>ERZ840096.569-NODE-569-length-52408-cov-4.426317_pt1 | contig 52408 bp, 72 predicted proteins | sample MGYA00519878_ERZ840096 | MGnify/ENA primary metagenome ERZ840096 (study PRJEB31850, sample SAMEA3708865) | human gut metagenome | biome: human gut; feature: human-associated habitat; material: faeces | place: China | collected 2014 ...
CCGTCCGTGGCCTGGGAGGGTATTTCATTCAGAAACTTCTGCCGCGGCAGATTCATCGGGAATTCGGGAACCCTTTGTTATAAGCCGTAATCTTAATGCAAAATGCCGCATCTGATACGGAAGATGGACCATGGTATACCACCAGATTCCGATTGGCCCGTTCATTCCAGATTGCAGTGGTAAAAGGAATCCGGCAACCCAGAAAATTCTTCATAAACAGTTTGACTGTATGATTGGGTATTCCCAAAGCTCCCAGCAGAACATATTCTGACAAATAGGCAGCCTGTATCCCTTAGTTTAAGACCTTCTATGAATTTTCCTTATATAGATTTCCCCGTTGCCTGGAGTTCTTTGGCCGCATTATAGATTTTCTCATCATCACTTTCCGGAATTGGATTTCTGGCCCGCCCATATCGTGTGGCAATCTGATTTTTGGAAAAACGGCAATAATAGCGATCCTTATAAGCATATCCGTTCAGATACACTCTCTTGATCCATACTGCATACCAGTCTTTTTCAGGATAATATTTCCCACAGTCAGTTGCCAAATACAAGCTGTATGTATCCGTTGCCCCGATCCATTTCCACCGGTTTTCTCCACCTGGGTACATAGGCTTCACGTTCAAGTAGTTGGCAATGCCATTGGCAAGTGCTTCATTGGGAGAATCCGGTGCCACCTGTTGGATATAGACTTTTTTTACATTGTGAACGGAAGGGTATCCATTCCTGTAATAGACATATTGGACATTGGCAGCAGCTCCCTCTTCCAAAAATAAAAACTTGTGGACTTCCCTAATTTTTTCCCCATTCACATTCAAATTCTTGGTCCATACATCGGCAGCTCGTTTAGAAGCGTCATAGTGAAGAGTCTGGGTATCAAAGTACATGCCCACCCGATCAGAAGAATAATACCATTTCCAGCGGGATTCCGGCTCAGCCTGCACCACTGTGCAACTCAGCAGTAATAACAGACAGAATGCAATAAACCTTTTTACCATTTTTCTTCCTCCCCATAAGTTTCCCCTGCTGTGTTCATGATTGTGTATCCCATATCAATCATGGATTTTCTCTTTATTCATCATACCAAAATTTATGGATAAAATATAAGACTAATTGAGAGATTGGAGAATGGTTCATCATTAGTCGTTCTGGATACCAGATGCAGCCCATCTGCTTTTGAACGTAAGGCCCCTGGGCGGTCGGGACAGGCTCCCTTGAGGATAGCCCCTACCATATTGGAGTCAATTGGTCTAACGGAAAATCACAGAAATGAGGTTATCGAAGATTCCGTTCCTGTGACCGTTAGATCGAGCGTTCGATTATAACGGCGTAAAAGCGAGCCGAAGGCCCGCCCTTCCCGGCCGCCGCTTTTCACCCTGCCGCCTCTTCAATCCGTTTCAGCATGGCTACAGCATTTTCTTCACTGGCTTCTGTAGGATACAGGGCGCTTCGGCTCAAATCCCGTTTGTACTGGAGCAGAGCATCCAGGTTCAGATCAAAGGATGCGTCTTCCGGAAAGTCCGTATCCACAGCCATGGGAAGATAGACGGTTACCGCTTTTTTCTGGCCGATCCGGTAAGCCCGGTCCGTGGCCTGGTCTTCTTTGGCCGGGTTCCAGCAGCGGCTGAGATGGATTACATGATTGGCCCCGGTGATGTTCAGCCCCACACCGGCAGCCTCCGGAGACAGCAGCAGCACCTGGAACCCTGGTGCCCGATTGAACTGGTCCACCATTTTCTGCCGGGCCACAGCCTGTGTGGTCCCGTTAATGGGAGGCTGCACCTGGATTTTGTAGATTTGTTCCAGAAAAGTCCGGAGCAACAGCTGAATTTTCCGGCTTTCCACAAAGATCAGGGCTTTTTCCCCTTTCTCTCTCACTTCATCCAGGATTTTCCTTGTCCGCATCAGTCTGGCAGAGGAGCCAAAGAAATGCTCCGGATCACCCAACGTATATTTCTTTACATTCCCGCCGGCTCCAAGACTGGGACAGAGAGAAATATCCCGGAGCCGGGCAATGGCCTGGAGCATGGTGATGGATTTTTCTCCCTGCCCTTCCCGTGCTTCCCGGACTACTTCCCCATACAGTTTCCGCTGTTCTTCCGGCATGGGATCCTTGAACCGGAGGATTTCTTTGGCAGGCAGCCCCAGATTTACATCTTCTTTCAGCCGCCGGATAAAACAGGGATCCAGATTCTTCCGCAGCTGGTCACCCAGTTCTTTCAACAGTTCCCCCTTGTTTTCCACATTCTGCAGCTGATGCTGATAATGACTGTTGAAATCTTTCAGAGATTCCAATTTGCCTGGTTCCACAAAATCCATAATGGTCCACAGATCCGTCCAGGAATTTTCCACAGGAGTCCCTGTCAGTGCCAGTCCAAAATCGCAGTTCATGGCCCGTGCCGCAACAGAAGTCCGGGTGGCCGGATTCTTGATTTTCTGGGCTTCATCCAGGATCATGACACTCCAGGCCACCCGTCCAAAAGAAAGCTGCAGTTCCCGAAGAATTTCATAGGTAGTCAGAATCAGATGGTTCCGACTGTAATCGATCCGATTTTCCCGGTCCTGAAAATCCAACATGGAAACTTCTTTCAGATTGGGGTCCGGGGGCCGGAAATAACAGCGGCTCCCGTCCGGATTCCTGGCCCAGTGTTTCTTCAGTTCGCTCCCATACATGGGGACAATTCCATCAAACAACCCTTCTGCCACAAATTTCCTGTACTCTTCCATCCAGTTCTGAAGCAGAGAAACCGGGGCCACAATCAGTACCGATGCCATGGCACTGTTTCCATAGGCTTTTTTCAGGGCTGCCAGGAATCCAAAAGCCTGGAGCGTTTTCCCCAGCCCCATATCATCCGCCAGCAGGACTCCATGACAGCCATGTTCCCAGCAGGCCGCCAGCTGCTCCATTCCCACCTGTTGGTGAGGCATGGGACGGATGCCTGGTTTCAGGCCCTGACCCAGGTAATCCCCCAGCCGGTTGGACCCCAGCCGTTTCTCCCGTGCCGCTTTCCGGGAACGATATTCCTGGGAAAGGAAATTCTCCTGGATCTGGAGAGACGCTTCTTTTTTCTTTTCACCAGCGGCTTCCGGTTCCTGGTTCTGGTTCTGTTTCTCTTGCTTTTCCCCAGCCTTTGCCTTCAGCTGGTCCACATAGTCCAGAAAACCCGGTGTCAGTTCAACTTCCTGGTCTCCAACAACAATTCGTTTTTCTCCCCGGTCCAGAGCATCGCTGACCTTCAGGAACAGTTCGGGATAATCTTTTTCATCCAGTGCAAGGCTGGCATAATGGTCCCCGGATTTTTCCCGGTTATCGGCAGCTTTCATGCCGGTTCCTTCCGGAGGCAGCCAGTTCCGCCCGGAACTCAGGGAAAAAGGCAAATCTGGAGCCAGAAATTCTCCAATGGAGACCACCCGGTCCCCATAGACTCCCAAATCAAAATCGAAAGCATCTGAACCAAAGATTTCCCGAGGGTGTTCTGCTACCTGCCGGGCCGCCTCCGGAGACAGCCGCTGACACCGGCGCATCTGCCGGATGCCTTCTTCCTGTTCCGGAGTAAAAACATACTGGGTCTTGTCCGGTCCATAGATTTTTCCGGTATTGTACGGATTGCTCCGGAATCCCTGCTCCAGAGAATCGGCTTCCATCCGGGTATAAGAATCCCCATCTTTCCGAAGCAGCACCGGCAGTACGGAAAAGGATCCGTCCGGATTTTTTTCCAATCGCACAGAAAGTTTATCCGCTGTAACGATTTTCTGCCGTTCCATGAACCGGTCCAGGGTGGCGTGGATTTTTTTCGCTCTCTCTTTGATTCGAGCCAGTTGGAGGGTATTGTACTGGCTCAGTTCCCCTCTGTTCTTAATCTGCTGGCTTTCTCGGTTGCTTTTTTCCACCAGGTTCACCAATTCATACTGGTCCCTGCTGAACCGGTAACAGGTTTCCCGGCTCAGTTCCACATAAGACCCCAACACCCTGATTCCATAAAAAGGAGTCCCGTCTGATCGCTGGTATTCCAGCTCGTAGCGGAAGGAAGGAGAACCCAGACTGCCATGGCTGCGGAGAGTGATGGCATAAGGAAAACAATCCGGCAGTTCCAGGATTTCTGAAATTTCCGGATCTAGTTCCACAGCCTGCCCATGGGGCAGCAGGAATCCATCTGTTTTCTCCTCCACTTTCCCTTCAGAAGCCAGGATTTCCAGCTGACCCTGAATCAGCGGCCAGTCTCCTGTAGATTCTGTTTGAACACAAGGGTAAAAATATCCGTTCTCTTGTGCTGTCCAAAAGCGGTAGTTGGTCATATTCTACCTCCATCGGCTTTCTTTGGGCCGTACCCCGCAGTGTCTCCGCACCCATTCATTGACCTTCCGCTGCCAGGAACCGGTTTCTGAACTGGAGTGGACGAATTCTTCCTCCACATTGGAAGCCTGTGTAACGTCCGTATAAGAAAATCCTTTATACGTATATTTTGCCTGATAAAAAGGCAGAGGCTCTTTTCCTCTTTTCCAAACTCTCAGTTTGCCATTGTGGCTGGCCTCAATAAAAACGTAATCCCCAATACTGAACATCAGCAGACTTCTCAGGGAATCTCCGGAACCGTTCAACCGTCCAAAGCCCATACCCTGTTTGGCCAAATCCATACGCCTGGCAATCTGTTCTGCCTCTGGACCCAGAAACACCCGGGTATAGTACATGGCATCCAGATATTTTTCCCAAAAACTTTTACGGTATTTCCACATGTTTTCCGATGTGGCAACCTGCCGTACTGTCTTGGAAATAATGGTAAAGAACAGGTTCAGATCGTTCTTTTTCAGCCAGGCCAGGAAAATCTCCTGGGCCTTTTCATCCACATCCACCCAGTTCAGACTGGACCCCGGGTCCCGGGGATCTCCCAGCGCCTGCAGCAGCAGGATCCGTACTTCTTTTTCCCGATTTCCGTCACCGGACCGGTCCGTCAGGTAAATCATCTTTTCGGCAGCAAAAGGGACCATATTCTCACAGGCCTTGTCCTCACAGATTTCTTTCAATACGCCGAACAGGTCATCCCAGTCGTCCTCTTCCTCCAGCTGAAAAAAATCCTTGACAGCCCACTGGGCAAATGCCCCATACCACAGGTTCACAGGCCAGCAGAATTCTTCCAATGCTTTATGGAAACTCCGCCGGTTCTGGATTTCCCGGGTCAGCAGCTTATGGCCATTGGGTTTCAGCAGTTGCTTCCGGTTCCGGAGATACAGCACCGATTTCAACAGTTCTGGGTCTTTCTGAAGGAAAAGAGAAATGCATTTCTGCAGCCGTTCTCCCTTGTATGGCTGTCCGTATACAGTAAAATAAGCAAATACCAGATTTCGGAAGGTATTCCGCCGGACGGAACGACGAACCCCATTCCCTATGGCCTGCAGGATGTCCTGGAGCAGTACTTCATAAAAGCGGGGGGGTTCCTTCCTGTCCCGGGTGAGCAGCACCGGCAGAAAAGGGATTTCCCGCCTCAAGTCCAGCACCACTTTCCGGTTCTTTTCCTGATTTTTCACCTTGGCATACAGCTCTTCCATGGTCACCGGATCCAGGGCTGGCCGGCTGCAGGAGCTGGATACGGTCTTTTTTATCCATTTTTCCAGTTCCACGGGCCTGCCTGGATGCAGACATACATCAGGCAGGCGGATTTTGAAAGATTTCAGCCGTTCCAGGCTGTGCAGCAACGACTTATCCATGGCTGCCTCCGGAAGGCTTTTCCCCAGGATCCTGGGGCGGCATCATAACAAACCGGATATCGATCCGCCGATTGGCGGCCCGTCCCGCCTCTGAATTGGGATCCAGACCATTTTCCCGGACAGGCCGGGTTTCCGCATAGCCAGAACAGGAGAAGATAGGTTCTCCTCGGGGATTCACCAGCCAATTGAATTCCGGTACATCGTTCCGCATCAAATTCCAGGTGTTGATGGCCCGCTGGGTGGAAAGCTCCCAGTTGGATTGGAAAAATTCGTTGTGGATGGGCACATTGTCCGTATGGCCTTCGATAAAGACCGTTTCCAGGGCTTCCCGATATTCCGGCCGGGTCATGGTTTTCAGCAGGGACTGGCTCAGCTTGCTGACCGCTGCCTGCCCCTGTTCTTTGATATTGGCTTCCCCAGATTCAAACAGCACACTTTCCGGGATCCGCAGCACCCCCTGCTTGGTATCAATCCGCACCTGGAGGCCTTGGGCCTGGAGGTCCTTCCCCACATCCTTCAGCAGCTGATTCCGCAGTTCCGTATTTCCGGTATATTTGTTGGTCACCGTCTGGAAATTCAGCATGAAATAGCACAGAGCCAGGATAAAGATACTCAGGAGCCCTGCCATCAGGTCACTGACAGAAGTGGTAAAAGCATCACCGCTCTGTTGGGCTTTTTCTTCTTTCTTTTTCTTCCACATTCAGGTTTCTCCTTAGTGCCGTCTGTTCTTGTCCATGGCATCGGACAGATCCTGGATGGAATCACTCAAACTCTGGTTGATGGTGGACACAGAATTCATGGCCTCTTTGATACTCTTGTCGTACTGGCCAAGAGTTTCAGACAGCCATTTGCTGGTAGAAGTATTGTACTGTTCCAGAGTTCGGGCCAACGTATCCGTAGCTTCCCGCATTTCCCGGCTTACCCCCTGGAAAGTCTGCTGATAGTTTTCCCAGGCGCTGCGCATGGTACTCATGGAATCCCTGATCAGTTCCAGATCTTTCTGACTGCTCTGGCTGGCCAGGACCAGTTTCTGGACATTCTGGTCCACATGGCTGTTGAACTGATTGCTGGCGCTGACCACCAGGTTCAGCTGGCTGCCCAAGGTATCCGCCACTTTCTGCATAGGCGTGCTGGCCTGGGCAAATTTGTCCGCAGTTTTCCCTGCCGAAGCCATGATTTCCCGGTTGTGCCCCAGCATTTCCTTCAGCCCGGCCATGTAAGAATCCATGGTACGGTTCCGTTCCTGCATATCGGTCTGGAGCTGTTTCAGCACTTCCAAAACGGATTCTTTCATATTAGCTGTCACCTGGATCATTTCGTCCCTCTGGGTCCGGGTGCTCTGGCTCATGGTGTCTGTAATCTCCTGGATGGTTCCCTTGGTGGCTTCCGTAGTCTGGAGCAAGGCCTGGTTGGCTGTCCGGCCAGCTTCCACCATCTGATCCAGAGCTGCTTTCAGGTTGGTGTTCATCTCTTCCACCAACTGCTTCATAGCCGCCTGGCTGGCATCGCTAGTAGTGGCCTGTTTCTGGATATTGGCGTCCATGGCTTCGTTCAGCTTGGTCACCATCATCTCTACAGACCCCTGAAGCCGGGCGGTATTTTCCGCATTCAGCCGTTCAGAGACTTCCATCATATTGCCCATTTTCCCCTGGAAATCCTGAAGGGTCACGGCCAGGCCCTGGATCTGGTCCCCGGCCCCCTGTTCAATGGATTTGGACAGGGTATCCCCAGCGCTGCTGCCCAGTTTGTCAATGGACTGGTTCAAATCCTGGAAAACCGGTTCCAGGCTTTGGGTAAAAGATTCCGTCAAGTTGTTTTTCAGTGCCACATCAATGCTCTGGCTGAGCTTTACAAACATGTCTTCCAGACGGCCCACCAGTTCCCCATTCAGTTCCCGCATGGCATCCGTCTGTTCTTCCGCCTGTTCCGCCTGATGAGACAGGAATTCTTCCAGACTCTTGGAAGGGAAAAGGGTATTGAGCTGATCAATCAGAGTGGCCTGTTTTTTGGTGTAAGGACGGTAAATCCAGTTATCAACGAGGTTGTACACCAGTGCCAGGATAAGGCCGAACACAGAAGTCAGGAACGCCGTTTTCGTCCCGCTGAGCAGGACTTCAATCCCGCTTTTCATAGTTTCCACATTGCCCAGGTCGATGCCGCTGATTCCTGCGGTGATCCCGGCAAAAGTTCCCAAAAGCCCCAGGCCGGTAAAGATTCCCGGCATGGCCCGAAACAGATCCAAAGGCAGGTTCTCCAGCAAAGTCCGGTCGTTATAAAAAGCCTCCGGGTCCTGGGTCATCAGCACCCCTTCTGCTTTGCTTTTAAACAGCGTCCGTTCAAATTTCTTCCAAATCGAATCATACGGGGCCTGCCCCATTTCTGCCTGAAGATTGCCGTAATTTTCCCTGATGGATTCCCGAGAATAATTCTGCAAAACAGAAATAATCTGTTTCACAGAAGAAGCAGCTTTACTGATTCTGAAAAACCACCGGATACAGAAACCTGCACCTATAATAAATAATAAATAGAAAAAATCTGAAATCCAAGACAGCCAATTCCCCATGAAAATTTCCTCACCTTCATTTTATTGTTTATCACTGTATATGTTCTTATTATACACTGAAATATACATTTCGTCTCTCATTCCATTATTTTTGTAATTGTTCTTGTTTATGGTCATAAAGCAGCAGGGCAGGAACTTATGGATGGCAAATGTGGCCCATTTGCCGTTGAACCTATGACCCCCGGTGGCCGGGACGGGCTCCCCTGCGGGTAGCCCCTACACCGTCGCTGTCAGGCGGCCGTGAACAACGGGGTTCTCCGAAATCCCCGTCCAACTGACCGTACAAACAACATCCCGACCCCAACGCCGTAGGGGCGTGCCGCAGGCCCTAGGGTTTCATACATTTCAACTGCTGGATCAAGTACAACACATGTTTTGTTTCCTGATGCATCCGGGCCTTTTTGGCCAGTTTTTTCTGATGGTTTTTGCGGTTCTTTTTCCGGAACCTGTCATTTTTCTGCAGAGGTTCCTTCAGCAGACGCTGGGCAGCGTCTTTTTTGTAGGCAGGAATTCCAGAACCGGTGATATAGTTCTGCAAGTGGCGGTGGATAAGGAACAGCGTTTCGGCAATGGAATGGAACTCCCAGGGCTGGCGATGGAACCCACGGATCAGTTCTTCCCGCTGCACAAGGGTACAGAAGCGCCGGCAGCTTTCATGATAAATCAGGATTTTCCGCAAACGGGAAGAAAAGGTAAGCAGCCAGGCTTCCAAAGGGTTGGTGATCAACAGATCATTCCCCTGTACCTGACACTGGAACCCAAAAGAATGGCACAGGCCATCCACATGCTTTTTGTCTTTTTCGTAAAGAGCCACTGGGCTCTGGTATGGATGGCACCGTTTGCAGGGCCTGTATCCCTGTGCCAGGGCTTCCTCTTCTGTATAGAAATATCCTGTATGATCTTTCTGGATGCGGCTGCAAAAAGGGCATTGCTGCAGATGGTATATTTTACGGGATATCCTTTGCTTCTTACTGTAAATCAGCATCTGTTCCACCTCTTTTCTTCTCCTGTTTCCAGTATAACAGAAGAGATGGGAGGATTTGGGGACAGAATGTCGTTCATCGTTTTGGATGCCAGATGCTCACGCATCTGCCTTTGAACATGAAAAACCGGCGGCCGGGATGGGCTTCCCTTCGGGCAGCCCCTACCACGTTGGGGTCAGAGATGCAACAGAAAATCAGAGAAACGGGGTCTTCAAAAAATCCGTTCCTGTGACCGTTGTATCCAACATCCGACCCCAACGCCGTAGGGGCGAGCCAAAGGCCCGCCCTTCCAGGCCTGCGGTTCTCGTATATTCCCAGGAACCCGCCCAGCGGGTTCCCTCCATCGGCGTGAGACGGAAAAGGGGGTGTGAAAAAATTCACACTCCCGGTCACTGGTCTCTTGTCACTGGATCCCCGCCGTCCAAGGCTCTTCACTCTGCACTCTTCCCTCTGCACTGAATCCCTACGGCCTGTACACCGCCTTCACCCCGGTGATCATGTCTTTGTTCTCTTTCTTTTCCGGTTCTTTGGTGAGGCTTTCTTTCATGTCCAGGGTCTGTTCTTTGCCGCCTTTCTGGAAAGTGCCGGTCCACAGGGCATCGCTGTCCTGGTACAGGGTGGCTTCCACCACCAGTTTGTAGGTGCCGTCAGGGACGGATTTGCCGCTGTCATCTTTTCCGTCCCAACCGGCGGTCACTTTGCCGGATTGGGGGGTGGCTTTGGTCAAGGCATCCACTTTGGCCTTGTCCAACTGGGCCACGCCGGATTTCTTCACCCACTGGGGCAGGGCCTGCTTCTTGTACCCTTTTTGGGTAGTATACCGGGTGGCGAACAGAGTCCGGACCAGTTTCCCGTCCTTGTCTTCGATCCAGGCAGCCATCTGGCTGGTGCCCTTGCCTTCTTTTTTATTGAAGGTATATTCCAAGGTCAGAGGCCCTTTGGCTTCGGTCTGGGCCGGGGCTGCCGGGGCAGCGGGCTTTTTCTCGCTGCCGCAGCCGGTCAAAAGGCCTGCAGCCACAAGGCCGGACAAAAACAATCCCATCAGGTTACGTTTCATGGTGTATTCCCTCCTTTTGAAGAAAGCCGCCGGTCTTCCAGCGGCCTTGGTTCGCTCCTACGGATATTTACCAATCGGACAGCAAGTCCGGGTACCCTCCGGGAGGCCGGGAAGGGCACTGCTTACTTCAGCAGATTGTCATCCTCGAAGTAGTTGATTTTCATGGCGGCGCGGACTTCGGACAGGGTCTGGGCGGCTTTGGCCTCGGCCCGGGCGGTGCCTGCCTTCAGGATGTCCACCACTTCCGGCTTCCGGGCTTCCCAGTATTCCCGGCGTTCCCGGATGGGCTTCAGTACGGACTGGAGCACTTCGTTCAGGAACCGTTTGATCTTCATGTCTCCCAGGCCGCCCCGCTGGTAATGGGCTTTCAGCTCATCCAGGTTGGCGTAATCGGGCAGGAAGGCGGCAAAATGTTCCGGTTTGCTGAAGGCGTCCAGATAGGTGAACACCGGGTTCCCTTCCACATGGCCGGGATCGCTGACCTGGATGTGGGTGGGATCGGTGTACATGCTCATGACCTTCTTCTTGATGGTGTCCGCATCATCGGACAGGTAGATGCAGTTCCCCAGGGATTTGGACATCTTGGCTTTCCCGTCCAGCCCGGGCAGCCGCAGGCAGGCCTTGTTGGAGGGCAGCACAATATCCGGTTCCGTCAGGGTTTCCCCGTAGACGCTGTTGAACTTGTGGACGATTTCCCGGCACTGTTCCAGCATGGGTTTCTGGTCTTCCCCAACGGGCACGTGAGTGGCATGGAAGGCAGTGATGTCCGCCGCCTGGCTCACCGGGTAGCAGAAAAAGCCCAGAGGCACGCTGGCTTCGAAGTTCTTCTGCTGGATTTCCGCCTTCACAGTCGGGTTCCGCTGGACCCGGGCCACAGTCACAAGGTCCATATAATAGGTAGTCAGTTCAAACAGTTCCGGGATCAGGCTCTGGATGAAGATGGTGGCCTTCTCCGGATCGATGCCCACTCCCAGGTAGTCCAGAGCCACCTGGAGCACGTTCTGCCGGACTTTTTCCGGGTTTTCCGCATTGTCGGTCAGAGCCTGGGCATCGGCGATCATAAAGTAGATTTCGTCGAATTTGCCGCTGTTCTGGAGCAGCACCCGTTCCTGGAGAGAGCCTACAAAATGGCCTACATGGAGATGACCGGTGGGACGGTCCCCGGTCAGGATGATTTTCGTCATAATGATTCCTCGCCTTCTGCTGTGATCAAAAGCTGCGCTTTTTTTTGAATACTATGTATAACTATACTATGAATGGCGCTTTTCTTCAAGGCCCCGGCTTCAGTCCACCCCGAAAAAACACTTGTGTTTTGATTGTGAATTCATTATACTTATGTACGGTGATTTGTCATTATTTTCTAAAACCTAGAAAGGAAGTCAACTATGAACTCTACAATCCGTAAACTTCGTAAAATCCCATTGATCAACCAGATTGCCGTAGGCCTTGTGATCGGCATCCTGATTGCTGTGTTCCTCCCCGGCGCCGTGCCGGTGGTGGGGATCTTCGGCGACCTGTTCGTCCGTGCCCTGAAAGGGGTGGCTCCCCTGCTGGTCTTCATCCTGGTGATGAACGCCATGGTCCAGCGGAAAGAAGGGGGCGACACCCAGATGAAGCCCATCATCACCCTGTATGTGATCGGCACCTTCGCCGCTTCCATTGTCGGGGTGACCCTGTCCTTCCTGTTCCCCCAGACCCTGATGCTCCAGCTGGGGAATTCCAAGGTGAACCCGCCCAGCGGCATTGCGGAAGTGGTCCACAACCTGGTGCTGAACATTGTAGATAATCCTCTCCACGCCATCCTGAACGCCAACTACATCGGCATCCTGGCCTGGGCAGTGATCATCGGTCTGGCTCTCCACAAGGCCGCCAGCCCGGAAACCAAGCATGTGCTGGAAGACCTGTCCGCCGGCATCACCAAAGTGGTCACCTGGGTGATCCATTTCGCTCCGTTGGGGATCATGGGCCTGGTGACCCAGTCCATCAGCGCCAGCGGCCTGTCCGCCCTGATTTCCTACTTCAGCCTGCTGGGTGTGCTGCTGGGGTCCTATTTCCTGGTGGCTCTGGTGATGAACCCCATCATCGTGTACCTGAACGTCCGCAAGAACCCCTACCCCCTGGTCTGGGCCACCCTGAAGGAAAGCGGCATCTACGCCTTCTTCACCCGTTCTTCCGCCGCCAACATCCCGGTGAACCTGACCCTGTGCAAACGGCTGGGGCTGAACCCGGATACCTACACCATTTCCATTCCCCTGGGGGCCACCATCAACATGGCCGGGGCTTCCATCACCATTTCCGTGCTGAGCCTGGCAGCCGCCCATACCCTGGGAGTGGCCGTGGATCTGCCCACCGCCCTGCTCCTGTGCATTGTTTCCACCGTGGGGGCCTGCGGAGCATCCGGTGTGGCCGGAGGTTCCCTGCTGCTGATCCCCGTGGCCTGTGCCTCCTTTGGGATCAGCAATGACATCGCCATGCAGGTAGTGGGAGTTGGCTTCATCATCAGCATCATCGAAGACGCCTGCGAAACCGCTCTCAACAGCAGCAGCGACGTACTGTTCACCGCCACCGCCGAATACGCCAGAAGGGCCCGGATGGGGACTCTGAAGGCGGAGGATATGGTGCCGAAAGAGATTGAAGAGGAAGAATAAAAAATTGGGGTGTGAAAGAATTCACACCCCAATTTTTTATTTTGCTCTCACCATGGCCGGCTTCAATTCCCCTTCCTCTTCGTACTGGGAATCGAACCGTTCATTCAGGTAATTGGTGTACAGGTAAGCCAGGACAGCACCGGAGATGTTGTGCCAGGCGCTGAAGATGGCTCCCGGTACCCCGGCCATGGGCATGGAGGCGAAATGGGCCTTGGCCAGGCCGGTGGCCAGACCGGAATTCTGCATCCCCACTTCGATGGACAGAGCCACCATCTGTTTCCAGCTCATGCCGGTGAGTTTGCCGATGGCAAAGCCCAGCAGGTACCCCAGCACATTGTGGAGCATCACCACCAGAAGGATCAGTCCGGCACTGCTTAAGATGGCGTTCCGGCTGGCCCCGATGATCCCGGCGATCAGGAAGCTGATCACCATGCTGGAAACGGCGGGCAGGTAATCCACTGCTTCTTTGGCGAACTTGGGGAAGAAGTTCTTCACGGCCAGGCCCACCCCGATGGGCACGAACACAATCTGGAGGATGGACAGGAACATGCCCACCGGATCAAAGGAGATCTGCTTGCCCACCAGAAGCCAGGTGAGCAGCGGAGTCATAAGAGGGCTGAGCACCGTGGAGCAGCTGGTCATGGTCACGGAGAAAGGCACATCCCCATGGCTCATGAAGGTGATCACGTTGGAAGAAGTGCCTCCCGGGCAGGTGCCCACCAGCACCACCCCAACGGTCAGAGCCGGATCCAGATGGAAGGCCTTGGACAGCAGGAAGGCCAGGCCGGGCATAACGAAATACTGGGCGCAGACCCCGAAAAAGATGTTTTTCGGCTGTTTCAGCACCAGGGCAAAATCGTGGAGGCTGGTGGTCATCCCCATGCCGAACATAATGATCCCCAGCATTACACTGAGAATGGACACCCCGTAGGCCTTCCCCAACACCCAGGCAAAAGCGTGGGGGGCAAAGAGCCCGATGCCCAGGAACACCACGGCGATAACGCCGAAATACTTGCCGATCAATCCGCATACTTTCTTCAAATCCATTTTCCTCATCCTTTCTGTTTCCGGAAACAAAAAAGCTCCGTCCCTGTAAAAGGGACGGAGCATGCTCCGCGATACCACCCATATTCCCCCGGGCCTTCCGGCCTGGGAGCACTCTGCAACGTACCAACATACGCGTTTCCACTAACGGGGATCAGCCGTCCGGACTTAATTTTGCTTCAGTCCGTCTCTTCCGGGAGGATTTTCCTTTCGGCCAGGCCGCCGGTTCACACCATCCACCGGCTCTCTGGAGGCACGCATCCAGAAAGTACTCTTTCCCATCATCAGATTTATTTATGGAGTTGTTTTGCTCTTCCTTGAAAAGCATGCCCTTATCTTACGAGGATAAGGGCATTTTGTCAAGAAAATATTCACGATATAAGAAAAGCTTTTTGAGAGCCGGGATTATTGTAACAAATATGGCAAAAACAGTTTGGCCAGGCCCAGGAAAATGAAGAACCCGCACACATCGGTAAAGGTGGTGATGAAGATACTGGAAGCCACGGCCGGGTCGTAGTTCAGGGCCTTCAGGATCACCGGCACCAGGAAACCCACCAGGGCCGCGATCATCAGGTTGCAGATCATGGCCACCAGGATAATGAGCCCCAGGGCCAGATTGTGGTTCATCCACACGATCACCGCTCCGGCGATCACCCCGTTCACCAGGCCGTCGATAAAGCCCACGGCAATCCCCCGGAGGATCCGGAGCCCGTTGCCGTGGAGCTTGATGTCCCCCAGAGCGAGGCCCCGAACCACCACAGCCAAAGTCTGGGTGCCGGCATTGCCCCCCATGCCGGCTACAATGGGCATGGCGGCAGCCAGAGCCACCACCTGGCTGATGGTGTCTTCGAACAGAGAAACCACCGAGGATGCCAAAAACGCCGTCACCAGGTTGATCAAGAGCCAGGGAAGCCGGAGCTTCACGCTTTCCAGCACCGTGCTGTCCACGTCTTCTTCCTTGCTGACACCGCCCATTTTCAGCATATCTTCGGTGTTCTCTTCTTCGATGACATCGATGATATCGTCAACGGTGATGATCCCCAGCATCCCTTTCCGTTTGTTCACTACCGGGATGGCATGGAGGTCGTATTTGGATACCAGACGGGCCACGTCTTCCTGGTCCGCTTCCGGCTCCACGGAGATCACATTGTCCTCCATGATGTCGTTTAAGGTGTCATAGTTCTTGGCCACCAGCAGTTCCCGGAGGGACACGGTACCCACCAGCTGTTTTTTCTCATTGAGCACATAGAGGATGTTGAGTTCTTCCGTCTTGGGGGCGATTTCCTTGACCTTTTCCAGGGCCTGGCTCACCGTAAGAGAATTGCGCATGGAAATGTATTCGGTGGTCATGATCCCGCCTGCGGTGCTTTCCCCATAGCCCAACAGGTTTCGGATCACTTCCTGGTCGCTGGATTTCATCAGCTTGACCAGTTCCTTCCGCCGGTTGGCGGGCATGTCTCCCAGGATATCCACGATATCGTCCTTGGACATGTGCTGGAAGATCCGGATGATCTTGTTCAGATCGAACAGTTTCATGATCCGGACCTGGAGTTCATCATCGGCCTGTTCGATGATTTCAGCCATCTGCTGGTCCGGCAGGATGGTGGCCAGGAACACGATATCGCTGTCGCTGGCTTCTTCCAGGGCATAGGCCAGGTCGATGGGGTGGGAATCTTCCACCAGCTTCAGGACCGCGTCCTTGTCCTTCCGGTTCAGGGCGGAAATCAGTTCATTTTCTACCCGTTCTTCCAGTTCTTCCTGTTTTTCTTCTACAGAATGGTTTTCTTTCTGTTCATCCATGCTGCACACTCTCCCCTCATGAGTCCCCGTCCTCCCCGGGGCCTTTATGGTGGGAAAGGCTGACCTTCCCCGGTCAGCGTTCCCCCGCTTTTACTTCCGCGTCAATGCCACGTCGTCCGACGAAAGCCATCCCACGGCGCCGTCAAAGCGGATGCATAGATTGTAGACTTTGTTTTCCACCGCGTTCCGGGTCTGGTTGATGGGCACGAAAATGGTCCCTTTGGGATAGAACCCCAGGGTCAGGCTGTCCTTGCCCGGCTCTGCGTAAAAGGGGACCCCGTTGCGGGTGGTCATCATGATGATTTTAGACTGCTGGAACCGTTCTTCCGTGGTGGCAGCATGGGCGGTGCCGGACAGTACCGGCAGGGCACCCACACTGACCAGGGAACAGAAGGCCAGAGCCAGGGTGATTTTCTTGAACATGGAACACCTCATTTCTCAGGAGGATGCCGCAAGGGCTTACACCACCTGGAAGATATAGAATTTCAGATAATCGGTTTCCGGCACATTGTACAGGATCGGGTGATCCGGAGCCTGCTGCCGGGCTTCCACCTGGCGCAGGGAAACCGCCGCATCCCGGGCCGCCTCGTGGAGCATTTCCACAAACAGCTCGCTTTTCATGAAATGGCTGCAGCTGCAGGTGGCCAGATAGCCTCCCCGGGGCAGCAGCTTCATGGCCTTCAGGTTGATTTCCTTGTACCCCCGGAAGGCGCTTTTCACCGTATGGCTGCTTTTGGTGAAGGCCGGAGGATCCAGGATGATGAAGTCGAAGGGATGCTGCTTCTTTTCCTCCAGCTCCGTGAGATAGTCGAACACATTGGCTTCCACAGTCTGGATTTTGTCTTCCAGGCCGTTGAGGGCGAAATTTTCCCGGGCCCGTTTCAGGGCTTCTCCGGAAATATCCACCGCCGTAACACTGGCCGCTCCCCCGTTGGCTGCATTGAGAGCAAAGGGACCGGTGTGGGTGAAGCAGTCCAGTACATGTTTGCCGGCACAGATCCGGGATACCGCCAGCCGGTTGTATTTCTGGTCCAGGAAGTAGCCGGTTTTCTGGCCGTTCACCACGTCCACCCGGTACTTGAGGCCGTTTTCCGTGATGATGGGCATCAGGTCCTTTTCCGTCAAGGTGCTGCCAGGGATATCCGCAATGCCCTGGCCTTCCGTCAGGCCTTCCAGTTCCCGGATTTTCACATCGTTCCGTTCATAGATACCCTTTACCTCTTCTCCCATGGCCCGGAGCAGCTTCAGCAGCAGGGTGAAGATCATGGTTTTCCGCTGTTCCATGCCAAGGGAAAGCACCTGGGCCACCAGCACGTCATTGAACCGGTCCACGGTGAGCCCAGGGAATCCATCCGCTTCTCCGAAGATCAGCCGGCAGTCTTTGAAATCTTCCCCGGGCATGACGGTTTTCCGGTAATCCAGGGCGTACTGGATCCGCCGTTCGAAAAAAGCTTCGTCGAACCGGTCATTGGCGTTCCGGGAAAGGAGCCGGACCCGGATCTTGGAATGGTCGTTGTAGAAGCCGGTGCCGATGTACTTGCCCTTCTTCTCGCTGACCACGTCCACCAGATCCCCGTTTTCCACAGGGCCGGCAATATCCAGCACTTCGTCTCCGAACACCCAGGGATGCCCGCCCCGGGCCATTTTTTCCCCTTTGCGGGTAATGGTCACTTTCGTATAGTCACGCATGCGCTTCTCCGTCCTCCCGGTAAATGTCGTATAGTTTATTGTACCATATGTAACGGGTGATGGGAACGGGTTTTGGTATGCAAAAAAGGCTGTGAAGAAATGAGAAATTCATTTCTTCACAGCCTTTTGGGTCGCGGGATGAAACAATTCACTCCCCCTACCTCCCAAATATCCTGTCGATCAGCCCCTGGATCCCGCTGGGGTCCTTTTTGGGCTGAGGCTGGGGCGCCGGGGCCGGGGCGGCCGGGGTCTCCTGTACCCGGGCCTTCCGGGTGTTTTCGTCCAGCTTTCCCACCTGCTTTTCCAGGCTGGCCAGGCTGTTTTTCAGATTGGTGTCATCGTACCGGGTGCCCACAATATCCCGTTTCATGCTCCGGACTTCCTTTTCCAGCAGCAGCTGCTGGCTGTCCAACCGTAGATACAGCCCGAAAGTGCACAGCAGATTCCCCGCCAAAAGCCCCACCACGATTTTCTGGAACCCAGTCATACCACGCCTCCTGAAAAAATTTTCCCTATTGTAGCATACTGGAAGGAAAAAAGAAAGAGGGAGTGTTGCTGTGCAGCACTCCCCTGTCAGCTGTCAGCGGCCAAAGGAAGGCAAATGTATCCTCATTTGCCTTTGAACACAGCCCTCTGGGCGGCCGGGAAGGGCTCGCCTGCGGCAAGCCCCTACGCCGTTGGGGTCAGGGGATTTCCTTCGGTCCGCAGGACCCTTTGTTCTCCCACACTCCGACTCTGACGGCGTAGGGGCGCGCCGAAGGCACGCCCTTCCCGGCCGCCGGTTTTCTCCATTCAACAAAAAAAGGGCTGTTGCTCACGCAACAGCCCTTTCAACCGCATCATCTCGGATAATATATTAAATGAAGGAAAATTTTACATGAATTGGCAGAGCGTGTATATATCACGGTGGCCATTTTTTGCAAGGTGATATTTTTTGGATAAAATACCATATTTTCTATAGTTTTTTTGCCGTTTTTTTTGCCGTCTGCCTCTTCTAAATCATCTAGCGCCTGCCTGCAGTCCTCCATTTTTCCGTGCTTTACCAGCCTGGCAAATCGTCTGATCAAGTCCCATTCTGCCTCATAAGCACGAAGCTGGTGCTGAGGACGGACGCCCTCAGGCTTAGTCGTACCTTTTGGCCTCCCGGTTTGATTCGGTCGACGGCCACCCCATTGCTTTTTATCGGTCATTGAATCACCCCCGTAAAACAGATATGGCACGAATGACAACATACAGGAAGAAGCAGCCTGCTATCATGTAATCATATATGGAAGACCACCGTAAGGCGCTGAGTATAATCAGAATGGTCATAAACGCATCAGTGAATTTAATTCTTTTCATTGATATCATTCCCCTTTCGTGATATGATACCCCTAGAAGGGGTGGGTGGATATCCCGCCACCCTTCGGCTGTCCGTCGCTATCTAAGCAGGTTTTGCAATCTGTCCAGGATTTCAAGAACCCCTGCTATGATAGCGATTATTTTTGCTATTTTATCTAACACATTTTTTCATCCTCCCTTCCTCTTGATGATTTAAGTATACTACTTTCTTGCTTATTTGTCAATGCTTTTAAACAAAAAATTGCCCGTAAAGCCAGGTATTTCCTAGCTCTACGGGCTTTTTCGTTTATTCAGCTTTGGGTTCTTCAGCCGGTCCTGCGGCGCTGCCTGCCAGGACTGCCTTCATCATATACAGCCCTACCCGAATGACCAGGGGCAGAACAATGCTGTCACGGACTTTATTCCATCCCTGTTCTGCTTTAGCCTGTTCCTGAATCTTTGCTACAAAGGCATCGGCCAGTTCCTCGATCACCGGGAAACCGTCAGAAGTCAGGCTGGAAACCAGCTGGTCTTTCAGGTCGTCAACCACACTGTCCAGCTGCATGGCGTCCACCATGCTGTCTCTAAAATCAGTCCATTTGCTCATAGTAATCCTCCTAGTCTAAATCAAGATACCACTCATTAAAATCTACGTTGACCCCACCAATGCTCTGGCTGTCGCTGTACTGCCAGCCGGCTAGCACGTTTTTGGGATAGTCGTCCTTAAACTCACATCGCTTACTGTACTGTGCAACCCAATACGGCACATAAACGGCTAGGGCAGGCACATCGATTACGTCTTCCAGCGTAGACAGGCTGGCATAGATGCCGCAGGGAATGCCTTTGGCAGTAATCGCATTGAGGAAGGCGCTGCAGACAGCCGTAGGATCATCGGACTCCAGGCATGCCGGAGATTCGAAATCAAACCACACCCCCATGGGAGGGATGCGCTTGCCCAGGAGGTAAAGCACCTCGTTAGCTTCTGCTGCCGCGTCTTCCGGAGTGGACGCATGGCTGTAGCAGTAGACGCCCCACTTCAGACCATGCTTTTCAGATTCCGCTACATGGCCCCACCAGGTTTCTTCGATTTCCTGTCCTTCGGTGATTTTTACGATTACACCACGGACCCCGGCCTGTTTCGCCAGGCCATAGTCGATGTCTTTCTGCCAATAACTGACATCAATTACTTTTGCCATTGTTTTCACCTCCTTTCCCGGTTTTTATCGTCCCGCCGATATAGCCCAGGAGACCGGTCACAATCGACATGGCTAGGTTGTCCAGGCCATAAAAAATAGCCATTACCAGGCTGGCTGATAAGGCTATGATTACCAGGATGTTTTCCAGGTCGATTTTTTCAAATTCAAACATTAGTGTCGCCTCCTTGCGGGGCGTGTGGCAGCGTGGTGAACTGTCGGTAGGTCTGCGTCACGATGTCATTTCCCCCTAAACCGTGATAGGCCAGGTACATCTTATTGACGGCTTCCGCCTTGTGGTGGGGCACCCATCCAAGGGACAGGTAGTAGTCCATCACATCAATCAGCCGGTCCCGGAGCATGGCCACCACTCCATCCACCAGGGCTTCGTGCTTCCTGGCTCTTTCGATTTGTTCGGCTTTTCCCGCTGCTTGAAAGGATTTAAACTTCCAGAGCAGGATCCCGCTCAGGAGGGATGACATACCTGGTAAAAAGATTGATACCCAGTCCATGAATCATCCTTCTTTCTTGGAGGCATCCTCCTTAGTGGTTTCGCCCTGATGATTGATGCATCCGGTGTTGGGGCAGTTGCCCTTATCATCCAGGGCAGTCCCGCAGTAAGGGCAACGTTTTTTCAGCTTGAAAAATGCCATTTTAGCCAACCTCCTCTACGGCAGCCTTGTAGGCTTCCGCAAATTCTTTGTATTCAGCCTGGATGCTGGTTACTGCATCCGCGTTCCCGGCCAGCTGGGCTGCCTGCAGGCTAGTCAGTAGCTCCGCTTTTCCGGCTTCATACTCTGCCTTCAGGGCTGCTTTTTGAGCTGCTTTCTGTTCTTCTTCCGTAGGCTCCGGAGCAACATATTTGGCAGGTTTGCCGTCAGTGCCCCGGACATAATCCCCGCCCAGGTACAAGCCAAAGTCTTCGGCGGAAATCACTTCCACCACGGAAGCATCGGTGAATACCCCTTTGCCTTTTTCTACTGCTGCAGCCACATCCTGGTCATTGGCAGGATTACCATCAAAAATGGTGCTGCCTACTCTTTTCCCAGCAGAGTCAAACCCTGCCACGTAATAATTTACATTGCTTACTACCATGGTATCATCTCCTTATTAAATTTGAAGGGATTGGTCAATATGCGGAAACCGAATGGATACGGATCCATCAAAAGACTCTCCGGGAACCGGAGGAGGCCTTTTGTTTTTGTAATAAGCGATGCCGAAAGCGAACAACAATTTGGTCGATTTTATGCTAAACGTCGACCAAGAATCAGACGCAAACTGGTTTGCTATTGGCCTTTAAATAGACCTATAAACTGTCTACTTGCCTACAGCAATCCACTGAGCATCACAATCATTCGTATTATTGCTCCCTGCATCGAGCGTGAATCCGTTGAGGGTGTTCGACTCGCGTGCTTGGGTCTGCTTCCACGTCACGCCTTGGTGGTTGGTCACAAGCTTACGAAACAGAGTGAAAGCTACTGGAAAATGCCAATCCAGCGGATGTTAGTTGGGTCGCCATTATAACCTGGCAAAAGTTGAGACCCAATAGTAACGGTTGTACCATCTGCGCTTAAAGCACATACTGGATAACTTTCACCTTTCGGATAGTCATATACTGCCGCTCCTTGTAAAAAAGTTGTGGCGGTAATGGGGAGCGCTTTTGATATGGAGTGACTACCTTGAGTATTGTTGGTTATCACACGGCCATTTCCCCACTGTATAATAAGGCCGCCAAAAAAACTGCCCAAACACACATACCCGTTCGTATCGATGCTGTACTTCACCCCGGAGGCATTGAGCAGCATCTTCATCAACTTTCCCATCACGGAGTCCGTAGTCAGCTCAGACACCACTGTCGGCAGCACCTTGCTGGCCAGGGATCCAATGACAGATTCATGCCAGTCGGTGATAGCTCCAGATTCGGTTTGCGGATGAAACGGAATCATGGCATTCGAGGCCTTGTCAAAATAATTTATTATACATCTTTTAATGCTCATTTTACCTATCTCCTTTCATATTTCTTTGAGCCAGATGACATCATGGTCGGTCGGCTCTGTGTTGGACACAACTATTCCAGATCTGGATCTGATTGGAGCCCCCACCCATTCCCCGGTATCCTGGTCTGCCAGGAAAAGGGATGGACCCAGGGCATCGTAGATGCCACCGCTGGTGACCGGTCTTGTGCTCCCGGAAGTCGGGGTGCTGTCAAAAGTCAGTTTGTCTTGTTTTTGGTTGACTTCTGACTTGGTGGCAAAGGTGGATTTCAGCTTTGTCAAAAAAGTCTTAAGCCCCGTCAGGCTAACCATTTTCATATGGCATCACCGTCCTTCCATTAAGAGAAAAGGGCAGTAATGTCCGCATCGGTGGCAGTCGGATAGTCAGCTTTAGCCATGAAGATATTGGCAGCGTCAGCGCCCTTCAGGTAGGCGCTCAGGTCCACCACGCCGGAAAGGTTATCCCAAGAATTTCCATTCCACGCCACGTTGTCCCCCGCTTTAATGTCGTGGGATGCATCGGCAGCGGTGATGTTGTACACATCGCCCACCGCCGACCCATTGGTCGGCAGCGCAGAGTAGGTGTCGACGCTCCCACGATACCTGAAAGCGGTAGAGATGTCCGTCTTTTTGGCATAAGTGCTGGCAATGTCTGCCGTTTTGGCATATGGGCTAAGATCTGCGGTCTTAGCATAAGGAGTAAGATCAGTGGTCTTTGCGTAAGGCGTCAGGTCTACCTTGCCCTGCACTGCAGATATAACCCCGTTCGATATTGTTAAATTACTACCAATCTTCACCCCCCCTAGAACGGTGCTGGAAGCAACCGGGAGAACGTACGCATTTGCACCAGTAGCAATCCCGGCCAGCTTGCTCTTTTCAGCGGTAGTATAGTCATTGGAGCTCAGAGCTTTCCCACTTTCCTTTGCCACAAAGAGACTTTTCAGGGACGTGAGAAAAGTTTTCAGGTTACTAAGTCTTACAATTTTGTCAGTTGCCATTTACTGTTCCTCCTTCAAACAGATCCAGAATGTCCGCTGCAGTCGCGTACTCCGGTTCATATTTGCCTACTGTGATTTTCCCGGTTAGGTTGCATACTGCAGACAGGACGCCCTGCAGGGTTCCTTCTGCGCTAATCGTGCCAATGAGTCTATCCATCAGAACGTCACCTCTTCGCACAAAGTCAGAGTATGCGGGCTGATGATGGTAGCAACAAAGCCATCAGTGCGCCGCAGCTCAACATCATAGCAGTACGGACCATATTCCAGGGACTCCGTTTCCTTTGGTGTGATGGTCACCTTATTATCAGCCACCGCCTTCTGGATGATGATTTCCTTTGCTGTCGTGTTTTTCTTGACCGTCAGCAGGATTATATCATCAGGCGTAATTTCATAAGGCGTCCCGTCAGCGTTCTGGATGGAAAGATTCAGGATGGCCGTGTCCCCGCGTGTCATCCGGATGTCATTGTTCTTGACATCAACCATAGTGCACCACCTCAGTCATCAAGCAGTTCAATCCAGATCCCTTTGTCTGCCATGGCAGTCGGTTTCCCGGAAGATTCCGACACGAACAGCCGATTGGTGTGAGCATCTTCGGCCGCATTGTGAGCGGCCAGGGATTTCGGACCGTCTTCATCAATGGTCTTGATGGTGCTGTCTATAGTATCCATGTTCGCATTCAGATCAGCGACATCGGCAGCGTCATCATAGCCAGGTTTAATCAGTTTGAGATAACTTGTTCTGGTTGCCATTTTCCATTCCTCCTATCAGTCAACGTCTTTAATCATGGTTTCTTTCCATGTCCTGGTCTTCATATAGGACCAGCTGCGCCAGATGGAATAGTTGTCAGACCATACCATCCCGGCTTCTGCAGACCATTTCTTTTCTTGCACATTGGACCAGAACAACGGATAGTAGTAATTCCCCCAAACATTGTAGTCATAGCGGATTTTGTAGTCGATGTGAGCCGGCTTGATACGTTCCACAGCTTTCACCAGGATATCCGTGTAGGGGGCCGGCTCCATGTAGTGACGGATGGCATAAGTGATTGTTGCATCCCCGTCATATTCTGCCGTGCAGCTGCCGTTGTAGATTCCATCACAGATCTGCTGAATGGCAGGTATGGAGGCAAACTGTTTGGCCAGCCAGTTGATTTGTATATCACTTCGGCGCATGTCCAGGGTGGCATCTTTGGCCGGAGTCAGGCCCAGATCCTTTTCCAGTACCTTGCAGCCATCTTCATCCAGCTTGTCAAAGAACAGGTTGTAGTAGTCCTGCATCAGTTTCCCATCAACGCCGCTCATGTCAGCATCCATGGCATCATACAGGGCCTTCACCCATTTGTCTTTACGATACCAGACATGGAGAGCCCGGAGCATGGTATCAGTCAGCATAGGTCACACCACCCAACACGGCCACAGATTCCTTCGGGATGATGATATTTGATGTGCCGCCGTTCACTTGCAGATCTGCATAGTCAAGGACGCCCGTGGTTCCAATAACGGCCGCACCAATCCGGGCATAGCTGATATAGTCCGTGGCGCTGTCCCCGGCAGCAAATGCCTGGGAGCTGATGTAGGCATCAATGGCACTAGTCACATTTTCCTTGATGGTTTCCAGATCTTCGGAGACCGATACAGAGACCGATACAGAGACCGATACAGAGACCGTATCTGCGGCCTTGACTGTACAAACAGCCCCGACAGGAGCCTGGCCTTCTCCGTAGCCCGTCTTGCCAGGATCGATATAATCCTGGACAGCTTTCACCAGGCTGTCGGAAGCCGGCTTATTGTCGTTCCCGATGATGACCACCTTCACGGTATTCCGGCCATTCCAACAGGGGAACACGCGGGCATTCCCTACACCGTCAACGGCTTTTGCCCAGGCAATGTAGTGATATTTGTTCCCGCAGGTTGCCGGGATCTGTAGTTTCTCATAGTACCGCTTGCGGAATTCATCGTCTGTCTCTTCGGCATAGCCGCCTTCCGCCGGATCCGGATTGGTTACAGAGCCAATGCCGTTGATGGTCACAGGGATCTGGGTGATGGTATCCGCAGCCACATTCCCGCTGGTTCCTGCGACAATAGCCTGGACATTGAAGCTATCACCCTGGGAAACAGTCTTTGTCTCCGTGGATTCAAACTGAATGCCGTCAACGGTTTCAAACAGGTCCCCGGCTACAATCCGGCCACTGCCGGAAACAATCTTCATGACAGCTTTCGCTTTCACGGCACTGTTCCGGGTCAGTCCCACACGCTGGGCGCACCATGCATCCAGCTCAGAGCCTTCCAGGTTGTCCACGTTCTGCTTTTCTTCTACCAGGAAGGCTTTCTTCCACAGCTGATACTGCCCAAAAGCTACGCCGCGGGTAATGTCATAGGTGGGGAAGCCTTCCGTCTTTTGGTAGTCATCAGGAACGCCCTGAAGGATTGTATTGTGAATCTGGTTAATCGTATACATTTTCTGAAATCACCACCTCTACCCCGTCATTCATGACTGCCGTGAAGCTGAACAACCCGGATTCCCCGGAGAACGTCCAGTCTTTAGTTTCCCTAATGACCGGGCAGGTTTTCAGCAGGTCATCAGAAATCTGCTGTTTGATAGTAGCGATTGCCACAGATCTGGGCAGTCGATACCCTACCAGGCCATTGGTATCTACGCCAAAATACTTGTCATAGATGGCGTATTTATTCTTGATTGTGTTGATAAACAGCCGAATATACTGCTGAATGCTTTCCGTCAGGGTGCATTCCCTATTGAACCCGGAGTTGAACACAAATTCCTTTTTCTTGTGATCGAAATAGGGGCTTCGGCCCAAAGTCGTTGCCCCTGTTGTGGCCGCAGACCTGCTGCTGTTTGCGTCAGTAGTAGAGACCGCAGCCGTTAAGTCATTTAAATTGATGTCGGAGGGAAACACCTTACCACCTTCTAAACAATGATATCCACAATGAAGAACCGCTGGTTGTCAGCAGTCGGAGCCACCATGACCTTGTTCCCTGGTTTCCATTCATCAATGGGATGCAGCGTCACATGCCCGGTGGCAGTGTTCGATGTAGAATAGCTGCTGCCGCCATGCTTATAGCCGCCGGAACAGGTTCCGGTGGTCAGGCTCCCGGATTGGCTTTCATTGTCAATCGTGAAATCACTGCCCCGCTGCAGGATATGCCTGCAAATATACCCGTTCTTCTTGTCGATAATGTAGGCCTCGTTCTGGATGGAGACCTTCCAGTCATCACCAGTCTGCAGGATCAGACCGATGCAGTTGCTAATTGGCTTTGGATTGTCACGCTTTTTGAACTGGTTGGCCATCTCCTGGGCCCAGGTATCAGCAGCCATTTACACCACCCCTTCCTGATTGTCTTTTGTAGACTGGATTTCCAGCGTCATGAAATGATTGATGTTGTCATAGGTGTGGTTGGCAGAAAGGACAAGGAAGTCCCCTACCAGGCCCAGTTCCTCGCTGTTGAATGTTAGCACTCTGCCGGATCTGACTTCATCGGATCCGAAAAGTTTCAGCCGCTTGCTGATTTTTTTCCTGCAGAGCTCTTTCAGCTTCTTGTCAGCAATCTTCTGGGCATCGTCTTTCTCTTTGTCCGTAACCTTTTCATAATGGACAATTTCGCCATAGACTTTGGCAGCATCCACATTCTCAGCAGTGGCTACAACGGCCACATCCTTTTCCTTCCCAGATGTGACAACAACCTTCGTGACGATATCCTTCACGCTGCTGTCTGCCTGGTAATCACCAATCAAATTGGTGATATCGAAGGGCTGTTCATTGGGTGCCAGCTGGTAGGTGGCCGTGATCTTCAGGTCATCCCGCTTCGTGATATACAGCTTGTCCACCCTGACTTCCATCCGGTATTCAACCCCGGTGGCATCCGTCTCCTGGGCAATGATGTCTTTCAGTGCTTTGGAGACTTCATCCCCGTTGTAGACCTTGTTGATGACCGTGTTCATCTCAGCGATTTCGCCAATCTGGATGTTCTTCTGGTCACAGATCTTCCGAATGGCATCGGATGCCGTACAGTCAACCAGTTGGACATAAACCTGGTCTTTGTTAAGAAACCAGGCATAATCATAGGCCTTGTATTTGTACTTCGAGAGGCCTTCCCTGGATTCTTCTTCGATGATTCCCGTGTAGACTGCCTTCCCGTTGTTCTCAAAGCAAATCTTCCCGCCAAATTCCAAACGGTTTCCCTGGTAATTCACATCTAGGGGATTATCGATCAGGTCAAAGTCGAATTCCTCGCCCAGCTGGTCAATCTGATCCCCGCGGGTGTAGTTGCTTGTGATACCAGTGATATCCCTGGTTGTGCCGTTGTAGGAGTAAGTCAATTTGAAGTTGTTCATGCAATCACTCCTTCAGACGCCTGATCTGCAGCAATATTCACCGGCGGCTTCTTATATTCCCGGAAGTCAATCTGGAACTTGATGTCATTGTTCTTTTCCTGGTGATAGACAAAATTGTCTATGGTACAGAGCATATCAAGCTTCACAGCCCCGAACGTCTCCACAAACATCAGGCGGAACACCATTCCAAGGCGCCGCTGTTTCTCTATCCAGTTCACATACTCCCATCCATTGCTGTAGGAAGCCTGGGCCCGGATGAATGGATAACTCTTATTCACCGGGAAGATGCTGGACAGGGAGAGAGTCCGGAGCTTCGGAGCCCCGATGACATTGATATCGCCTGTCACAGCTTCAAAGGTATCGTTCCCCTGGGGGCTGTTCATGTCGGGAAAGTCACCAGGGACAACTGGGAAGATGATGCTGTCCATGGAATTGTCAACCTTCAGCACGATATTGATGCGGGAGCGCAGTGCAGCAGTCAGATCGCTGTAGGCAGATCCGGTATACTGTAGCAGGATGTCAGTAAGTAAGCTCATTCCCTCACCTCCTAGCTGTTCCTCAGCGCATCACGAACACGAGAAACAATGTATTCCCCGGTTTGGCGCATGTAGTCCTGATTCCCGATTACATTGCCCTGGACAGACAGATTGACGGTAACGCCGCCGCCCCTGCTGCCGTTGTTGATAAGCTGCAGCAGTTCCCGATGGGGCATGATCTGACTGCCGGAAGGCAAGGTAATGGGCTCACCGCCGTTTTCATTGACCATGGTAGGCCCGCCCCGGAAGTAGGTGGTTCCCAGGGCATTCGTATCCGGGTTGTCTCCTCCACCGTCTCCACCGCCACCCAGAGATAAGGAAGGCAGGTGGATGGAGCTGATCTTACTGGCAATGTTGTCCACCATGCCCATGATAAAGTTCAGCGGGGCCATCGCAATGCTTGCCAGGGAATCAAAGATTCCCTGGAAGATGTCTACCACATTCTGCCATGCGGCTTCCCAGTTCCCCGTGAAGACATTCACGATGAAGGCAATCAGATCAGCAAGCACCCCGACCACATTGGCCAGGACACCGCCTATTACATCGACTGCGGCTTCCACCGCAGAAGAAATGACAGCCCAGGCAACTTCAAATTTTGGAGCAACTGACCCCATGACCAATTCTCCCAGGGCCATTAGCTGAGAAGCCAGTTCATTCACGGATTCCCGGAACGGTTCAGACTGCGTGTACAGCGTATAGAACGCCACCGCCAGAACGCCAATGGCCGCTGCTACCAGCCCAATAGGGTTTAACAGGGTGGCAAATTGGGTAACCCCACCGGCCAGCTGGATCCCCGTGAACAGGGTCCGGATCATCTGGATCTTGCTGATTACACCATTAATCACATTGAAGGCGGCAAAGCCAGTGGCAATGCCTGCAATCACAGGGCCAATGGTTTTGGCAATCGCTATGAAGTCCTGGAAGTGCTGCACCAGGAAGCTGATGCCATTCCCGACACTCTCAATGATGCCAGGGAGAGCTGCAGCCATATTGGTTGCGAATGCCTGAATAGACGGCAGTGCTTCATCAACCTTTGTCACCAGCTGGTCCATGATGGGAGCCAGGGCATTGCCCAACGGAGTAATCAGCCCTGCGAATGCAGTCATGATGCCGGTTCTGACTTTGTTCAGGCGTTTTCCAACTTCTTCCTGCATGTCACCGTAGTCATTCATAATGGCTGCGGCCTGGCCTGCATCCGTATTTCTCATGGCTTCATTGACGCCGCCCACATTCTGAGCCAGGACTTCCGCGATCATGGCAGCCCTTTCGTCTGCCGTGCCGGTCTTGATGATATTCTTCTGGTAATCGTCCAGGGAAATACCTACTCTCTGCAGCGCCCCAACATTGCCCATCATGACCTTACCAATCATGTTGGCCACATTTACGGCATCTTCCTGGGTGGCATTGAGGCCCTTCTGGTTGACCAGCAGGTCAAGCATACCTGCAGATACAGTCTTGATTTGGTCTTCCGTCATCTGGAAAGTGCCCAACTGGGCCATACCGGCCAGGGTCACTTCATCGCCTACAACACCAACTGTCTGAAGCTGGGAGGCATAGGCCCCCAGAGACTTTGCCGCCCGCTCAGCCGCCCCGGCTCCCTGTTCCTGGATCGCTTTTACATCTCCCAGAATGGTGACCAGTTTGGTTTCCGCTGCTACCTGGGCGTTTGCCTTCTCTATAGCTTCATCAGCAAAGTTCTTGACGCCGGCCACTGCAAGCCCAGCACCGACGGCAGCAATACCCAGGCCAATTTTGGCCACAGAGCCGGCCAGCGAAAGAAACTTCTGGTTTGCATCACCGGCAAACTTGTTCACTATGTTCTGGGCATTCCGGATCTGCCTGGTAGCTGCTTTGGTTTCCCCGGCTGCCTTCCTCATGGGCTGGGAAAATTTATCCACCAGCGTCAGCAGGACGTTGATTCCTCTTGCCATATGCCTTACCCTCCTTTCATCTGACCCGCTGCTTCTGCCATCAGGTCCACATGGAGCTGATAGAACAGCCATTCCATCGGTGTCAGAGATTCAAGATCATGGATGCTGTGACCACGCTCAATGTAATAACGAATGGTAAGAAGATCGTGGTCACGCTTCATCAGTTTTTTAGTTCTTGAGCCGTACCAGATGCCGTCACATAGAACTTTTCAATGATTGCCTGAGCGAAATCTACAATTGCACCGATATTGTCGCTGAAGACAAGCGGAACCACATCATAGGGCTCCGTCAGTCCCTTCCGGAGCTTTTCGTCGTGGAGCATCGGCACAGAATCATAGATGATCCGGACAGCCCCTTCAAAGTTTTCCTTCGTAGAAGTGGACCCGTTGACCACTTTGAAGTCATCCAGCATATCAATAACCTTCTCAATGGGCAGTTTCTGCACCATAAAAGTCAGCCCGGCTTCCTTGCTCTCAATGGGAAAGAAGGCATTTCTATCGTTTTCGCTCTGCAGCTTTCTTTTCAGAAGCTCTTCAAGAGTCGCTTTTTTCGCAGTCATCGCTATCCTCCAAAATAAAAGGCGGGTTTTCCGCCCGCCTGGTCATTAGTTAAAGTCATCGATGGTGTCAGTGTCTTCATAGCCGCCGGCCTTGAAAGGAATGGATTCCTCCCCGACTTTGGCATTTTCAAAGCTGGCCAGATCAGTCTCATCGAACGTTACATTCGAAAGCTTCACACGTTCCATGCCGGTCACAGACGGATCGGAAACACTGGAAACCATGTTGATGTCCGGCATGTTCATGGTCTTCACGCCGTCTTTAATCAGCTTCAGTGCATAGGAATCAACCTTGTGCAGGACCATGGTCCCTTCAATGGAAGCACCGGTAAAGCGGCGCTGCTTAATGGGGTTCCCGTTTTCGTCGATGTCTTCATAGTTTAGCTTGAGCTTGCATTCGAATTTTTTGACGTTGGCCATAAGCTTGTCGTTCACCCACAGCCGGCCATTGGTGCCGCGGATGATTTTATTGGTTACGCCCTTGTTCATCTATGCCACCTCCTTATTCCATGGTAATGACAAACTTCAGATCTTCGATGGCGTCCAGGATCTTCACAGTGCCAGCCAGGAAGACCGTGGTTTTGAATGCCATGCTCCGGACCTTATCATCCGTCCAGTCTTTGGCAGCAGTCTTGCCAACAGACAGCCAGGCATTTCTCTGTGCCTCCACATCAATGTAGGCTTCATTCCCAGTGGTACCTGCATCATCATTCCCGGTATAATCCGGATCCAGGATTTCTTCGGATTCCAGTTCATTGAAATAGGCGTCCACGGCATCAATGAAGAGCTTCTGGTTGGACAGGTAGTTCTTATACTTTCCCTGGTACTTCTTTTTGAATACAGTGGAAATATCTTCAATAATCAGGTTCATGCTTTCCACAATGATGATGTGGCTCATGTCTTCCGTTTCAGTGGAAGTAAAGGTGGTCAGGCTGTTCACGCCTCTGGCAATCTTGACTTCATCATCATCAACACAAAGGCAGAAGTAGCCTTTGTCGATCCAACCGTCCAGGTCAATTTCATCGGTGGCCACATCTGCACAGTCGGACAGATCTTCCAGCACATAGGAAGTACATGCCCGGTTCATGGGCAGGTTGGCCAGGATGGCGCACAGTCTGGGCAGATATTCATTCATTGGCACGGTAACATCTTTCTTTGTGCCGTCGCTGGCAGTCTGGATTTCGGTGACCGTAGCATTCTTGACGTTGATGACATACATGCTGTCTGCAGTGGTGGCATCGTAAACGATGGACACAGTATGTTTCATCTTGCCTTTGGTGGTGGCATTGTAGTCAACCACATAGCTTGCCAGTTCCTGCTGAGAACCGGCATCCGTAGTGCACACATAGTTGTACTTGATTTTATCCAGGACTTTCAGGGCATCCTTGAATTCTCCCTTAGTCGGCAGGGAGATAACTACCACCTTGTTCACGGCCACCAGGAAACATCTTTCAAGGATTTTCAGGTTGGCTTCGGTGTAGTCTTTAGATTCCAGATCCATGCTGGATCTGTAGGTCTTTTTGGTAATGGCCGTCTCACTCAGCGTATCATCACGGATGATGATGGCCGCAATGCCGCGCTTAGAACGCTTGATAGCAGAAACGGCGAGCTGTTTGAACGTAACCTCAATAGTAGGCAGTCCCATCTATTTCACTCCTTATAATTCATCCACGTTGTAGGTCTTGCTTTCTTCCTCTTCCTCAGATTCAGAAAACTCTTCATCAGATCGACCCGTATCTGTAGAGGGCACAGAAGTCGGGTTGAATTCCAAATTCTCAATGAGCTCTGCATCCGGCAGCCGGTCATCTTCCTGGACAAGATCAACTGTGAAAGCAATCTGCAGTGCCTTATCATTCTGGTTGATAAAGCTCCGGATTCCGTCATCAGCCTGGATCACAAAGCCGTATTTTTCGGATTCTTCATCCGCGTCCAGCCGTGTGGTGTCCTGCAATAATTCGATGATGGCATCCCGCTTTTTCAGCAGGTCCAAGTAACCTTTGTAGGTGTCAGAGGCAAAGTAATACAGCCGGAACGATAGATTGTCCTGGTAATAAGTCCCTACACGGTCAGTATCAATGTCTTCAAGATCCAGGAAGAAGCAGGGCCTTTCGAAGCCTTCACTGATGTCGGTGTTTTGAACCGGCACATCTGGAAAGGTGCCCTGCAGTATCCTGGTAAATCTGGCAATGACTTCAGTCGGAGAAACTAAACTCATAAAATTTCACCTTCCTCCAGAAGCTGGTCAACGAATTCATCAACCATTGCTTCATACTCTCCCTGGAAGGCTTTTTCGGCGTGAGCCATAGTATGCCGTCCTTTTACCATCCGTTCCGTCTTGACTGCATGTTTGGCACCAGGCAGATGGGCCCAGAGGACATGCCCATGCTCAAAAAGATGGGCATGAGGAGCCTTGTTCATGACACGCACAGAGAATTCATCTTTCCCATAGATATAAGGCCGCCCCCGGGAAAGTCCCCGCACCAGGTTGCCCGTTTTGGAATGCTTGATATCCGCTTTATACGCCGCCCTGGCTTTTGCTCTCATTCGGTTTCCTGCCCGGCCCATGAATGCTTTCGTCTTCCTGGGGAATTTCTCTTTTGCGGCTTCCAGCATGTCATCACTCAGCTTGGTCAGCTCATTGAGGTTGAAATGCATCTCAATCATTGGATCACTCCCTCTGTGAAGATTTCCAGACGTTCATGATTTGCGTATGGATCAAGCAGGTAAATAATGTCGTAGCGCTGACCTCCGTATCTGATGTACATATTAGTCGTAAGGTCTGAACGATAACGGATAATAAACTTGTGCGTGACTCGGGTAAGGACCGTATCGGCTGCACGGCCATGGAGCATAGAGCCGGTCTGAGGGACGATAGATGCATAGACCACATCAACCAGTTCTTCAGCGATTTCTCTCTGCCCCAGTTCGTTTTCTTCCCCCTGGACTGGCTTGAATATTTCCACCTTCCGGTTCAGGATGGAAGACAGGTTAGGTGCTGATTTCCGATACATATTCAATGCCTCCTTCCAGCCCGGTGTAGCTGTGCTGGTCAAGGATAGACCTCACAGTAGGGTTGACTTCCGCATTGGTCACCGTGTACTGCCGGACGTCGTACATATCTGCCACAAGGGCCATTACAGCCAGGGTAATATCTTCATAATCATCAAGCTGGGTTTTGGTGAGGCCCGTGTAGGCCATGACGTAAGAAACGGCAGCGTTAAGCATCGGCTTCAGAATCATGGCGGCGCTGCCGTCCGCTCGCACGTACTCCTGCAGAAAATCAACGGTAAGTTCCGATACTTTCATACGTCACGCCTCCTTTGCAGCAGCTTTCTCCTTCGGAGGCGTTTGTTTTGCTTTGGGCTCTTCCACAGGTTCCGGTTCATCAAGGCAAATAGCAAGGCCGGCCTGGACAAGATCCTGGCCGGTCTCATTGCTTACTGTTCTTTCTTCACCTGGATGCATGGTCACAGCCCCGGTGAAGCTGAGTAAAGCTTTGATTTTCATGACGGATCACCACCTTACGCGGCTTTCATCGTCAGTTTAGCGACTTTCTGTTCTTCAACAATCTTGCTGTCAATTTCCACCCAGGCAATTACGCCGACAACGTGTTCTTCAGCATAGCGTTCCTTCAGTACCTGGACATTGACGTCTTCGGCCAGCTTTACATACAGGCCAGAGAAGTCACCGTAGAAGATAGGTACAGCGCTGGCAGCCATATCGGGCATGGCATCAGAGATATAGACCTTTTTACCCAGCAAGTTCCAGGAGAATTCATTGGTCAGGTCACGGTTCATCAGGTAATCGCCTTCACTGTTCTTCAGCTTGCGAATAGCCTTGAAGGTGTTGGTGTTCATGATCCATGCGCAGCCGCCCTGGAATCTCTGTTTCACAGCCATCTGCAGGTCAATCAGTTCATCAGCAGTGATGACAGTGGAAGCCGCAGAAGTTACTCCCTGCTTGCAGGATTTCAGGCCAGTCATTTTACCATCGGTGCCAGCCAGAAGCTGACCTTCCAGGAATTCGGCAACAGCATCAGCAATCTTGCTGACCACATAGGCAGTCAGGTCGAAGTCGGTGTTGTTAATCAGGGATACAGAGACTTTAGTCAGAGCGCCTACCAGGTAGCCGGTCAGCGTGATGCCGCTGAAAGCACCAGATTTGGAAGTCAGGGCGGTGAATTCTTCCGCGTAGGAAGCAGTAGGTCCGTTGGTATCATCGAATTTCGGGAATACCAGGTCACCCTTGACGTTAAATTTGGTAGCCATGGCATAGATCGGGCAGATATCTTTGATCAGTTCGATGATCTTTCTGGCAATGGTCTTGGGGATCACAGCGCCGTTGTCTGTTTTGATCATGCCGCCTTCAGCACGGCATTCTTCCAGGTTGCCACGAATATAGGCGGCAAAAGCTCGTTCTTCATTCTTTTCGGCCTTCACTTTAGCCGGATCGGCCGGTTCCTGGTCCTTGTTGACAGTCATAGCTTTTCTAATCTTTTCAATGGTTGCATCCAAGGCACGGATTTCAGCAGTAATCTGGTCAAATTCTTTGTTTTCGTCATCATTCATGGCACGGGTTTCTTCTTCGGCCTTCTTGACGATTTCATTCAGCTTGTCAACCAGGGCATTACGCTTTTCAATGAGTTTCTTCAGGTTCATGATTGTCCTCCTTATTCTTTACCCAGCTTTAAAATTTCGATTTGTCTCTTTTTCCGCTCCAAAACTCCGTAGATGTCATTGACCTTATCCGGTTTGTCATCTGCCACACGAATTTCCTTTAAGGCTGCCTTTTCATCGCGGGTATTGATGGATGTAGCATAGTACGCCGGGGTCACATCGAGGATGGAAACTTCATCAAGGCTGATATCAGTCAGCTCACGGATGCGGCCATTCTGATCATCTTCCCGCCACTCTTCGCCATTTGGGTTTATCCAGAAACCAAAGGACCATCCTGACAGCGCTCCAGCCCGGCCTTTTTGCACAATTTCCGGATCATTAACTATAGCCCGTGCAAAGAGGCCAATGTTATCCTCTTTCAGTTCCAGGGTGCCATTGTCCATCCCGCCGATAGATCTCTCATGGTTGTAATACAGTCCAACATGGGGGTTGGCCGCGATTGCTTTTGCGAAGGTTCCTGCCTTCACAACTTCTCGAAACTGTTTCCCATCGAAATCATGCAGCGTCCTGGACAGCCGTTCAACAGCATTCACATAGCCCTCGATGATTGCAGTGTTGTCACTGCGGATTTCCACTTTCACCATTACCACCTCCTTTCAAGTTGCTGGCTTTTGGAGGCGTTTCAGCAGCTTTATTGATGTTTGCCTTCACGCCGGTGTTCGGAGTGTAGATTTCCCCGGATTTCGGGTCATACAGTACTGCATCAAGGCCCAGCTTGATGGAATCCATGCCAACAGGCAGCATATTTTCCTTCTTGCGAATGTCATCCACCGTGAGCCAGGAGTTTTTCAGGCCAATTTCATAGCACTGATACCGCGTCATTGTGTCGGCTTCGGTAATGGCACTACTGTCCAGGGTAAAAAACAGGCTTCCTTTCTCAGATTCCAGCAGCATGAATTTATTCAGGGCATTTTCAATGGCCCTGGCCACCGGCAGCACCGCCGTCCGAATGGCCTGTAAATAGGTTTCAGACGTCGGATTGTCGCTGAAAAGCCCTGTTGGAATCCCGAAAATGGCATAAACAGAGTTATTGTTCAAGGTTTTGTTGTCCACTAGCTGGTTTTCCGTTGCTGTGGTGCCTATTTCCTGGAAATCCAGCCCGTCATTGAGCACTACCACACTATTGTCCCCGGAGAACAGTTTTGCCCAGGCCAGCCGCAGAGAACGGAGAATTCCCGCATCCAGGTGCTTGCTGGACTTCAAAAACCCCCGCTTGGCCCCAGATCCAATGGTGCTGTGCTCATACCGAAGGGCCTTGAACATGGTGGAGAACAGAGCCTGGTTCTCTTTCAAGATGCCATGGCCTTCCATTCCGTCATCGCTGTCCCGCAGGATCCGGAGTACCTGGTAATCGTCGTACCGCCGGCCATTGATCCAGTAGTTTACTTCTTTGAACACCGGATCCGCATTGGTCAGTGCGGAAACATTATCGAAGTGCACATAATGGACAGACTTAATTTTGTTCCGTTGCCAGTTTACGAAGGCATAGCCAGCCCCGTCCAGTAGATAATCCGTGACCAGGGCCCGCTTGAACTGAACTCCATCCAGGGTGTCCCCGGTTTCCCGGTTCAGGAGCTGGGTCCGATAGTCTTCAATCTCTTCTTTCCCTCCGTTTTCCATCTTCCGGTACATTCTAACCGGCATCCCGGATACAGCCCCAGTAATGAACTGCAGGCATGCTGCCACAGCTGGCAGAGTCATTGCCTCTTCCCTGGTTGCCTGCATGTCAATCCCGCTCTGCAGAAGATCTGCCAGCCCCTCCGGAGTTTCCGCCGGGTTTTCCAGAGACCTTTTTTCTCTTTTAAAGCCTAAAAAATTGAGCAATCCCACTAATTTCACCTCCTTTTCAGAACTGAGCTCCCCAGGTCATGGGTGTATTGAGCTTCACGTCCTGCTCCAGCAGATACATGGCGTTTATGGTGGCCGCCACAATATCTATCTTTCCATTGGACTTTTTCTTGTTCACATATCGGTTCATGTTGGTGTCATAGACGCATTTGGCATTCTCGAAGTTGATTTCCACCATTTTGTTCCCTGATTCATAGTGAAATTTCCCGTCTGCAATAAGCTCTGCAAGCCATTTGGTGGGAGAATGCAGCACACTGGAATGCTGCTTGACTTCTACTGTGTCAATTCCCCCATCCTCCCATTTCTGAGCGGATGACAGGCAGTTGTACCTATCAAATCCCAGGCTCCTGACCTTGCAGCCATACCTTTTTTCCAGACTGAACACGTAATCTTCAACCACCTTGTAATCAATGGTCCGGTCCCCGCAGGGCACCACATAGCCGGCATTGATGTATTCGGCATAGGGAACCCTTTCCGCCCTGGTTTTTTCCTCTACTCTGTCCGCCGGAACGAACACCATGGGGATGCAGTCAACTGCCTCTGTTTTGGCATCGTAGGCCACAAGGCTGACCGCCGTGTTGTCGTTTGTCATGGAAAGGTCCACGCCCACATAGACATCACGGCCATGCAGGTCGATGCTCTTGACCTTTCCCCTCTGTAGATCATCCAGGGAGATGTAGGCTTCCCCGTCATAGGTCCCGGAAGCCATGATATTGCAGTGTTTCGTGAGAAAATTTGTCTTTGCGGATTCTATGTTCAGCGCTCTAGCATGTTTTTTCTTCAGATCATCCCAGATTTCCTGAATCTCTATGCCAGCCGGATTCCCCTGGGCCATGGCCAGGGGATTGGTGATCCATTCTTTGGCAATATCCGGATCCGGTTCATACAGTAATGAAAAAATCGCCTGATCCTCCACTTGTCCGTCCAGGACACGCTTCGAATAAGCGACTTCTGCTTCAAACGGGTTATTCACTTTTGGATATTTCGTAGATATGATGCATCCCAGCTTGTTCTTGATGTTCAACTGACCGGATGCCATGGCTTCAATGGCGCTGTTGTTCGGCAGAGCCCCAACTTCATCCGCCAGGAAGACGTTCGGGAGACGTCCATCAAAGCGGTTTGCCGCATAAGCCAAAGGTGTGTAGGTGGTCTGTGTCAAAGTACATTTGATGCAGTCACGCAGCAGTTTGAACCTTTTCAGCCCATGCATGTCATAGTAGACCAGAGGAGACACTAACAGCGTATTCTGGATGGCTTCTTTCACTTCTTTGGACAGCTGCCGGTCCGGAGCCACAGAGAAAAACTGGGAAAAAGGCGGCTCCGTCAGGAACAGAATGATGAATATGGTGGCCACCGTGTAGGTCTTGAAGTTTTTCCGGCAGATTTCGAGGATGGCCCTCTCATAGCGCCGTTTTTCCGAATCTGTGCGGTAAACTTCCGCCAATACAGCTACATAGAACAGCCACTGGTAATTTACAGTACATTCATACAGGGTTTTCCCGAACTGCAGGCCCCTGGGCATGATCAGTAACTTCAGAAGCCCATCTATCTGCCTGCATTTATGCTCATTGATGCAGAAATCTGGGTTTCCCCCGTTTGCCACCTGTAGAAAATCCTGGCACTGCTTCACTATGTAACCAGGAGGCCTGTAGATGCCTTGCATTTCCGGAATCAGGGCCATGCTGGTGAAGTCTCCGGAAACTACAGCTTCTGCATAACGGTACGCCGGATGATTCTTGATGTAATTACTGGGCATGCAGCATCAGCCTTTTAATGCCTGCAGCAGAGGATCCTGCATGGCCTTGTTCTTAGGATCCGACTCTTTCTTGCTTCTGGCATCTTCCAGCATCTTGTTCAGAGCCTGGGCAGTTTTGTTGGCGCTGTCCGTGACACGGTTGTAGGAATTGATGCCCGGGTGAGTATAGATGTTCGCCCGGCCTTTCACATATTCCTTAGTAACCAGGACCCCATCCTTTTCCAGACTCTTCTGCAGTTCTTCTGCCAGCGCCACCTGGGTGGTGTACCTCCGGAATGTGGTCATGAACAGGTAGTCATCTGTCAGCCCATAGGCATCAGCCGTTTCCAGCAAGTCTTTCGCCATCCTATTTAGTTTGGTTTGAGTGATTTTATAGTTTGGCATAGTAACACTTCCCTCATTCAATGCCCTCTATGCTTCTCTGCGGCCTCCCTGATGTGTTTTTTGAAGGATAACCGCCTTTCCCTATAGGAAGTATAGGTACCCGTTTTTCCTCCCTTTAAAATCGCGCCCCAAGCCATTCCAAAAAATACATGCGATATCGAAATCGGTGTGAATTGAGGTAGGGCAGTACGGTCTAGGGTATGGCCGCCTCGTCTGGTTTTCGAACCCGGGGGGATACTTTCGCAAGCTGACGGAGACGGTCCGCCGGAATAATTCCGTGTTCGGCTTCGTCATGATGCCTTGAACACAATGAAATCAGATTGTTTGTATTAAGTCTCTGACTGAAGTCCCTTTCCAGAGGCGTGATATGATGGATCTGAAGATCTTCATGGTTCAGTCTGTGTTCATCCTCCAAGCAGATGCGGCAAAGATAATGATCACGCTGAAGAATCTCTTGCCTCTTCTTCTGCCATGCTGCTGAACTCCTGAACCTTTCGTTCTGTCCTCTTTCCTTTCGATACCATTTGTGCTTTGGCTTCTTAGGACAGACGTACCCCGCGGGGTGCATCCGGCCACAGTAGGGGCATGAAATTAACATGGGGGCTTTCACTTCCTGTTTCACTTTTGAGAAAAAGAAAAAGCCATGCCCAATGGCACGGCCTGTATTCAGTTTTCGATGCTACCAGTATACCACGGGTTTCCTGCTTTGATTGTACACAGACCGTACACGTTTCTGCTCAAAAGCTACACGATTCTGCTCAAATCTGCTCAGAACTGCTACGGTTCTTTGAAGAACACCATGTTCCCCTGGTGCTGCGGAATGGCATTCCGTCCAAACATCATGACTGTCAGTGTCTCCAGTGCGACGCCTGCCCGCTTCCGGCAGAAGCCCACGCTGGAATTCACATGTCTGGCCGTGCTATCCCAGGAAGTTTTATCAATGAACCGGTCAACCAGGATGATCCTGTCCGTCTCAGAAATCTTGCCAATGGCGTCCAGCGATCTGTCCAGTCTGGCCATGATCGGACCTAGCCTGTCCAGTTCAGCGGAATACCGGTCAATCTTATGCTGCAGTTCTTCACGCCTGGCATAGATTCGCTCCTGCTGGCTTTCCTTCTCACCACCGCCGCAGCCGCCAGTAGGTGAGAAGGAAGGTGAAGCCGGTGCTGCATCCTGGTTCATCAAAGACCTGCACTCTGCCAGATCTGCCCTGACATTGGCAATATACTGGCTGAATTCATGGTAGCGGTACAGATATTCCCGCACCGCATTGATATAGTCATTATGAAACATTGGTCCATCCTCCCTTGATGATGCATAAGGCATGGCAGCGCGCTGGGCTCTGCCATGCTTGTTTATGCTTTCTCTTCTCTTACGCTGACTCTGATGTAGCCTTCTCCTTCAGCCGCATAGAACTTCCTGCAGGTTACAGATACCACCTGTTTGTCATCCTCATAGGCCGCCCCGTTCAGGGCATCCAGAACAGCCTTCAGAACATTGTCGATATCCGGTTTCTTTGCCGGCCGGCTAATGTTGTGTTGGCATGCCAGCCGTTTGCCTTTCGTATATGACTTCGGGATTCCGAAGAAGGCATCCACCGTGATGGCAGCATAGCAGTCAGAAGGTATTGTTTTCCCTCCGTTTTCCCGGAAGGCAAGTCGGATCCGCCGTTCATACTTCTGGGTTTTGTTTGGCGTGTAGACCGTCCCGGTCTTCCGTCTGAACCTGGGTCTGGCTTTTCCTTCCGGCGCCCCTTCTACAATAAACTCCACGTTCACAGCCTCCTTTACATCCTCTACATTCTCATTGCTTTCCTGAATGACTTCTCCGATTCCCGGCGCCGATGGGCGGAACAGTCCCGCTCATTGTTGCACTTTTTTACAAGCTGACCGAATTCATCCCGCATATAATGCCATCCGCCTGGCTTCAAAGGCTTTCCGCAGTACGAGCAATAACCCTCGAAAACAGGCCTCGCAATCCCCAGCTTTTCCTGCATCTTAGCGGCCCATTTTTCTGTCTCATGCCTAATTCTCCGGTTTCTGCGTCCGCCCATTAACTGTCCCTCCGATTCACCAGGATAAGGCAAAGCAGAAAGCAGGCAATACAGCTCCCTACGATAGAAGATATTGCTGCAATTAAAAATTCTCTCATAGCCTTTTCCTCCTTAAATCAGAACGGGATTTCTTCGTCAAACTGTAACTCTGGGGAATTGGTAACATCCTGTCCGAACCTTTCGAAGCCTTGTTTTTCCGGTTCCGGTTTCTCCCGACCGACAGAAGGGCTGCCAGCGCCCTTATTTTCAATGAATTCCATCCGGTCGGCAACCACTTCCGTCATGTAATGCTTTTTCCCGTCATTGCCATCAAAGCTCCGGATCTGGAGCCGTCCTTCCACCAGGACTCTCTGTCCCTTGCTCAGGCTGTTTCCACAGACCTCTGCGGTTTTGTTCCACGTCTGGATGGGAATAAAATCTGCTTCCCGCTGGCCGTTCTTCGAAGCGAAGGGACGGTCAACTGCCAAAGTAAAGGTGCAGACCGTTTTCTGGGTCGTAGTCAATTTGACTTCCGGGTCCTTTACCAATCTGCCCAGGAGGATGATTCTATTCATGGTTCTTTTCCTCCTTCTTGATATTGAATCTCAATTCGGTTATCGCCTCGATAGATGATACCTCTTATCACACTATCAAATCCTTTTACTCCAATGATCCAGTTTTTAAGGCTGACTCTCGGGAAAAAGTCTTGATAAACAGAAATTGCTCCGCTTATCACATTGAAAGTCACACCCGTCGCTGGGCACCAGTTCAGCATGACTCGATAAAACAATGCCGGATGATCCTTTAAGGCAATACATCCGTCATAAATCCGATTATCCGTAGGCCCAGGGCGCTGTGTATTACAGCGGTCAGCCAGGGCCAGTGTGCCGGGCCAAAATTTCGGCCACCGTGCTAATTTTAAAAACCGAACCGTGAATTTGCCAATGGAATAATCATCCATGGCATGCACAAAACGAACAGAGTCCATGATCCGCCTCCTTAGTCATCGTCGTCGAATTTCGGGGCATTAATAATGCCCTCTTCCTTGTTTTTCCAATCCGCTTCTACTTGGGCATCGTCCGAATCACCATAAAGGTGGAATCCCATTTCCGGAGTTCCGTTTTTCCCATTTCTGGCTACAATGTACCAATCTCCGGCTACCACAACTACCCACGGAAATTTCTGTTCAGTCATTACAAATCCTCCTTCACTTCATCATCCCAATTTTCGGCGTCTCCATTAATCGCCAATTCAACTAAAGCAGAAAAAATCTTGAAATCATCCATAAGATCAAGAACATCATGATGAGGGTAGTCTTCAAAGGCCTTTTCAACTTCGTTTTCAAGGTATTTTCAGAATCCATTCATCAATCTATATCTTGTATCCACATCGCGAAGCAACTCATATATCTCCAGTTGTTGAAATTTGATTTTCATGATATCTTCTCCTTTTGCCCTCACCCATCCTTACAGTTACAAATGTAGTACTTTCCGTCATCAGCTTGATAAACACCAGAGCCGTGGCAGAAAGGACAATCCTTTTTCGGTTTCCCGTCATTTTTCTTGTCCAGTGTATAGAATCCGATCCACTTCTTTTCGATGGACTGTTCGATGATTGCTCGCTGGACTTTCGGATCAGACGAAAGTTTACGCAGTTCGCTGAAATTTCGCCGTACCGTTGTAAGGTTCAGCGGTTTCCCTTTCCCATCCCGCATCTCGGCCCACCGTTTCAAGGCTGCCTGGAGATTGGAGTCGCCACTGAAGGCCAGAAGCTCTTGCCCAACCCTTGGATCACTTAAAGAACCCGCCCGCCCATGGTCTACAGAAAAGTTATCCACAGGCTTATCCACAGGCACAGTAGAAACGTCCCTATGGTTTGGGTTTTTATCTAAGTCTAAGTCTTGGTCTTGGTCTGGGTCTGTAAGCGTTACGTTGGCGTGACATAACGTCTCCGTAACGTTATTTTTATTGCAACTCGCTTGTAAAAGCGTATTTTTCTGTTTTTCTCTCCATTTCTTTTGCCGTAAACGGTTCTTTTCACGGGCTATATCAAATTTTTCAGATTCACTCTGGTATTTACTCCAATTTGATATGGCATAAGCCCCATTAATTCGCTCGACCATACCAAAATCCTCAAAAGTTTTCATAGCTTCATGAACAGTAGAAAGTTTTCTACGGAAAAGAGTCGAAAGCATTTCGTCATTATAAGCAATACGTTGATTTAACCGGAAAACACCATCATTATTTTGTTTTCCAGCAAACACCAATAGCTTGAACCAGATGACCAGGATAGAGTCTGCACTGGGAAGTGCCTCGATTAATTGGATTTTTTCGTCATCGAAAATATCCGTGACGATTTTGATCCATTTCATGCCATCGGCCATGGGCAATCACCTCCTTCCTCCAAAGATTTCCGTCAGGATACCTGATGCAGAGGGTATATTTCCGGTTCAGTTGCCTGTTCTTCCTCTTCAAAGAGCGATTCCTGCCCCCGATGTCCACCAGCATACAGCTCCGCTTCGGCAAAAAGGCTTTTGAAGGGTTCACTGGATGACAGCGCATCTTCCGGAATCCCTGTGAGAGATAGTGTCACATATTTTCCCAGCAGGTGATTGTACACTTTCACAGCAAGAGAATACCGTATGCCATTCTTTCCCCGCACCCTGGATGCCTTCAGAAATTTGACTCTCCGCATGAGACTCGATTCCTTTTCACTCGGAATCACAGAATAAGGTTTCATTTCAGCCAGCCGGCAGAAATATTCCGGCATCGTGGCAATGGCTGCATCCAGTTCCGGTCGTGCTGGTTCTTCACATTCCAGGACAATATGGTCAGTCAGATTGTTATCCCGTCTGATCAGATAATCCACCACATAGCAGCATTGGTTCTCAGGATCGTTTTTGATGCTGTTGACGTATATCTGCTCCATTTCATCTTCCTCCTTCACAATAGACAGGGACTCCGGTTATTCTTTGAATCTGCCGGATGAACTCTGTCGGATTTCCATTCTGCCGGCTTACATGGATCAGATGGACTTCCGACAGCAGATCCAGTCCCCCGATTTTCTTTTCTTCCTCCAGCCAGGCCTCCAGGGTTCCGATTTCCATATGGGTCTTCACCGTCCGGTTCTTCCTAGCTTTGATCAGTTCCCCTTTGACCAGGGAATCATTGATGTAGTCAAAGTTGTAATTCGCCTCCACCATCATTTTGGTGATTCCCCGGAGCCGGTAAGGAATGAACTCCGTATCTGTAGCGAACAGGACAACATCACCATCGTCCTTGGCGTCCCATTCTCGTATGATGAAAATCAGCGGTTCCGCTGCATCATGGATTGCGGGGATAGCAGAGATGAAAAAGTGATGGGCATGGCAGCCGGCGAACTTGTGCCCGACTCTCCGGAACAGCATGGATTGTTCCAGTCCAAGCTTTTGAGCGGTGCCCTGAGAGCAGTAAATAGGGATCAGATGGTTCCGGATATCATTCACTGCCCTGGCATGGTCTCCGTGCTCATGACTGATGCAGCATCCCACAACCTTGGACAGGTTCCACTGGATCGCTTCGGCGATTTTCTTCCAGGGGATGCCGCATTCCAGGATAAGGACTTCGCCTCGGGAGTTTGTCAGCAGGTAGCAGTTGCCTTTGCTCCCGGTTGCTATAGTCCTGATATCGATGCTCAAAATGCCTTCTCCGGCATGACAACTTTATGTTCCTGTGCTGCTGCAGGCTTGGCCGCAGGTTGAGGAACCGCAGCAGGAATGGGGGCAGACATGGCAGGAGCAGCAGGCGGAAGCTCCTGGGCATCGACTACTTCGCCGGTGGCCTGCTTTTCCAGGATATCCGTCTGAATATCCATGTCGCTGCCTTCGTTCTCGATGGCTACGGAGTTCTGGTAGGCATCATCGATCTTGCTGGGGTCCAGGGTAATAGCCTTCGCTGCCTTGATAATCAGCGTCTTCCTGGCCATGGCTCCAAACCAGGCAGACCAGACATTATCTCTCTGGGCCAGGGCACGGTGCTTATTGATTTCCGCCCGGCTCATGATCACCAGCTTGTTCTGCATGGGGTTTGCATAGGTGATGTAAACGAAGCCGCCAATGATGTCCTCATCCTTCTTTTCTGCCAGGATATCTTTCGGAGTGTATTCGAAGGTATCGTAGGGATGGTTCATATCACGGAAATGGGGAATGAAGGTGTCGCCCTTATAGAGGAGCCGCGGGGTCGCATCCAGCACTTCCCCATAGCTGTACTTCACAGCACGCCACATGTACCCATTGCACCCAAGCTGGAAGGTGAACCGGTACTTGCCGCCTGCGTTCTTGTCCCGTCTGGGAATGGGGAAAATCATGTTCTCCACCCGCATATCAAAACCCATCTGGGCGCTGTTCACCAGGTCCTGGTAGAGCTTCCGGTCCAGGATGCAGTCAGCCCATCTGATGCCGCTGTTGTTCAGGGCATTGGTCATGGCCACCTGGTAGCCCTGGATCAGATTCAGCTGGGCCTGGGTAGGCTGGAAGCTTTGGGCACCTCCGACTTCCACCACCGTCTGAACAAATCCTTTTCCGCTCTTCACGACTTCTTTCGTGTTCTCCATTTCAGTTCTCCTTTTCTACCCGCAGGGTCTTGTCTTTTTCGCTTACCACCAGTCTGATCATCTGGGCTTTGGTGGGAATCAGTTTGGTCACAGATTCGGCATTGTCGAAGAAGATGGGAGCATCTTCCCCATAAACATCGATCAGAGTGTTGATGACATCCAGGCCAGCATTCACCCGGAAGCCCGTGTTCAGATCTTTATAAGGAACTCCCTGGAAGGAAGCCTCGCAGCACTCTTCAATCCCGTCGTTGCTGATGTTCGGCTTGAACATGACAAACCGGACATACTTGAATTTCTTGGCAGCCAGAGCATTGACCATTTCCGCCTTCTTCCGCAGGAAGCGGTCGCAGAGGTACAGCTTCCGTTCCAGGTCCGTCTGCTTCTGTGCCAGTTCCTGTCCCTGGTGGAGCAGCTCCCCAATCCTGGCCTGTATCTTCTGGTTGACTTCCTCATAGTTCCGGATCTGCTGGGCTGCTTTCAGCTGTTCATTGGCCTTCCAGATTTCTTTATCCAGAGATTCGGCTTCATGACTGGGCTGGCCGGCAGCAAGCTGATCTTCGATTTTCTTCAGAGAATTCCGGAGAGCCACTTCTGTATTCCCAGCCGGAGGCATCTCCAGGGCTGCGAGCTTAGCTTGGATGGCTTTCACCATCTTTCTGGATTCTTCAAGCTGAGGGTCCAGGGCAGCTGCCTGATCGGTTAGGCCTTTCAGTTCCTCGGTCAGCTGCTGTTTCTGTTCGGTCAATTTCTTCCCGGCTTCATTAATCCGTTTCAGTTTTTCTGACTTCTGGGTATTGAAGGCAGCTTCCTCACGTTCCATCCATGCCCTGGCTTCCTGGATCTTTTCTGCTGGCATGGTTTGGCCACAGGTGGGACAGATAGTCGTGATTGCCCCTCCCTCGAACTGCATTCCGTATTCATCATCCCATGTCTTCCGGAGATCCTGGAGCTGTCCTTCAGTATGGTTGATTTCGGCCTTGACCACCGATGCCTTGTACATCAGGTCATCGGCCTTTCGATCCAGCATGGTGCCTGTGCGCTGTTCGGCATCAAGCCGGTCCTGGATTTCATTGGCTTCTGTCCGGTAGGCTTCCTGCCGCTTGGCTTCCAGCTCACGGATCTTGTTTTCCACAGAAAGCTTCTGGCTCTGGAGTTTGGCTTGTGCCCCCTCAGCCAGTATGGAAGCTTTCTGTGCCTGCAGGTCTGCCAGGACTTTTTCAAGGTGATCGACGGACGCTGCCTTCTCATGGTCTTCCGCGGTCAATGGTTTCATGGCCTTCCGGCATTCGTCGGCCCGGGGCTCACATTCAGCCCTGGCATCAGAAGTCTTCTTGATGGTCTGCCGGAGGGCCTGCCGGGTTTCATCAATAGACCGGCCGGCAGCCATGGCCGTCACTTCTGCAAGAGTAGGATCTGCAGCAGCCACATCAGCATCACCGACTGCCCCGCACACCTTGGTGAGGATGCTGCGTCTTTCTTTCCAGGTTAGTTTTTCATTGAAGAACAGTGGATCCGTCAGCAGCTTGAACAGCTGTTCTGGAATCATGCTGCTCACAATTTCCTGGTAGCGTCTGCCCGGAACCTTGGTCAGGACTTCCCCGACCGGCCCGAAGTAGAAGTCCGTGGTGTTGCCATCATAAACTGCCCGGTCAGTGCCTCTGGCCTTCCGCCACCGTTCCTTGTACTCCCGGCGCAGGACCATGGTCCGGCCCTTGTTTTCAACGGTCATTTCCACGGCATGCTCCATCTTGGGGATTTCATCTCCAAGGGCATTCCTGGTCTTGATGCCAAAATCCTTTTCGTCCTTGGAGTTTTTTCCAAAAAGGCACCAGGTGAAGGCATCAAACAGGGTAGATTTCCCTGTCCCATTGGATCCGTAGACCGCTACATTCTTGCCCTCTGCATCCAAGATGAACTCCCGGACACCCTTGAAGTTTTCCAGCTTCAATTTCAAAAGTTTCATTTTTCATCCTCCCGTGATAGAATGGAGGTGATAGTGTTGGGAAGCATTATCACCTTTTGACTACCGTTGGCAGTGCTGTGCCAACGGTTTTTTATTTTTCCTTCTGGCCATTCAGGACCAGTTTGGCTGCTTCGGCTACTGTCCTGGAAGCGAACTTCTTCGGGTACACTTCGATGGAACCCGTCTGCCGGTTGGTCCGGATCAGCTCCCAGCAGTTGATGCCGATGGCTGCCCGCCATTTGGTCTTGTCTTTTGCCATGTGATCACCTCCTTATCTCTTGACCCTGATTTGCAGGACTTTGCCGGGCTGTAAGGCTCCCGGATCCGTTATGTCGTTGTCCACCCGGGCCCGGTCAATAATGGTCCGGATGTCTTCTGAACTGTCCAGCTTCGAGCAGATATCCCAGAGCGACTGACCTGGCAACACCACCCGGGAATAGGTCTCATACGGAGCTTGCTCCCTTTCCACCGCTGATACTCCATGGCTCAGGAGAGTCAGCCCAGCCAAAACAAGGGCCACAGTTGCCAGTTTGTCACGCGTCTTCATTGCCATCATCCTTCCAGTCTTCCATCACATCAAACCCATCATCCAGCTTGTCCATGACAACCTGCCGTTTGGCCATCAGGTCCTCCAGGTCTTTGCCCAGGATCATTACCGCGCTGGCATCCAGCACAGGATGGCCATAAACGTCAATATCTCCGACTTTATCGGTCAGGTCGTCGACCGCATCGAGAAAGTCATCATCGACCAGATAAAATCTTTTCATTAGTCCAAAACCTCCTTTTTTACACCTTCCAGGCTCCGGTTGGCGATTTCCACCAGGAGTGCCTGGAGCTTTTTGTTTTTTTCCTGTTCTTGTTTCAGACGTTTTTCCAACATGGCACATTCCGGATTGTATCCGGCACATCCGGTCTCCAAAATGGACATAATGTACCGCTTAGAAAACCGGACGCCAGGGATTTTCAAGGTTTTCAGTGCTCCGCTGGCCACCATTTTGTAGACCTGGGAATCGGAGTACTTCAGAATCTTCATGACTTCTTTGACCCCGATGGCTTCGTCTTCCATAGCCGTCACCTCCTTCGTTCTGCCAATCTCTATACCCGATTTCACATCCTCTTTTGGTATAATGCCAAGAGAAGGGAGGTGATCCTGGTGAAGAGAAATCTCGATTTAATCCGTAACATTCTTCTTCGTATTGAAACAAATGAGAAAAATGCCACTCTAAGCAGCTCCGATTTCGCGGATCTGGAGCCGGACCAGAATATTGTGGATTACCATCTGTACCTTTTGGAAGACGCCGGATATATTGACGCTTATGAAGTCAATACAATCGGGCACTATTATCCGCAATACCTGGTGAAATGGCTGACTAATGATGGTTGTGATTATGTAGACTCCATCCGGTCAGCATCAATTTGGGAAAAGACCAAAGAAAAGTTGGCTTCAGTCGGCGGTCAAGCGTCTCTGTCCATCGTCAAGACAATCGCCGAACATGTTACAATGTCTTTTCTTGGCATCTAACCTCTGCCACTATTAAGCGGTCGAGGTGCTCTGAAGTCTCTTGATAAGCTTCCAGAAGGTCCCTGTCGGCTGTCTGGGAAGCTTCCGTCAAGATTATCGACACATGCAGCAGCTTCCTTAGCCTTTCCTGGCTAAGCTTTCTTTCAACAAGAGCCTTGCTTTTGCAGGGCTCTTTCTTTTTCCCCTCTTCAGTCATGGGTTTCCCTCCCTGCCAGGAACTTGTTCACGAAGTACTGCTGGCCTTTGCCGGTCACCAGGGTTGTTCTGGTCAATCTTACGGATCCATCCGGGTTGTTGATGGTCCGTTCTTTTACCTTGAACAGATCCATATCCCTGGCCCGCTGGGTTGGCATGTTCTTGTCCGCCCCTGATTTCATCAGGTATCCATGATCCCGCAGCCACTGGAACAGGCGTTTCTGCCCGATTTCCACCCCGTTCTGGTGGATCAGTTTGGCCAGGGCTCCCACCAGGATGCCATCTTTGCTGACACTCACAGCATCGGCGAAGATCTCCTTGGGCCGCATCCGCTGGTTGTCGGCTTCCAGGGCCCGGTTCTTCTCATTCAGTTTCTTCATGTTCTGCAGAATCTCGATTACGAAATCAGGATCCTGGACGCATTTTTCAACGACTTCTGGCGTCATGTAGGCGCCGTGCTGTCGGATGGCAGGGATAACCTCATGGGTGATCCACCGCTTGAACTCTTTAGCTGACGGCATTTTGCTGGAAAGTACTAGGCTGTAGAGACCGGATTCGTTAATGATGGCAGGGCATTGTTCTCGGCCGATGGAGTCACGAATCGTTACCCCATCTCCCCGCATCTTGTCATCTGCATCCACATGGTCAGCCAGCGCCTTGCGTGGGTTTGAATATCCGAGAGCCTCCGCAACGTCCTTTCCAACAAACCACGGTTCATTATTGATTATCAAAGTTCTGACGCTACCAAACTTTTGGTTTTGAAAAATTCCTAGTTTTTCCATTTGGGAACTCCTTCTTGATTTTTACTCACTTTAAGTGAGATTTTGAGTCAAAAAAAAGTCGGACGATATGCCAAAGTGCTTTATTAGCAGTACTTTTACGGCATCCCTGGGCATGCGCTCGCCCTGTTCATACATGTAAATAGTCGACTCACTGACTCCGATTTGCTTGCCTAAATCACTCACAGACTCTCCGCGTTGCTCCCGCAACTCGCGGAGTTTTTTTCCAATTGTTTTACGATCAATGGATACCATGCTTTTCACCTCCGTTCTCACTTTCAGTGTAATTATATCACTTTAAGTGTATATGTCAACATGTATTGTGAAATTCTTCTTGAAATCATTACACAAAAAGTGTAATATTAAGATATGGAAACGAAAGGGGATGAGGAAATGCCTGAGTTCAAAGATAGATTAAAACAAATGAGACAGTCTGCTGGTTTGACACAAAGTGAGCTAGCAGAAAAATTGGGAGTATCTACCAGTACAGTATCTATGTATGAAGTTGGAAGCAGAAAACCTAGTTTTGAAATTTTAGAGCAGCTTGCAGACTTTTTTAACGTAGACACAGACTATCTTATGGGGAAGGCTTCTCGAAGCGTTTACTATTTGGATCCAGAAACGGCTAAACTAGCACAAGAACTGAAAGATAATCCTGGCCAGAGAATCCTATTCGATGCATCCAGGAATCTGACTCCTGAAGATATAAAAGTAGTGATGACTGTAATTAAGGGCCTGAAGGCCAAAGAAGGAATCGATGAATGACTATTATTCTAACTTATCAACCACTCCCCCCTAATGTTCCCGCATTGGTCCATGCCAACCCCGATGATTCTTATACGATCATCGTCAACAAAGATCTCTCTGAAGAAGGCCGCAAAGAGGCTTTTCGGCACGAAGTCAAACATATAACTGGAGGTGACATTTACAAAGAGGATAGCATTAATACCATAGAGGCTTCGTGTCATAGCAATACCACTAATTTTCAGATTAATGAAAATGTGGAAATCTATGTGAAAGATGGAGAATGAAAGGTTGTGTTGTTATGTACGCATTATTCGGATTTCTCGCAATGATTGCAACGGTAATGATGATTGTAGCCCTGATCAAACCTAAATGGGGTACTTTCGGGAAAAGACCGGAATGGAACCGTAAAAAAGCTGCAGGCTTATGGCTGGCTGCTTGTATCGTTCTTTCCGGATTGGCCAGTGCTACCACTCCTCCGGAAGTAAAACAGGCTCAGAAAGAAAAAGAAGCCCAGCAGAAAATTGTGGAAGAAGCCAAAAAGCACGTGTTCGCAAAGTACTACGGATTCACCATGGAACAGACCAAAGCCCTGGATGAAGCTCTTGCTTCCGTTGGCCTGGGGAAAATCAAGGACTCCACCAAACAGGGAGAACATGATTATACCCTGGACGTTGAAGCAGCCAACCATGACTACGATCCGGCAAAGGATGTTGTCCATGTGTTCTTCGATCAGGACAACAAACTGCTGAGCATCAAACTGCGGACCATTCCGCTCTGGGACAATGGAAAGGTGGTTCACCAGGTAAGCGATTACATCCTGAGCATTCCGGAGCGTTCCGAAGCCGAATCTCAGTCTGAGAAGATGGTCAAAGCAGTGTTGAAAGCGCCCAGCACAGCCAAATTCGATGAAAAGACCTTTAAGTACTTCAAGATTAATGGGGAGATTACTCTTGTCGGTACGGTAGATGCCCAGAACGGTTTTGGTGCCATGATCCGGTCTCCATTCAAGACACAGTTCAAGGTGGAAAACGGCAAATTGAAGCCGACCGGCTTCATCTTCGAAGGAAATCAGATCCTTTAAAAAATGAAAGAGCCCCCGGTGCTGGGAACACCAGAGGCCCTATGCAAACACGCACGTCTGGAAAAACGGGAGCTTGCTGTATTATTTTACCACAGCCAGCCCCTTTCTGCCCAGAAGGAGGCTGATTTTTTATGGAATATACATTCAGTTATAGAGAGAAGAACGGATCTGTATGTCTGATCTTGTCTTACAAGGTCGGAAAAAGATGGAAGCAGAAGACCAAACAAGGCTTTAAAAACCAGCGTGAAGCCCGCAAATATCAGGATACCCTGCTTGCCCAGGTAAAGAAAACTGCCGGGTTGACGGACGATATTCGTCTGAAGGATATCTCTCTCAGAGATTTCTTCCCGATTTTTGCCCGGGACAGGGAAAATGCTCTTGCTTATAATACGTTGCGTAACTACCATGATGGAATTGCCAGCCTGGGATCCGTGGCAGATATCCCCATCCGGGATCTTAATACAGCGGAA
>ERZ840096.570-NODE-570-length-52262-cov-9.833643_pt1 | contig 52262 bp, 46 predicted proteins | sample MGYA00519878_ERZ840096 | MGnify/ENA primary metagenome ERZ840096 (study PRJEB31850, sample SAMEA3708865) | human gut metagenome | biome: human gut; feature: human-associated habitat; material: faeces | place: China | collected 2014 ...
TTCGACCGGAGCTGCCGCTGTCTCCGAACTGCGCCTACACGCACATGAAAGCGATTTTGCACAAGGCGGGACTGCCGGACATTCGCTTCCACGATCTGCGGCATACCTTCGCCACCCACGCCATCGCCAGCGGCGTGGATGCCAAGACCCTGTCGGGGATTCTGGGGCATACCAACGCCAGCTTCACGCTGGACACCTACACCCACGTCACACCGGATATGCAAAAAGCCGCCAGCGGCATCGTTGGCGGCTTCATGGAAGATCTGCTTGGAAAGGGGCTGAGACCTTGGCAAAGAAACGGAAAAGCGGAACTGGCACCGTAAGACAGCGCGGCGACGGCCGGTGGGAGGGCCGCGTTGTCATCGGCTATGATGACAGCGGCCTTCCCAAGACGAAGAATGTTCTCGCCAAAACAAAGCGGGAATGTCAGGAGAAACTGCGGCAGCTCACCGAAAGCATGGTGGGGCGAAATGACCGAAAGGTCAAACCGGATATGCAGTTCGGAGACTGGCTGTGCCACTGGTATGAAAACCACAGCAAGCCGACACTCCGCGCCTCCACACAGAACAACTACGAAAATGTCATCCACAACCATGTCCTACCGGAGATCGGGAAGATCCCGCTGAACAAATTGTCACAGAATGACTTGCAGCAATTCTACGGGCGGCTGAAAAAGAACGGCCGCAAGCGTCTGACGGAGCAATACGGCGCGGGCCTTTCCGACCGCATGGTGCGGATGTGCCACGCGGTCTGCCGCTCCGCCTTGGAACGGGCCGTGCGGGATGACCTGCTCCGTACAAACCCCGCCATCGGCTGTAAGCTGCCGCCGAAAAAGGCAAAGGAGATGCAGGTGCTGGATCGGGAGGAATTGCAGAAATTTCTCATTCAGGCGCAGGCGGACGGGTACTACGAACTGTTCCTGCTGGATCTCTGCACCGGTCTGCGGCGGGGCGAATTGATAGCGCTTCAATGGGAGGATCTGAACTTTGAAACCGGCGTGCTGACCGTCAATAAGCAGGCGTACACGGTAAACGGCGAATTGCAGATTATCCCGCCCAAAACCAAGGCGTCCATGCGAAAACTGGTGCTGCCGCCTGCGGTGCTGGCCGTGCTGCGGGAGTACAAAAAGACGGTGGACTCCCGCTGGATGTTTCCGTCCCCGGTGAAGGCGGATCGACCGATCACGCCCGGCGTGGCACGCAAGCGGCTTCAGACGATACTGGAGCGGGCAGACTGCAAGCGTGTCAGATTCCATGATCTGCGCCACACCTTCGCGACACTGGCGCTGGAGAACGGCATGGACGTGAAAACCCTCTCCGCCATGCTGGGCCATGTGTCCGCGGTGACAACGCTGGACATCTACACCCACATCACCGGCGATATGCAGCGGGCAGCCGCCGCCAGCATCGACCGAAGCATCGGCAAGATGGAGCCGCAGGAAGAAGTGGAGCCGGAGCAGAAAGGCATCGTGGACTTCCAGCCCTATGTGGGGAAGAAAAGGAAAGCGGGCACCGGCTGCGTCAGCGAACTCAATGACCACCTGTTTGAGGGGCGCTATTCTCCCATATGGCCGGACGGGACACAGCATTCCCGCAACGTCTACGCCCACACCCGCGAGGAGTGCGAGGAGAAGCTCAAGGCGCTGATCACGGAGATGAACGAGGAACGCAAAAATCTCAAGGAGCAGCTTGCGGGCATCGCCCCGCCGGAAAAGCTGACAAAAAAACAGCGCAAGCTGTGGGACTATATGCGCCTCCACCCGGAGGTCACGGAATTCTCGACCATCGCCAAACGAACCGGACTGGCAAGAAATACCGTGAAGAAGCACTATAGAGCAGTGGTAGCAATGTTGGGGGTAGACAGAGAATAAGGGCAGAAATTGCTTGATACCTATTACTAAGCAATAAGGACGAGGTAAATTAGGTTGCCTGCTTTTTTGCCCGTGAGATGATGGCAATAATGAGCGAGAGCATTAGTTTCGATAGCGAGGTCATTACTGGTTAATTGACATGGAAGTAACATTTTATAAAGCGAGCCGATGTAATGGTCAATATTACCATGGACCGTAGACAACGCATAGCTCAATATAGTATAATATTACTATATAAAATGGGCGGGGGGATTTTATGTTTTTCTCGGAAGGATTCCAAATCAGTAGTGAATTATTAAAGGAATATGGTGCTGTTGATATTTCATTAGTTTGTGATATTCCTTTGTTTATTGATCCCATGCTAATTTTTAATAGTGAGAAAGAAATATATAAAAACTTGCATAAGAGTATAATTCGTTATTTCCATTTTCTGTATACGAAAGCGGAGCAAGGACTAACAATGAAAGAAGTTAGTGCTTGGTTTAATTTTAGCGAAGTTCCCAATAATTGGTTAGGATACTCATTGGTTGGAAATAAAGGCTTGGCTCTTGGTAAAGAGTATGCAAAATTTTTATATGAGAATATAGCTTTTGCCATTAACACGCATGGAATATCTAAATCGAAACACATTGAAAAAGTAATGTTATTGTATGATGGTAGCGGCAAAGATAAAATTAGTGATTTAACTGTGAATCTTATAAAAGGATTTTTATGCGAGTACACAGAAAATTTTGCGTTGCAATATCTTGACGAGAGATTTCTTGAGAAATTTCCAGTTGATAAGGCATATTTTAATTATGAAACTGAGAGTTTTGTGAGCAAGGAATACTGTCTCCCATATGTTTTGGATGAAAAGGGAAGAAAAGAATATGTTTTACTGACACCTTATGATATTTTAAGAGAAGATGAACCGTCAATTAACAAAAAGGATTTTTATGAAAGCCATGAACGAATTCGCAACGCAATTGAAAATGATACATTACGAACATATGTGAATAACTACATCGGGTTAGCAGTAAGACAATATGAAGAAATGCAGAGAGGAAAACGCAGGTCTATTCGCGAAAAATCTATCAGAAAAATTGAGAAGGATGCATTCAAGGAATTAGTGAGGGAATATCCAGAACTTTACGACTATTATATAAGGCTACGAGAGACTGATGTTGATAAGATACGCTCCCAGAGTTTGGCTGAACTAAACGAACAAATAGAGAAATTGTGCGTTGCATCACAAAATATAATTTCCCTATTTAAAAATTTGAACTATCAGACAAATGAACAGCTAACTGCAAGAGAAGAGGCAAAAGCAAGACTGAGATTTTTCAAACATATTATTGAAGATTGCGATGGATACAAGAATCTGTACACCGATGGTAAACAGATTGCAAAAGAGAATGACTTACAAAGACTCTTCCGCTTCGTTTGGTATGGAACAAGCTATAAGGTAGATGCAGAGCCTAATAATGGGAGAGGTCAAGCTGATTTTATTGTTTCAAAGGGGCAAAACAACCAAAATATTGTCGAGTTTAAATTAGCAAGCAACTCAACATTATCACATGTATTTACACAAGTGAAAATATATGAAGCAGCAAATTGCACAGATGGAAGTTTGATAGCAATATTTTGCTTCTCTGAAAGTGAATACCTATACTCAGAACAAATTGTTAAGGCTGCTGGTTATGAAGAATTACTCGGTGAATCAATTTATCTGATTGATTGTAGAAATGACAATAAGAAATCGGCTTCGATAGCATAATCTGCGGAGCAGTAGGAAAAACAGCCCCTGAAATCATTCGATTTCAGGGGCTGTGGTCCGAGATGGGAGACTCGAACTCCCGACATCTTGCTCCCAAAGCAAGCGCGCTACCAACTGCGCTAATCCCGGATTTTTGGTTATTAAGTTTTGCACCAGATGTGGTCAAACATGTGGTCAGGTAGTTTTTTTTGACCACCTCGGCTTGCGGGGGAAGTGCCTGTATCGCAGGCGTATCAAGGGATTGCGGACATAGCGTTTTCCGGCTCGAAGGGGGAGCGGCCCGCTCCCAAACCAGGCGCGATACCAACTTCGCTATACCCGGATATTCAATTTCTACCATTATATCACGGCGGGGGAGAAAATCAAAGATTTTTCTGTCTGTGGTCATTCCTGTGGTCAAAGCCGATTTTATACCGCTTTCAGCAACCAGGGAAAGTCCCGCAAACGCAGGCGTCACAAGGCTTTGCGGCATTTCGCCTTACCCTGTCCCGGATACCGCCACGGCACTCCCAAAGCAGGCGCGCTACCAACTGCGCTACACCCGGTTATTGAGTTTTTTATCCGGCTGGGCGTATTCTCCCAAACCAGGCGCGATACCAACTTCGCTATACCCGGATACTATTGATACTTGAATAGGGCTTCGATTCGAAGCCCTATTATTATACCGCCTGCTCTGCGCGGTTGCAAGGGTTATTTGCGGTGCGCGGAGTGTTTTTCGGCATCCTTGGGGCGCGTGCCCTTCATCGCCTCGTGTTCCTGACGGAGCTCGTCGTGCAGCTGGAGCGAACTCCACGCGGCATTGTCCTCGGTGACGACGGCCTTGAGCGCGACGACCACGCGGCTGCGGCGAAGAGACGAGAGCAGTGCGTCGAGCTGCGGACCGGAAAGACCGCAGAGCACGAGCATCTCGTCGGAAAAGCCGCCCTCGACGGTTTCCTCGACAGGGGAGAAGCCCTCAAGATCGCAGAGATAGCCGATCGGCTGCGAAAGCTCCTCCGGCGCGACGACGCGCCCGCTCACACCGAGCTTGAAGAGCGCGAAGCGGATCTTTTGCAGCCGTGCGGCGTCCTTAAAATTGTAAAGCAGTGCACATGCCATGGTCAAACCCTCCTCAGCGGTGCTGCGCGGCCTTCTGTGCCATGATATCGGGGTCGATGCAGAAATAGGTGAACTCGCCCGTGGCGAGGAGCTTGCCGCCCTCACCTAAAATGTCCACATTGACAAGGCAGGTCGTTCTGCCGCGGTGGCGGACTTTGGCGTCCGCGCGCACGACGCCCTCCGACTGGTTGCGGAGAAAATGCATCGAGCTGCCCTGCGTCACGTAGGATCGACCATCCGTGTGGGCGGCGTAGCCCGTGGCGTTGTCGGCCATCGTGTAGATCGCGCCACCGTGCACGATACCGTAGGGATTCTTGCTCTCGGGGCGGATCTCAAGCTTGAAGATCGCGTGGTCGGGCTCGACAAATTCCGCTTCAATGTGATTATAGGTGGCAAAAAGATTCTTCTTGTTCAATTCCGCCGCCTGCTGGGCGGCTGTGAGCTGTTCCATGAAAGTGCTCCTTTGACATTGTTACTGTCGTATCCTACCACAGTGCGGCGATAAAAGCAACAATGCGGTGAAAACATCGAATCAGTAAAGATCGACAGAAGAATACGGATTTTGTATAACATTATCATGTTGAGTGCAAAAAATGAAAAAACTTATATTGCTTGACCACTTCCATTTTGCTTGAAAGCCTGCTATACTACCTTTACCATAGAAAAATATACGTTTGAAGGGAAATTCCCTATGGTATATGAGAGTAGTGCGTCCTCCCGCTGCGCCGCGGGGCCGAAGATCGCCGCCATCGGCGGCGGCACGGGCCTGTCGACCATGCTACGGGGATTGAAAAAATATACAGACCGCCTGACGGCCATCGTCACAGTGGCGGACGACGGCGGCGGGAGCGGCGTGCTGCGCCGTGAAATGGGTATTCTGCCGCCGGGTGACGTGCGGCAATGTATGCAGGCGCTCGCGAACACCGAGCCCGTGATGGAGCAGCTTCTCGGCTACCGCTTTCCGGAGGGGCAGCTCAAGGGGCAGTCGTTCGGCAATTTGCTGCTCGCGGCGCTCAACGGCATGGCGGGGAGCTTTGAAGAGGCCGTCGCCATGATGGGACAGGTATTGGCGATCTCGGGCCGCGTGCTGCCGGTGACGAACGCGGATGTACAGCTCGAGGCCGTGTTTGAAAACGGCGCGCGCGTCGTGGGCGAATCGCACATCTTCAACGCGAAAAAGCAGCAGGACTGCCGTATCCACCACGTTTCGCTTGTGCCGGAGCACCCGAAGGCGCTGCCCGATGCGCTCCATGCCATTTCAGAGGCCGACCTCATCCTGCTCGGCCCCGGCAGCCTTTATACGAGCGTGATCCCGAATCTGCTCGTCGACGGCGTGGCCGACACGATCCGCGCGTCGCACGCGCAGAAGTTTTACATCTGCAATATCATGACGCAGGACGGCGAGACCGAGGGCTACACCGCCGCCGATCATCTGGAAGCCCTGCAGCGTCACGGGCGGGAGGGGATCGTCGACCTCTGCCTTGCCAACAATGCGCCCATCCCGCGCGGGCTCGCCGCGCGATACAGTGAAGAGGACGCGGAGCTGCTGCGCGTCGACCGCGAGCGCATCGCGGAGCTGGGAATCGCGCTCGCGGAATACCCGCTGCTCTCGGCGCAGGGCGGCTACGCCCGCCATGACCCGGCGCTGCTGGCGCAGGCGGTCATGGAGCTCTACCGCGAGCGCACGGTGCGCATCTACCGCGGCACCCAGCAGTACATTACGGAAGAACAGGAGTGGAAATAATGCTCAACAGTAAGGAATTTGTCAGGGAATTGCAGCTGCGCCATGAGAGCGCCTGGATGAACCCGAATGTCGGGAGCGCGGAAACCGCGCTCACTGCGCTGCCGCTTACGCGTGCGGATGTCGATGACGCCGAGGCGCGGCTGGAGCGCTTCGCTCCGTTCATCAAGAAGGTATTTCCCGAGACCGCGGCTGATCGCGGCCTCATCGAATCGCCGCTGACGGAGATCGAGCATATGCGCGCATGGCTCAACGAAAATGAAGGTGCGCAGCTCGCAGGCAAGCTCTTCTTGAAGCGCGACAGCGACCTGCCCGTCGCGGGCAGCGTCAAGGCGCGCGGCGGCTGCTACGCGGTGCTCAAGCACACGGAGGACTTAGCGCTTGCGAACCGGCTGGTCGAGATGCGCGATGATTACAGCGTGTTTGCCACGCGCGCGTTCCGCAACTTTTTCTCGCAGTATGAGCTGCACGTCGGTTCGACGGGCAATCTGGGGCTGAGCATCGGCATCATGGGCGCGGCGCTCGGCTACAGGGTCACGGTCCACATGAGCGCGGACGCGCGGCAGTGGAAAAAGGACCTGCTGCGCGCAAAGGGCGTAACGGTGCTCGAATACGGCGCGGACTACTCCTACGCCGTGCAGAAGGGCCGCGAGCGCGCGGCGGAGGACCCGAGAAGCTATTTTGTCGACGATGAAAACTCTGTCGACCTCTTCCTCGGCTACGCTGTGGCTGCGCGGCGGCTCAAGGCGCAGCTCGCCGAGCAGGACGTCACGGTGGACGACGAGCACCCGCTGCTCGTTTACATTCCCTGCGGCGTCGGCGGCGCGCCGGGCGGTATCTGCTTTGGCTTGAAGCAGGAGTTCGGCGACGCGGCACACGTCTACTTCGCTGAGCCGGTGGAAGCGCCGTGCATGCTGCTCGGCCTCGCCAGCGGCTTGCAGAATGCAATCTGCGTGCAGGATATCGGCCTGACGGGCCGCACCGCGGCGGACGGACTCGCCGTCAGCCGCCCCTCGGGCTTCGTGGGGGAGACGGTCAAGGCGATCGTTAGCGGCGGTTTCACGGTGTCGGACGAGCATCTGTTCACAGACCTTCACGCCCTGCACGAGACGGAGAGACTTTTTGTCGAGCCGTCCGCCTGCGCGGGTTTTGCCGGTGCGGTGGAGCTGTCCAAGATGACGGATTATCTCGAAAGCAGCGGCCTTGGCGCGCACTGGGAGAATGCCGCGCACATCGTCTGGGTGACGGGCGGCGCGCTCGTGCCGGAAGGCGAACGCGAAAAGTACCTCGCAAACTGAAAAGAGACAAAAAGAAGGACTTCACGCATTGCGTGAAGTCCTTCTTTTTTGCGCCGCGGCGGGGAGGGGAACCCCGCTACGCAGGCGTCATGGTCAGGGTGTAGTTCGTCGTGCGGATCACGATCTGCGTTACGGCGCTCTTTGCTGTATCGACGCTTACACTCGCGGTGTAGCCGGTAAAACCATCGCTTGCAAACGTGACTGTCAGCTCCCATGTTTCCGTACTGCCCGATGAGGACACACGCTTTGCGTCCGTGATATGCTTGCTGCGCGCACCTGTGAACTGGCAGTCAAGGAAGCATTTGCCGATGTAGCTATTCTCCGCCCATACAGCCACCTCGGCATAAATCGGATAGCCAACATCACCTAGTTCCGGGCTGTTGCCGGAGATGCTGATCTGTTCATCGCTTGCAAAACCGCCCTTGACAGCATAGTAATTTGCAAAATAACTGACACCGTTATCAAAGAACGGGAACGGCTCGGCAGTAAATTTCACGGTGGTGACATCCGGTGTGCTGCTGACGTCGAGCGCGGCGTCGAAGCTCGTCTTCTTGCCGCCGCCTTCAAGCATGCCGCGGTATTTGCCGCCCGCGGCGTAGCCGTCATTCAGAATGGTGAGGGCCTTGTCGAGCGCGGCGTTTCCGGTGTTCGGCTCGGTCGGCACGCGGGCGGGGGCAGAGGTCGTGTCGATGCGCAGGCCGTTCTCCGCGTCCCACTGGTAGCCCCAGCCGAAGGACTCGTACGCATAGCGGAATGTGAGCGGGAAGTACGTTACGCCGTTGTAATTGAAGATCGGATAGGTCGCCTCCTTGTTGTCGATCAGCGCGCCGTTGACGCTGATCCGGTAGCTTGGCAGCGTGACGGAGACGCTGCCCTTCGGCGCCTTGCCGGGTTCGGCGACGTAAGCGCTCTGCGCGCCGCCTGCGGTGATATTGAGCGACTTGGCGGCATTGTTCCAGTCGGTCTCCACGCCCATGAAACGGCTTAATTGATATGTCATGGGAAAGTAGGTGATGTTGCTGTAGGACAGCAGGGGGTACTTGGCGTTCTTGTTGTCGATGACCTGACCGTTGAGCGTCACCTTGCCGGTGACGACGTCGGCGCGCATTGCGGCCTCGGCCTGCGGCAGCAGACTGAACGCGAGGGCGATGCAGCAGGCGATGGCAAGCAGGACGCGCAGAAAAGTTTTGTTGATGGTAGACATAACATACTCCTTTCCGTTTTGTGATGGTTGACGTTTACTCGTACAGCTTGGCGCTGCGGTTGAGGTACACGAGCTCTATGATCTCGACCACGCCCAGAGCGATGGCAATGGCGAGAATGAGCAGGAGCAGGACGATCAGGCCGCCGTTGTAGAAGTAGAAGAAGGAAGCAGATGACAGACCCAAAAGCAGGAGCAGGGTAAGGAATGCACCGAAGCAGCCGATGATCACGACCTGCCAGGTGCAGAGTGAACGCCATTTTGCCGCCATTGCGTCGTCTGCGCCGTCAAACGCTTCGGCGCAGGCGGTGAGCTGGTGGTACGCCGCAAGTGTGGCAAACAGGAAGATCAATCCCAGCAGAATGATCAGAACGACCAGAATCGCGGAGACGTCCGATGCCGTTATCCACTCCTGTACGCTTGGCGCATCGAGAAGCGCAACGAACGGCAGCGCGATCAGCGGCAGAAGATTAAAGTACACGGCCTTGCGGAAGCGGGGGACGGCCGCGCTCAGCTTCCAGAGCACAACGAGCGCGAGAACGCTGACCGCAAACGACATCGCACTCAGCACGATGCCGAGCGACGGGATCTTGTCGCCGAGCTTAAAGGTGTTGTTCAAAAGATTGATGACGATATTGGCGATGCCGAGGCGGAAGAGGTTCTGGAACCCCTTGTGCAGCAGCGGCGCGTTTGGCCTCTCGCGCAGGGGGATGACCGGCGGCGCGGGCGGGGGAGTGACAGCGCTTTCTGCGGGGACGGGAACGGCAATGGGGGAGGCTTCGGGGACGGGGTCAGGGCTTGGTGTCGAATTATTTTCCATCATGGCGGTTCTCCTCTCTTGTTCTCTCGCTTTTTATTTCTCTCTCAATTTGAAATACGGTCACGCTCACTGGAAGCGGTATCCCTGCGCGGTAAGGGAGGCAAGGTAGTTCATAAAGTTTTCGTACTGCTCAAAGTGCAGCAGGTCGCTTGCCTCGACCTCATGGAACGAGGCGACTTTAGTGGAGGTATCCACCCACACAAGATAATCGTTCACGGTTTCGCCTCCTCGTCGGGGAGCTTTTCCCCCTCTATGTCATCAAGGGTGAGAATATTCTCGTCTTCATCGTCGTCGGAAAGATCGACGGTCTTCTCCGTGACCGCCACGCTCTCGGCCAGAGCGCGTAGGACGGCTTCATCGCCGCTGGCGTCGAGCGAGAAGTGGAGATTGCTCTCCTCGTCGATCCACTCGAGCGTGCTCCACAGCGATTCATCGCTCGCAAGGAAAAACTTGCCCTTGCAGCCGTTGACGGTGATCTCGGAGATTTGGGTGTCCTCGCCCATGTCGTAATAGCTGAACGAATCGTCCTGCATGTAGATATAGCTGAAAAGGATGAGGTCGTCGCCGCTCCGATAGCAGAGCTGGCGGAAGCCGGAGTCCTCGTAGCTCATATCTTCGTCCAGCGTGTAGCCATCCGGCAGGGCGGTGATCGCGTAGAACGGCAGCTCGCCGGTGGGGGCGTCGCCCGCGTATTCATAGGAGACCTGCGAGCCCGTCCACGTTTCCACCCAGTGGATCATAGCGGCCCGCGCGGCGGGACTGGCGGCGGCAAAGCCGCTGAGCGCGAGCAGAGCGACCAGAGCGACCATGGCCGCGCGCTTGGCGAGCTTGCTCCAGAAGCTCCGCTGCGCGGGGCGCTTGTAGGTCAGGGCCTCTTCGACGTATTTCGCGCCGATCTCGTTCATGGCGTCGGAAAAAAGCTCGGGCGTCATACCAGCACCTCCTGTTCGGTCAGATAGGTCTTGAGCTGCTTGCGCATACGCGTCAGGCGCAATCGGGCGTTGCCCTCGGTGATGCCGAGGAGCTTGCCGATCTCGGCAAAGCTGTCGGCGTACCAGTAGCGGCGCATGAAGAGCACACGGTTTTCCTTGCTCTGCGTGTCAAGAAAGCGCTCGATCGCGGCGGCGAGCTCTCTGGCCGCATAGTGCTCCTCCATCGCCTGCTGGGGCGAAGCGAGGAACGTTTCAAGCTCCTCCATGCACATATCGTAATGGCTGTTTCGTTTCATTGCCGTGTTGGCACGATAGCGCGTGATCGAACAGCGGCGGACGAGCGTGCCGACAAACGCCGGAAGCGATTCCGGACGCTGCGGCGGGATCGCGTTCCAGGTGCTCAAATAGGCATCGTTCACGCACTCCTCCGCATCCTGCGCGCTTGCAAGGATGTTGTCCGCGAGCTTGTGGCAGAGCTTGCCGTATTTCTTGTCCAGCTCGCTGATGGCATCCTCCGAGCGCGCAAAGAACAGCTCGATGATCTGCGCGTCTTCCATCGTGCAGCGCCTCCTTTCCTCGTGAAAAAGTGTTTCTACTTGAATAGACGCAATTTCCGGCAAAATGCTTCACGAAACCGTAAAATTTTTTTATTTTTCCTTTTTGACGGAAAAACCGGATGATTTGTTCCTGCGCGGCGGGAGAAAAAGGGAAGATATCGACAAAATTATATTATAAATATAAGAAAACGGCCCCGCACCTTTTCGGTACGGGGCCGTTGATCCTGCATTCAAAGGTGCAGCCTTGCGTGCTCGCAGATCGCGTCGTATGTCTGCTGGCTGATGTCGTGCTCGATCTTGCACGCATCCTCCTCAGCGGTCTTTTCATCCACGCCGAGGGCGATGAGAAATTTTGTGAGCGTGTGGTGGCGGTCGAGCATCTTTGCTGCGATCGCCATGCCGCGGTCTGTCAGCGTGATGAGGCCGTCGCGGTCCATCTCGATATATCCATTTTCGCGCAGTCGTTTGGTCGCGTAGGTGACGCTGGGCTTCGTCACGCCCAGATGGTCGGCCACGTCGATCGAACGGATATAGCCGTGCTGCTCTTTCATCATCAGCATGGATTCGAGATAATCTTCAGATGCCTTTTGAATTTTCATGTGCGGTTTCACCAACTTCGCAATAAAGTACGATAATAGGTTAACATGCTCTAACAAAAAATGCAAGCATTAAAAAAATGTTCACAAAACCTCTTGACAAAATAGGTTAGAGAGATTAAACTAACGGGCGAAAGTTAAACGGCACTAACTTTGTGATGGCGAATTGCGGATCGCCGCGATGAGAAAAGTGCCAGACCAACAGCATGCGGAGGGATAAATAATGATGCCGCTTACACTGGCGAATGCCGGAGAAGAAAATACCATCCTCAAAGTCGGCGGGAGCGCTGAAGTCAAAAAGCATCTCGAAGATCTCGGCTTTGTGGCCGGGGGCACGGTGAGCATCGTGTCGTCGCTCGGCGGGAATGTGATCGTCAAGGTCAAGGAAGCCCGCGTTGCCATTAGTGAAGAAATGGCAAGAAAAATCATGGTTTGAGCAATTTTTCAAATAAAAGGAGAGAGATTATGAAAACACTGCGTGAAGTCAAGATCGGCGAGACCGTCAAAGTCGTCAAGCTCCATGGCGAGGGCCCCGTCAAGCGCCGTATCATGGATATGGGCATCACCAAAGGCACTGAGGTGTTCGTGCGCAAGGTCGCGCCCCTGGGCGACCCGATGGAGGTCACCGTGCGCGGCTATGAGCTGTCGCTGCGTAAGGCGGACACCGAAATGATCGAAGTTGAATAATTTATTTCTACATAAGTTAAGGAAACTTAACAAGAAGGAGCAGTAAGAAACATGGAAAAGCAGATCAAAATTGCCCTCGCGGGCAACCCCAACTGCGGTAAGACGACGCTGTTTAATGCGCTGACCGGTTCGAACCAGTTCGTCGGTAACTGGCCCGGCGTCACCGTGGAAAAGAAGGAAGGTAAGCTCAAGAAGCACGATGACGTGGTCATCATGGACCTTCCCGGTATTTACTCCCTGTCCCCCTACACGCTGGAGGAAGTCGTCGCCCGTAACTACCTCATCACCGAGCGTCCCGACGCGATCCTGAACATCATCGACGGCACGAACCTCGAACGTAACCTGTATCTCACCACCCAGCTCACTGAGCTCGGCATCCCCGTGGTCATCGCCATCAACATGATGGATATTGTCCGCAAGAACGGTGATGAGATCAACGTCAAGGAGCTCTCCCGTGAGCTTGGCTGCGAGATCATCGAGATCTCCGCACTCAAGGGCGACGGCGTCATGGACGCTGCCGAGGCTGCTATCCGCGCCGCCAAGGGCACCAAGACCGTCCCGATGCACACCTTCTCCGGCCCTGTCGAGCACGCCATCGCCCACATCGAAGAGGCGGCCGTGCACTCCATGCCGGAAGAGCAGCAGCGCTGGTACGCGATCAAGATCTTTGAGCGCGACGACAAGGTGCTCGCAAAGCTCAGCATCCCCACCGAGACGATGAACCACATCGAAGAGGACATCAAGGCGGCGGAGACCGAGCTCGACGACGACGCCGAGAGCATCATCACCAACGAGCGCTACATCTACATCGCACAGCTCATCAAGGGCTGCTACAAGAAAAAGAGCACGGAAAAGCTCTCCACCTCCGATAAGATCGATAAGGTCGTCACCAACCGCTGGCTGGGCCTGCCCATCTTCGCGGTCGTGATGTTCCTTGTGTACTGGGTCGCTATGGTCGGCGTGGGCGCGCCCGCGACCGACTGGGCAAACGACGGCCTGTTCGGCGACGGCTGGCATCTGTTCGGCATCGGCTCCGCCGCCTATGGCGACGCGAGCGATGATTACACCGCCGCTTCCGAAGCGATCAACGCCTTTGCTGGCATTGACACGGGCGACGAAGAGTTCGACGCCGACGCGGCGCTCGAAGAGCTCAAGGCCTTCCAGCCCACCGAAGACACTGCCACTGTTGATGTTGAGGATGAAGAGACCCTCGCCATCAATGAGATGACCGCCTACTACGACGCGCTGCCCGAGGGCGCGGACAAGATGGACGATGTTGTCCAGATGACCTATGTGGATGCTGTCAGCTACTTTGAAGAGAATGGCTTTGATGAGCCCGACCCGGCTGACTACGGCGTTTGGGTCCCCGGTATCCCTGTTCTGATCGGCGATGCGCTTGACGCTGCCGGTACGGCTGACTGGCTCAACGGCCTGATCCTCGACGGTATTGTCGCCGGTGTCGGCGCGGTGCTCGGCTTCGTGCCGCAGATGCTGGTCCTGTTCCTGATGCTCGCCTTCCTTGAGGCCTGCGGCTACATGGCCCGTATCGCCTTCGTGCTCGACCGTATCTTCCGCAAATTCGGCCTGTCCGGCAAGTCCTTCATCCCGATGCTCATCGGCACCGGCTGCGGCATACCGGGCGTCATGGCCTCCCGTACCATTGAAAACGAGCGTGACCGCCGTATGACGATCATGACCACCACGTTCATCCCCTGCGGTGCGAAAGTGCCCTTCATCGCCATGGTCGCCGGCGCGATCTTCGGTGGTGCCGCATGGGTCGCCACCTCCGCCTACTTCGTCGGTATGGCTGCCATCATCATCTCCGGCATTATGCTGAAAAAGACGAAGATGTTCTCCGGCGACCCCGCCCCCTTCGTTATGGAGCTGCCCGCCTACCACTGGCCGACCGTCGGCAACGTGCTGCGCAGCATGTGGGAGCGCGGCTGGTCCTTCATTAAGAAGGCCGGTACCATCATCCTGCTTTCCACCATCGTTGTGTGGTTCACCACCTACTTCGGCTGGGTGGACGGCACGTTCCAGATGCTCTCTGAGGAACAGATCGACGCCTCCATCCTCGCCAAGATCGGCAATGCCATCGCATGGATCTTTGCGCCTCTCGGCTGGGGTACCTGGCAGGCGGCTGTCGCCTCCATCACCGGCCTTGTCGCCAAGGAGAACATCGTCGGCACCATGGGCATCCTGTATCCCGCCGGCTGGGCTGAGATCGGCGCGGCCTTCACGCAGATCAGCGGCTATTCTTTCCTGGTGTTCAACCTGCTGTGCGCTCCGTGCTTCGCGGCCATCGGCGCCATTAAGCGTGAGATGAACAACGCCAAGTGGACCTGGTTCGCCATCGGCTATCAGTGCGGCTTTGCTTACCTCATTGCCCTGATGATCAACCAGTTCGGCAACGCCTTCACCGGCAGCCTGAACGTCATCGGACTGATCGCGGCCATCGTTGTCCTCGCCGGTATGATCTACATGCTCTTCAAGCCCTACAAGGAAGCTACCAAGCTGAGCGATAAGCACTGATCCCTTAACACCGATACCCTGCGAAAGGAGTGATTTCCATGTTGAACTGGGTTACCGCAAACCTGTCGACGATCATCGTCTCTGCTATCCTGCTTGCCATAATCATTGCTATCTCCACCTATCTTATCCGGCAGAGAAAGAGGGGAAGAAACTCCTGTGGCTGTAACTGTGCACACTGCGCTATGCACGGCACTTGTCACAGTAAGCAGCATTAAATAGCACAGGAGACGCGGGACTTATCCACCCGCGTCTCCTGCGCCGTATGAAAGGAAATGACCTTATTATGTACGAAACCAAAGTGAAGATCGACGGCATGATGTGCGGCATGTGCGAATCGCACATCAACGACGCCATCCGCAACGCGTTCTCCGTGAAGAAAGTCTCCGCCTCCCACTCCAAGGGCGAAGCGGACATCATCAGCGAAGAGCCCATCGACGAGGCGAAGCTGCGCGAGACCATCACCAAGACCGGCTATGACTTCATCTGCATGACGAGCAAGCCGTATGAAAAGCACGGCCTGTTCGGCTTCCTCAAGAAGTAAAAAGACAAAATGAAAGGCACGGCTTTTGCCGTGCCTTTTTTTGACTTAGTTCTGCGCTTCGGCGCGCTTCCCGCGGTGCGGGCTTTTCATAAAGTCGACGAGCTTTTGCTCCATGCGGGAGAGCTGCTGCGATTTGAGCGTGATGAGATAGATCGTGCGCTTGAGCGCGCTTTTGTCCATCTCGAAGGCGAGCAGCGTGCCGTTTTGGACCTCCTGCTCCACGGCGAGCGCCGAGAGTACGGCAACGCCCACGCCGCCGGAAACCATCTGCTTGATGGCCTCGGGATCGTCCACGCGCGCCACGACATGCAGCATATCGTGGGAGAGGCCGAGCGTGCGCAGATAGTTTTGCAGGCTCGTGTCCGTGCCGGAGCCCTCTTCGCGCGAGACGAACGGCTCTTCAAGCAGCAGCTCGCGGCCGTAGACGCCGCGCTCTCTGAACGCGCGGTAGTGCTCGTTGTTCGGCGCGGCGATCACGAGCCTGTCGTCGTAGAGAGGGAAGTAGTCGACATTTTCCGGCTCACTGACCGCGCCGACAAAGCCGACGGCGATCTGGCCGGATTTCAGCATCCGGTGCACCTGCTCGCTGTCGCCGCGGCGCAGGGAATAACGGAACTCCGGCTCGCGCTTCAAAAACGCAGCGAGGTAGCCCGGCACCAGATATTGCCCCGGCACGGTGGACGCGCCGAGCGCGACCACGGGGGAGCTGTCCGCGTCGGAGAACAGCGTGCGCAGCGCGGTGCAGTCATTCAGAATGCGCCTTGCGATGGGGTAGACCTGTTCGCCCTCCTTCGTCAAGCGAACATGGCGGCGGTTGGAGCGCACGAACAGCTCCTTGCCGAGCGCCTGCTCTAAAAGAGAAATGTGCGCGCTCACGGTGGACTGGTTGAAGAACAGCTCCTCCGCCGCGCGGGTGAAGCCGCCGTATTCCACAACGGCGACGAAAATTTCAAGCTGCTTGAGGCTGATATCGTTCATAAGACGGGTTTCCTCCAGAATGTCGTTCTACTTTGAAAAGAATAATATGAGAGGACGAAAAAAGCAAGGCGTTTCATCGCTTTTTTCAATGATAAACTGTATTTTATGAAATACAGGCGATGGATCGCGCGCTCTTGCAATTTGCGGGGGAGTTTGGTATCATGGCAGGCAGATCAAAAGAAAAACGGCGGTGATGATAAGATGAAAACAGCGCTTGTGACGGATGGAAAATACCGCTCGTCCATCGCGGCGGTGCGTGCGCTGCACCGCGCGGGCTACCGCGTGGTCGTGACGCAGACAAGGGCGGACGTCAAGAGCGCACCCGCAGTGTCGGTGTCGAAGTCCTGCGATGATTTCCACTGGATCGACGGCGCGTGCGCGGATGCGGATTACGCCGAAAAGCTGCTGAGCGTACTCAAAGAGTATGAGCATTCGGTGCTATTTTGCGTCGGCGCGGTAACGCTCAACACCGTCGCCGCCCGTCGGGAGGAGTTTGCCGCGCTGGCGAACTTCCTCATCGCGCCGAAGGAGACGCTCGACGCGCTCAACGACAAGGAGAGCGTGCATCAGCGCGCGCTGGAGCTTGGCATTCCTGTGCCGCGCGAGTACGACGGCACGCCGGAGAGCTATCCCGTCGTCGTCAAGCCGCACTGCGGAGAAAAGTTCGGTCTCAAGGCTGCCGACCGCTACGCCGTGGCGAACAACGAGGCGGAATTCGACGCCATCATGGAAAAGATGCAGCGCTACGACCCGAGCCCCATCGTGCAGCAGAAGATCACGGGCGCGGGCGCGGGCGTGAGCCTGCTGCTCGGCCGCGAGAGCGAGCTGCTCGGCGCGCTGTGCCACCGCCGCGTGCGCGAGTATCCGATCACAGGTGGGCCGTCGACCTGCTGCGAGAGCTTTTATGATGAAAAGATGATCGACGAGGCTTACGAACTGCTCAAGTCGTTTCACTTTACAGGCCTTGCCATGGTTGAGTTCAAAGGAGACTGTATTTTGGAAGTCAACCCCCGCGTGTGGGGCAGTTTCCCGATGACGGAGGCGGCGCAGAGTCCCATCGTCGCGCACTACGCGCAGGCCGCGCAGGGCGGGCAAGTCACCTACACGGCGAAGGACTACCGGACGGGTGTAAAAATGCGCTTTTTCCTCAACGACACGGTTGCCGCGCTGAGCTATCTGAAGGCGGGCCACGTCAAGGAGGGCCTGCGCGGTCTCGGCGATTTCTTCACGGCGAAAGAGGCATTGAGCGCCAAGGGCGATGGCAAGGTCATGCGCGCATACCTTAAAAAGAGCCTGTTTGAGCGCTGAGAAGGGGGAGAGGATCATGGAGCTGCGGCTCGATCTGCACATTCATTCCGAGCGGTCGTTCGACGGCTGCATGAGCCTGAGCGAGATCGTTGCGCTTGCGCGCGAGCGCGGGCTGAGCGGTGTCGCCATCTGCGACCACGACCGCGTGCTGGACGAGGTTCCGGAATTCGACGATTTTCTCGTCATCCCCGCGACCGAGGTTTCGACCGAGCGCGGGCATCTGCTGGGCCTCTTTGTGAGAGAACCCATCGAAACGAGGAAGTTTTCCGAGTCGGTCACGGCCATTCACGCACAGGGCGGGCTGGCGGTCATCGCGCATCCCTTTGAGCACAGCACAGACGCGAACCGGCTCGACGATGTGATGAGTCGGCTTGACGGCGTCGAAATTTGGAACAGCCGTGCCGACCGCAAGAACAAAAGCGCCAACGCCATGGCGCGCGAGCTGGCGCAAAAATGGAAAAAGCCCGTCACTGCGGGCAGCGACGCACATGTGCCAGAAGAGGTCGGCGGCGGCGTGACGGTGCTGGAAGCGGACGAGCTGTCGCTTTCCGCCGTCAAGGCAGCGCTCCTGCGGGGCGCGAAGCAGGTCGAAGGCCGCCGTGGCCGCGCAATGTGCGTAGCGAGAAGCCAGAAGACCAAAAGAGAGAAGACAAACGCAGGCGTAAAAAGACGAGTAAATGGAATGCTCTTTACAGTAAAATGCGCCTTGCAGGACTTTACCACCAAGGAGGATGGATGGCATGTCATGGATCGTTAAACTCGGCAAAAAGGGAAAGAAGATCGTCAAGAAGATCATCACGCCCGCGGAAAAGCACTACGTCGGCTACACGCGCCGCATCGAGCGCGTGAAGACGGGCGAGCGCATCTGCGCAATGACGTTTGACGACGGCCCGATGGGCCTTCCCGCATCGCCCGACCGCTTTGAAGGCAAAACACTGACGGATGTGCTGCTCGATACGCTCGCGCAGTACGGCGCAAAGGGCAGCTTCGACGTCATCGGCGACACGAGCGAGAACTACCCCGACGAGGCGGGCAAGCTCGGCAGCGCGGCGTGGGGCGGCGTCAAATTCGACCACTACCCCGATATCCACTGCGACGACAAGGGCGGAGCCGTGCACAACGACCGCCTGATCCGCCGCATGCTCGACGAGGGCCATCAGATCACAAACCACGGCTACCGCCACATCATCTTCGGCAAAAAGCCGTTTGTCTACGGCGCGCGCGAGTACCTGCCCGGCTTTGACGCCGCGGTCGCGGACCTGACGCGCCTCGACACGCTGATGCGTGAGCGCTACGGCTATACGCTCACGCTCGCGCGCCCGCCGCACTATGTCGACAAGATGACGGGCGGCTTCACGAGTTACGACGTCTACGAGCGCATGGGGTACCAGTATATGGCCGCGTCGTTCGACGGCGCGGGCTGGCTGCCCTCGACGCATGAGGACCCTGAGGCGGCGCTTCAGGCGGAGATCAACGCGATGGTCGAGCCGATGCGCAAGGCGCTCGAAAAGGACCCGGACTTCTTCTGCGGACAGATCATCTTCCAGAAGGACGGCTACAACATGGCCAAGCGCACGCCGGTCGCGTTCGCGCTGGGCAAGCAGCTCGCGCTTCTTAAGGAGTACGGCTACCGCGTTGTCAGCGTGGGCGAGCTGATGGAGGAGAGCCCGTTTACGGATGTCGGGCGCGACGATCCGCTGTTTGAAAAGCTCGTCGCGCTTGCAAAGACGCGAGCCATCGTCTTCACGGACAACAAGCTGCGCCTCGACGATAAAATGACCGTCGGCGAGCTCGCGATGCTGCTCGCGCCGCGCGACGAGGCCATCTCCCGCCGCGTTGCCCAGCTGCGAAAGACCGGCAAGGCCGGACCCTACGACGGCGCGCTGTCCTACTGTCGCGAAAACGGCCTCATCGTCGCAAGCGCCAAGGCCGAGGATGCCGTCACAAAGCTGCCGGACGTCATGTTTGGCAAGGCAACTGACTTCACAAGAAGAAACGTCTACGCGGCGTATAAAATGGAAGAATAAAATGGCCTCAAGTACCTCCGCTACATGGCGGAGGTATTTTTTTCTCCTCGTCCACATAGGCTATGGCAGAAATGGACGGGAGGCGGGCGGCATGAAGAAGCGGCGGCAGTGGACAACATACAGCGGGAGCGGGAAGCGCGTTGCGCCGCGAACGCGCACATCGCGCGTGTCTCGCGGCAAGGAAATGGGAGTGCCGCGGCTTTGGGTGCAGCTCATCGTCTGCGGGGCGCTGTTTGTGGCGCTCATTGGCCTCAAGCTGCTGATGCCGGGGAACTTAAGCGCGCTGCGCGGGACGCTGGGGCAGTGGCTGGTGCGCGACGCGGACTTCATCTCGGCGTTTTCCGCGGTCGGGCGTGCGGCATCCGGCGAGCAGGACTGGGGCGATTCGCTGTCGGAGGCCTATGTCGCGGTGTTTGGCGGCGAGAGCAAGGCGCAGGAGGTCTCGGGCAATCTGATCGGCATGACGGTCTCGGAGCAGGACGTCTCCGACCTCACGAGCGCGCGGGAGCTGCCCGCACTCGCCGTGGGCGAGCAGCGCATTTTAGGCTTTTCGTACACGACGCCGCTGTCCGGCACGGTGACATCGCCGTTCGGCTGGCGCGACGACCCGAATGGCGCGGGCGAGTGCTTCCATTACGGCATGGACATCGCGGGCGAGGAGGGCGCCTCCGTCGCCTGCTTTGCCGACGGCACCGTCGGCACGGTGGGGGAGAGCAATATCCTCGGCAACTATGTGACGGTCAACCACGAGGGCGGATTTTCAACGCTCTACGCCCATTGTAGCGCCATCACCGCGAGTGCGGGACAGAGTGTCAAAAAGGGCGATGCGATCGCTAAAGTTGGCTCGACCGGCAACGCCACGGGCTCGCACCTCCACTTTGAGGTGCACGACGGGGAAGAGTATCTGAACCCCGTTTACTATGCGGTTCCCTGAACGCGGGCTCCACGTTTCGTGGAGCTTCTGGCTGCTCATTCTGCTCGCGGCCATCGTGAGTCCGCTGACGATCGTGCTCTCGATTTTGCTGGCCGCCGCGCTGCACGAGTGCGGGCATCTTCTGGCGCTGCGGGCATTCCACGTGCCCATCGAGGGGTTGCGTCTCAGCGCGTTTGGCGCGGTGCTGCACGCGCGCGGAGCGCAAAGGCTCTCTTACGGGCGTGAGCTTGTCGTCACGCTCGCGGGCTGCGGCATGAACCTCGTCTGCGGCGTTCTGACGGCGTGGTTTTCGCTGCACTATGTGTGGGTGGTGGGCTTCGTCTTCGCTGGCGCGCACATTCTGCTCTGCGCGTTCAACCTGCTGCCCATCCCGCCGCTCGACGGCTCGCACGCGCTGAATCTTGCGGTCTCGGCGTTGTTTGGCCCGCTCGTGGGCGACGCGGTCGCGGCGCTTGCGGGCGTTCTCTGTTCACTCGCGCTGCTGGGCGGGGTAGTGTATCTCTATGTGCAGACGCGCGGCGGCGCGCTCGTTATTTTTGCCGCACTGGCACTGCTTTTAAGCGCGCTCAAAGAACTGAGACTTGCGCGTCGCGCAATAAAAGTGTAGAATAGCCGAAAATGGATGTTTGTGCCCATTTTCGGCTTTTTATTTTTGCTTACTTCAGAGGAGAACTTTTGTGGATAAGAGATTGGAACGCATTTTGCCCCGCGTGCAGAAGCCCGCACGCTATGTCGGCGGGGAATTCAACGCGATCATGAAGGACAAGAGCAAGGTCGACACGCGCGTCGCCTTCTGCTTTCCCGACACGTATGAGATCGGCATGTCGAACCTCGGCATGCGCATTCTGTACGGTGTGATGAACAATATTGAGGGCGTGTGGTGCGAGCGCTGCTTCGCCCCCTGGGGCGACATGGAGCAGGAGATGCGAAATGCGAACATCCCGCTCTACGCGCTCGAATCGTTTGACCCGATCAAGGATTTTGACATCATCGCCTTTTCCGTTGGCTATGAGATGGCGTTCCCCGCGATGGTCGACATGCTGAACTTAGCAGGCGTGCCGCTGCACGCGAGCGAACGCACGGCGCTCACACCGCTCGTTGTCGCGGGCGGCACGGCGATGTACAACTGCGAACCCATCGCGGATTTTATCGATCTTGCTCTTATCGGCGAGGGCGAGGAGATGGATGTCGAGCTCATCGAGCTGCACCGTCAGGCGCGGCGAGAGGGCTGGAGCAAGCACGAGTTTCTCGTGTGCGCCGCGCAGATCCCGGGCGTCTATGTGCCGAGCCTTTACGACGTTGTCTACAACGACGACGGCACGGTCAAGTCCATCACGGCAAACGAGGGTGCGCCCAAGGTCGTCCTAAAGCGCATCATGCGGGACATGGACAAGGCCTACTATCCGACCAAGACCATCGTTCCCTCGACCGAGATCGTGCAGGACCGTGTGTCGCTCGAACTGTTTCGCGGATGCATCCGCGGCTGCCGCTTCTGTCAGGCGGGGTATGTCTACCGTCCCGTGCGCAACCGCTCGGAGGAGCTGCTGCGCGGCTACGCCGTTGAAGCCGTCGAGGACTCGGGCTATCAGGATATGACGCTCTCGTCGCTCTCCACGTCCGACTACCCGCACCTTGTCGAGCTGTGCGACGACTTAGAGGACTTCTGTGCCCAGCGGCATGTGACGCTCGCGCTGCCGTCGCTGCGTGCGGATAACTTCTCCATGGCGCTGATGGAGCGGCTGCAAAAGGGCAGAAAGACCGGCCTCACGTTTGCACCCGAGGCGGGCACGCAGAGACTGCGCGACGCCATCAACAAGAATCTGACGGAGGAAGATCTGCTCGAATCCTGCCGCCGCGCGTTTGCGGGCGGATACAGCGCGGTCAAGCTCTACTTCATGCTCGGCCTTCCGACCGAGACGGACGAGGACGTGCTCGGCATTGCCGACATCGCGGCCCATGTCATGCACGCCTGGCGCGAAAGCGCACTCAACAAGACGCGCGGCGTGCGCATCACGGTGTCGACCTCGTGGTTTGTGCCAAAGCCGCATACGGCCTTCCAGTGGGAGCCGCAGATCCCCATTGAAGAGTACGAGCGCCGCGTCAAGCTCCTGCGCGAGGCGATGAACACCAAGTCCGTCACGTACAACTGGCACCCCTCGCCCACGAGCTTTATGGAGGCGGTCATCTCCTGCGGCGACCGCCGGCTCGGCAAGGTCATCGAGACCGCGTGGCGCAAGGGTGAGACGCTCAGCGCGTGGGAGGACTATTTTGATCTGAACCGCTGGATGGAGGCCTTTGAGGAGTGCGGCCTTGACCCGCACTTTTACGCCAATCGCCGCCGCAGCGAGGATGAAATTCTGCCGTGGAGCATGATCTCCTGCGGCGTTGCACCGGGGTATTTGAAGCGCGAGCACGCGCTGAGCTATGAGGGCGTGACGACGCCGGACTGCCGCACGCACTGCAACGCCTGCGGCGCAAACTGCCTGGTGGGAGGGAAATGCGATGTCTAAATTGCGGCTGGTTTTTGTCAAGGAGCATCAGGCGTCCTACATTTCGCATCTTGATGTGATGCGCACGTTCCAGCGTGTGTTCCCGCGCGCGGGCCTTTCTATCAAGCACTCCAACGGCTTCCACCCGCACCCCATTTTGTCCATCGTGCTGCCGCTGCCCGTGGGGCAGTCGAGCGACTGCGAGATCCTCGACTTTGAAAGCGTGGAAGACAGCACGGGCGAGGGCGTGGCCGAGGCGCTGAACACCGGCATGCCCGCGGGCCTTCGCGTGCTGGACTGCTATTGCGTGACGCGCCCCGTGCGAGAGATGGTCAACCTGCGCGCACAGCTCGAAATGGAATACGACAACGGCGTGCCCGAGGGTGCGTGCGAGCGCATCCGCGAATTTTTCACACAGGAGGAGATCTTTGTCGAAAAGCGCACGAAGCACAAGGGCATGACCGAGCTCAACATTGCGCCGCTCATCCGCTCGCTCACGCTGACGGAGGGGGAGGGCGTGATCCTCGCCGATGCGGTCGTCGCCGCGCAGGACCCGGGCCTCAACCCCGCGCTGATCGGCGCGGCGGTCGCGCGGCACCTGCCGGAGATCGCGCCGGACTTTGTTCGCGTGCGCCGAAAAGAGGTCTACGACGCGGAAATGAACGTTTTCCGCTGATTCCTGCCGTGTTTTTGCAAATAATGCTTGCATTCCCGTTGGGGATGTGATATGCTATCATAGCTTGAAAAGGGCGGTCCTCTGCCGTGCGCGGGTGAAAGAGTCCCGACAGCGCCATTGATCAGCGGTCAAGAACGCCTATAAATAGGAGGAAAATATCCATGGATCTCATCAAAGAGCTCGAATCCCAGCAGCTGAAAAAGGAAATGCCCGTCATCAACGTCGGCGACACCGTCCGCGTTCATGTCAAGATCAAGGAAGGCTCCCGCGAGCGTATCCAGGTCTTCGAGGGCATCGTCATCGCGAAGAAGCACGGCGGTCTTGAGGAGACCTTCACCGTTCGTCGTCTTGCCTACGGCGTCGGCGTCGAGAAGGTGTTCCCCATCCACTCCCCCCTCATCGAGAAGGTCGAGACCGTGCGCAGCGGTTATGTTCGCCGCGCCAAGCTGTATTACCTGCGCGGCCGCGTCGGTAAGGCTGCCAAGATCCGCGAGAAGCTGTAAGGCAGATTCTTTGAGAACAAAAAAGCATGGCGTTTCCGCCATGCTTTTTTTGTTGCCTTTTTCAAAAAGCGTGCTACAATAATACATTAGAAAATCAGGCGCATTTTGCCGCAGAGGGAGACTGTTAGTCCGCCGCTGCGCGGCGCTGGGTTTAGGAGACCGAAATGGACGAATTTGATCAGAAAATGGAGATCAGCGAGCAGCCGCAGGAGGAGATCGTGGAAAAGATCCCCGGACGCGACGTGTATGAGACGGTCTCGTCTCTCGTCTCGGCGCTGCTGGTCGTTGTGCTGGTGTTTACGTTTCTTGTGCGGCTGATGGGCGTTTCCGGCCCGTCAATGATCCCGACGCTGCAGGACGGCGACCGGCTTCTCGTCGTCAACTCGCTGCTCTGCGGCGACTATCAGGTCGGCGATATCGTCATCGCGCGCAAGGAGACCTTTGACTCGAAGCCCATCGTCAAGCGCGTCATCGCCACCGCGGGCCAGACCGTGGACATCGACTTTAACTTGGGTCAGGTCTATGTGGACGGCGAGCTTCTGGACGAGGACTACATCAACGACTACACCTATCGCGAAGAGGGCACCGTGTTCCCGCTTACCGTGCCGGAGGGCGAAGTCTTCCTCATGGGTGACAACCGCAACCATTCGAACGACAGCCGCGATTCCTCGCTCGGCACGGTGGACACGCGCCTTCTGATCGGCAAGGCGGTGTTCCTCGTCTTCCCGGGACGCGACTATCTGACCGAGCAGCGCGAGTTTGGCCGCATCGGCCTTTTGCAGTAAAGGGGGACGAGCAAATGCAGTTGGATTCTCTGAGCTGGTTCCCGGGGCACATGACCAAGACCCGCCGCATGATCACGGCGGAGCTCGGCAACGTGGACGCCGTGTGCGAAATTCTGGACGCGCGCATCCCGATGAGCAGCCGCAACCCCGATGTGGACGAACTGACGGCGGGCAAGCCCCGTTTGATCGTTTTGAACCGCGTCGATCAGGCCGACCCTGAGATGACGAAAAAGTGGGCGGCGTATTTCCGCTCGCTCGGCTGCGCCGTCATCGAAACGGACGCGAAGCAGGGCGGGGGCGTGAAGCAGTTTTCTTCCGCCGTGCGCACGCTGCTGCACGATAAGATCGCCTCTTACGAGGCCAAGGGCCAGATCGGCCGCGTGCTGCGCGTGATGGTACTCGGCATCCCGAACGTTGGCAAGTCGACGTTTATCAACAAGGTCTCCGGCCGCAAGAGCGCCAAGGCGGAGGACCGCCCCGGCGTCACGCGCACGAAGCAGTGGGTGCCGGTCGACAAGACGCTCGAGCTCCTTGATACGCCAGGCATCCTGTGGCCGAAATTTGAGGACAGCAGCGTCGGCGTGCGTTTAGCCTTCACCGGCGCGATCCGCGACGAGGTCATCGACATCGAAGAGCTCGCCATGCGCCTGATGGATTACCTCGGCAAAAATTATCCCAAGGCCATCGAGGAGCGCTACAAGCTCACCGTTTCGGAAGAGGACGACGGCTATGCACTGCTCGAAAAGGCGGGGCGCAAGCGCGGCTTTCTGATCTCCGGCGGCGAGGTCGACACCGAGCGTATGAGCCGTATCCTGCTCGACGAGTTCCGCGGCGGCAAGCTCGGCCGCTTTACGCTCGAATTCCCGCCGGAGGGCGAGCGCACATGAGCGTCAACCTACACTACGAGGACAAAGCCCGCGCCGCGGGCTTTTCATCCGTCTGCGGCGTGGACGAGGCGGGCGCGGGGCCGCTGATGGGCCCTGTATACGCCGCCGCCGTCATCCTGCCGGAGGGCTATGAGATCGAGGGGCTGAACGACTCGAAAAAGCTGACGGAGAAAAAGCGTGAGGCGCTGTTTCCCGTCATCTGTGAAAAAGCCGTCGCCTACGCCATCGCGTCCGTCGACGAGAAGGAGATCGACGCAACGGATATTTTGAGCGCACGCATGAAGGCGATGCAGCTCGCCATCGATGCGCTGCAAATCCCAGCGGACTACGCGCTCATCGACGGCAACCGCGACCATGGCACGTCGGCAAAGATCACTACGCCGCACGAGACCATCGTCGGCGGGGACGGCGCGAGCTTATCCATCGCCGCGGCGAGCGTGCTGGCGAAGGTCAGCCGTGACCATTATGTGGTCGAAGTGCTCGACCCGATGTATCCCGAGTATCAGTTTGCCAGGCACAAGGGCTACGGCACAAAGCTCCACTACCAGATGCTCGATCAGTACGGCCCGAGCCCCGTGCACCGCATGACGTTCCTCAAAAAGTGGGAGGCGCGGCGATGAGCACGAAGCAGGACGGCGACTGGGGCGAGGCGCTGGTCGAAAAGTATCTGAGCGAGCGCGGCTGCCGCATCGTGGAACGAGAGTGGCGCTGCCGCTTCGGCGAGATCGACCTCATCGCCGAGAAGGACGGCGTGCTGCTGTTCGTCGAGGTGAAGCTGCGCACGAATTTGCAGTACGGTGCGCCGCGCGAGTACGTCACGGTGAAAAAGCAGGAAAAGCTGCGTGCCGCGGCGCTTTTGTACTTGAGCGAGCGCGAGCTGGATGTGCCCGCCCGCTTCGACGTGGCGGAGGTCTACACCGATGTGCACCGCAGCGCGGGCAAAACGCGCATCCGCTACATCGCAAACGCATTTTGATCTGACTTTGGAAGGGAGGCACGCGATGGCATTATACGCGATCGGCGACCTGCACCTATCGCTCGGTACGAACAAGCCAATGGATGTGTTCGGCCCCAAATGGGCGAACTATGTCGAGCGCATTCAGGAGAATTTTTCCAAGCTGAACGATGACGACGTCATCGTCATCGCGGGGGATATCTCGTGGGGGATGTCGCTCGAGCAGTCGCTGCCGGATTTTCAGTTCATCGACGCGCTGCCGGGGAGAAAAATTCTCTTAAAGGGCAACCACGACTACTGGTGGGGCACGGCGTCGAAGATGAAAAAGTTTTTTGCCGAGCACGACATCACAACGCTCGATATCCTCTACAACAATGCCTTTTTCTACGGAGGCCACGCCATCTGCGGCACGCGCGGCTGGTTTTATGAAGAGGACGCAGCGGGCACGCACACGGGCAAGATGCTCGCGCGCGAGGCGCTGCGGCTTGAAGCGTCGCTCAAGGCGGCGGAGGGGAAGCCCATCTACTGCTTTCTGCACTATCCGCCCATCTATCAGGGCTACAAGTGTCCCGAGATGCTCGAGCTTCTCGACAAATACGAGGTCGAGCGCTGCTATTACGGGCATCTGCACGGCTACACGCACCGCCGCGCGTTCGAGGGGATGCGCGAAAAAACCGAATATGCGCTGATCGCGGCGGATTATGTCGCCTTTCAGCCTGTAAAAATTTGCAATTAAGACATAAATTGATGCAAAAAAGGGTGGAAATTTTGAGGAAGCTATGGTATAATTCCACTTTGCAAAAGCATCATTATCTGATGTTAAACGGAGGAAAAAGAAATCATGACTGTCAAAAATGTTGAAAAGCTGGAAAAGAGCAGAGTCGCGGTGACCGTCGAGGTTGGCGCGGAGGAATTTGAAGCCGCCGTTGCCAAGGCCTACGCCAAGGCCCGCGGCAAGCTCAGCATTCCCGGCTTCCGCCCCGGCAAGGCCCCCCGCAAGATGATCGAAAAGCTCTACGGCGCGGGCGTTTTCTACAGCGATGCCGTTGACATCGCCCTGCCCGAGGCATATACGCAGGCCATCGGCCAGAGCGGCCTCGATGTTGTCGGCTATCCCGAGATCGAGATCGTGGACGACAAGATCGACGAGAACGGCTTCACCTTCAAGGCGACCGTTGCCGTGTATCCCGAGGTCAAGCTCGGCGAGTACAAGGGCCTGACGGCTGAGAAGGAAGAGATCAAGGTCAGCGCCGACGATGTCAAGGAGCGCCTCAATGAGATGGCCGAGCGCAACGCCCGCCTCGTCTCCGTCGACCGCAAGGCCAAGAAGGGCGACATCGCCGTCATCGACTTCGAGGGCTTCGACAACGGCGAAGCGTTCGAGGGCGGTAAGGGCGAGAATTACGAGCTCGAGCTCGGCTCCGGCAGCTTCGTCCCCGGCTTTGAGGATCAGGTCATCGGCATGAAGGCCGGCGAAGAGAAGGATCTCGACATCACCTTCCCCGAGGATTATCACAAGGACCTCGCCGGCAAGAAGGTCGTCTTCCACGTCAAGGCCAAGGAGATCAAGTGCAAGGAGCTTCCCAAGCTTGATGACGACTTCGCCAAGGACGTGTCCGAGTACGACACGCTCAAGGAGCTCAAGGACAGCATCAAGCGCGAGATCACCGAGCAGCGCGAGCAGTCCGCCAAGTATGCCGTCGAGAACGAGCTGATGGAGAAGGTCGCCGCGAACATCGAGTGCGACATCCCCGATGCGCTCATCGACGAGCAGTGCGCCCGCTTCCTCGAGGAGTTCAAGCAGCGTTTGCAGTCTCAGGGCATCCCCTATGACCAGTACTGCAAGATGACCAATATGGACGAAGCCAAGTTCCTGGAGGAGGGCAAGGAGCCCGCGACCCGTCAGGTGCGCATGGATCTCGCCGTGAACGCCATCATCAAGGAGGAGAACCTTGAGGCCAGCGACGAGGAAGTCGAAAAGCAGTATAACGATCTTGCCGAGAAGTACAGCATGGACGTGAACGAGCTCAAGAAGTATCTTGACGCAATGAGCGTCCGCACGCAGATCATCCGCGACAAGGCCATCAGCGTTGTGGTCGACAGCGCAAAGATCGAAAAGAAGAAGGCTCCCAAGAAGGAAGCTGAGGGCGAAGCCGCTGAAGGCGAGGAAAAGCCCGCCAAGAAGACCGCTGCCAAAAAGTCCGCCAAGAAGGAAGAGGAAAAGGCTGAATAATCGGCAAAGCGGCCATAATAGATAGAAACGACGATCAACCACAAATGCCTGCCATTTGTGGTTGATTGTGTACATACCAATTTTTTGAACAGGGTATGAACGAGGAGGTTACCAAGATGAGTTTAGTCCCTTACGTCATTGAACAGACCAACCGCGGCGAGCGCTCTTACGACATTTTCTCCCGCCTTCTGGAAGACCGCATCATTTTCCTCGGCGAAGAGGTCAACGATGCGACCGCGAGCCTGATCGTTTCGCAGCTTTTATTCCTCGAGGCCAAGGACCCCGACAAGGACATCCAGCTCTATATCAACTCCCCCGGCGGCAGTGTGACGGCCGGCATGGCGATCTACGACACGATGCAGTATATCAAGTGCGACGTGTCCACCATCTGCGTCGGCCTCGCCGCCAGCATGGGCGCGTTCCTGCTCTCGTCCGGCGCCAAGGGCAAGCGCATTGCGCTGCCGAACGCGGAGATTATGATCCACCAGCCCTCCGCCGGTACGCAGGGCAAGGTCACGGATATGGAGAGCGACGTGGAGCACTTCCTGCGCATCAAGCAGCGCTTGAATAAGATCCTGGCCGAGAACACCGGCAAGACGCCCGAGCAGGTCAAGCTCGACTCCGAGCGCGACCACTGGATGACGGCGGATGAGGCGCAGGCCTACGGCCTTGTGGACAAGGTCATTTACAAGAGATAAGGACAGTTTGACTTATGAGTGAAGATAGGAAAAAAGAGCTTCGCTGCTCGTTCTGCGGCAAGAGCGAGCACGAAGTGCACCGCATGATCCAGGGGCCGGGCGTGCGCATCTGCGATGAGTGTGTCCGCCTGTGCATGGACGTGCTGGAGGACGGCTATGAGCCGCACGACGAGCTGGAAGCGCCCGACTCCATCCCCACGCCGCGCGAAATTCGCGAGGTGCTCGACCAGTATATCATCGGGCAGGAGGCGGCCAAGGTCGCGCTGTCCGTGTCCGTCTACAACCACTATAAACGCATCTTCTTCGGCGGCGACGACGAGGTGGAGCTGCAAAAGAGCAACATCCTGCTCCTCGGCCCCACTGGCAGCGGCAAGACGCTCTTTGCCCAGACGCTCGCCCGTATTCTGAAGGTGCCGTTCGCCATCGCGGACGCGACGACCCTCACCGAGGCGGGCTACGTCGGCGACGATGTGGAAAACATTCTGCTCCGCTTGCTTCAGGCGGCGGATTACGACGTGGAGCTCGCCGAGCGCGGAATCATCTATGTCGACGAGATCGACAAGATCGCCCGCAAGAGCGAGAACACCTCCATCACGCGTGACGTCTCCGGCGAGGGCGTGCAGCAGGCATTGCTGAAAATCGTCGAGGGCACGGTTGCCAACGTCCCGCCGCAGGGCGGCCGCAAGCACCCGCATCAGGAGTTCATCCAGATCGACACGCACAACATCCTCTTCATCTGCGGCGGTGCGTTCGAGGGCATCGAGAAGATCATCGAGAGCCGTCTCGACCGCAAGTCGATGGGCTTCGGCGCGGAGCTCAAGAGCAAAAACGACGTGGATGAAAGCAAGATTTTACGCGAGGTGCAGCCGCACGATATCTTGAAGTTCGGCATCATCCCCGAGCTGGTCGGCAGACTGCCGGTCATCACGGCGCTCGACGCGCTGACGCGCGACGACCTTGTCAAGATCCTGACCCAGCCGAAAAACGCGCTCGTCAAGCAGTATCAAAAGCTGTTTTCTTACGACGACGCTGAGCTCACGTTCGAGCCCAAGGCGCTCGAAGCGATTGCCGACAAGGCCATCGAGCGCAAGATTGGAGCGCGCGGCCTGCGCGCGGTAATGGAGGGTCTGCTGATGAACGTGATGTACGACATCCCGTCCGACCGCACGATCGACCGCGTGACCATCACGCCGGGCTGCGTGGAGGGGACGGAACAGCCGAAAATTTCCCACCGCACAGAGAAAGAAGGGGAGGCGCCGCAGCCGTCGCTGCCGGCAGACTCCGCTTCATAAGGAGAAACCCCATGGAACCTGTAACAAAAAATCTTCCGGTCATCGCCATGCGCGGGCTCAATGTGTTCCCTCGCATGAACACGAGCTTTGACCTCGAGCGTCCGATCTCCGTGCACGCGCTTGAGCGCGCCATGGAAAACGGGGAGGAGATTTTTCTCGTCACCCAGCGTGAGATCGGCGTGGAGCAGCCGGAGGAAAAAGACCTGTACGAGATCGGCACGGTCGCGCGCGTGACGCAGATTTTGCGCGTGTCTGACCGCGTGCTGCGCGTGATGATGGAGGGCGCGTGCCGCGCCCGCCTCAAGCGGCTGTGGCAGCGCGAGCCGTTTTTGCAGGCGCAGGTCGAGCTCATCGACGAGCCGGCCACCTCGTGCCATAGCAAGCGGACGGAGGCGATGCTGCGCCAGACCTACGCCAGCGTGACGGAATATGCCGAGCTCGCGCAGAAATTGCCGGACGATGTCTACGCCGCCATTTTATCGACGAACGATCCCGGCTATCTCGCTGACTTTATCGCCCAGCAGCTCAACCTGCGCTATCAGGACAAACAGGATATCCTCGACGAGCTGCGCCCGCTGCCGAGATTGCAGCGCATGAACGAGATTCTGCGCCGCGAGATCGAAGTTACCGCCATGGAGCAGGACATTGAAAGCAAGGTCCGCTCCCGCGTCGGAAAAATTCAGAAGGATTTTGTCCTGCGCGAGCAGATCAAGGTCTTACAGAACGAGATCGGTGAGGGCGGGGAGGACGAAGAACTCGACGAGTACCGCGAGAAGATCAGCAAGGCGCACCTGAGCGAAGAAGTGGAGCGCAAGCTGCTGAAAGATGTGGACAAGCTCGCCAAGCAGCCGTTCGGCAGCGCCGAGGCGAGTGTGCTGCGCAACTATCTCGACACCTGCATGGAAATGCCCTGGGGCGAGGAGACGAAGGAGCGCGCCAGCGTAGACGCCGCGCGCAAGATTCTTGACCGCGACCACTACGGCTTGCAGAAGGTCAAGGAGCGCATTTTAGAGTTCATCGCCGTGCGCCAGCTCAACCCCGAGGCGAAGGGGCAGATTTTATGTCTCGTCGGCCCTCCGGGCGTCGGCAAGACGTCGATCGCGCTGTCGGTCGCCAAGGCGATGAACCGCAAGGTCGCGAGGCTGTCGCTCGGCGGTGTGCGTGACGAGGCGGATATCCGCGGCCACCGCAAGACCTACATCGGCGCGATGCCCGGCCGCATCATCGAGGCCATCTCCCGCAGCGGTTCGATGAATCCGCTGCTCGTGCTCGACGAGGTCGACAAGATGGGAAGCGACGGGCGCGGCGACCCCGCGAGCGCACTTCTCGAAGTGCTCGACAGCGAGCAGAACTACGCCTTCCGCGACCACTATCTTGAAATTCCCGTCGATCTGAGCCGCGTGATGTTCATCATGACGGCCAACACGCTCGACACCATCCCGCGCCCGCTGCTCGACCGCATGGAGATCATTGAAATCCCCAGCTACACGGACGAGGAAAAGGTGCAGATCGCGCAGCGGCACCTGCTGCCCAAGGAGCGTCAGGCCCACGGGCTGACGGCCTCGAGCCTGCGCGTGGACGAGAGCGCCATCCGCGCGGCCATCGCGCTCTACACGCGCGAGAGCGGCGTGCGCTCGCTTGAGCGTCAGCTCGGCAAGATCTGCCGCAAGGCGGCAATGCAGCTTGCTACAAGCGATGTAAAGCGAGTCACCGTGACAGAGAAGAACATCAAGGACTTCCTCGGTGCGCCGCGTGCTGCACAGGAGAAGATTCCCGAAAAGGACCTTGTCGGCGTGGTGAACGGCCTTGCGTGGACCGAGGTGGGCGGCGAAATTCTGCCCGTCGAGGTCGGCGTGATGGATGGCAGCGGCAAGGTCGAGCTCACGGGCAACCTGGGCGACGTGATGCAGGAGAGCTGCCGCGCGGCACTCTCGTGCCTACGCCAGCGGGCGCAGGAGCTCGGCATCGCGCCGGACTTCTACAAGACGAAGGACATCCATATCCACTTCCCTGAGGGGGCCATCCCCAAGGACGGACCCAGCGCCGGTATTGCCATCGCGACAGCGGTGCTCTCCGCGCTGACGGGGCAGGCGGTACACCGCGATGTCGCCATGACGGGCGAGATCACGCTGCGCGGCCGTGTGCTCGCCATCGGGGGCTTGCGCGAAAAGACAATGGGCGCGCTGCGCGCGGGCGTACATACGGTCATTCTCCCGAAGGAGAATGAAAAGGACCTCGACGAGATCGACCCGCTGGTGCGCGAAAAGCTGCGTTTTGTGCCAGTCGAGACGGTGGACGCCGTCTTTGCCGAGGCGCTGGTGCTGCCCGAAAAATGCACCGCTGCCGCGCACGAGAGATATCTTCCTCCCGTGCAGGAGAGCGCGCACAGCGCGCTGCGTGCGGGCGAAATGAGCTGAAAGGAGACGAAAACCATGGCGATCAACTTCAACAAGGTCGAATTCATCCTCTCGGCGGCGTCGGAAAAGCAGTTCGTGCGCGACGGGATGCCGCAGCTCGCGTTTGCGGGGCGGTCGAACGTCGGCAAATCGTCCGTCATCAACCGGCTCGTCAACCGCAAGAACTTTGCCCGCGTGGGTGCGTCCCCGGGCAAGACCTCGCAGATCAACTACTTTAAGATCGACGGCAAGCTCTACCTCGTCGACCTGCCGGGCTACGGCTACGCCAAGGTCTCCAAGACCGAGCGCGACCGCTGGGGCAAGCTGATGGAAAACTATTTCCAGTCTGCGGGGCTCATTCACCTCGGTGTGCAGATCGTCGACGCGCGGCACAAGCCGACGGCGGACGACGTGACGATGCACGACTACTTCGTGCAGACGGGCTGTCCCGTCGTGATCGTGGCGAACAAGCTCGACAAGCTCAAAGCGCGCGAGATCGAGCCGAATCTTGCCCAAATTCGCGAGACGCTGAGTTTGCGCGACGATGAGCTCGTCATTCCGTTCTCTGCCGAAAAGGGCACGGGCAAGGAGCAGCTGATTGCGGCGATTCTCGACCATTTGAACGACTGAAAAGGAATAATGCTTCACAGAAAAGCCTCTGTATGGGTTGACCATACAGAGGCTTTTTATCATATTTCCAGGGAAATTATTTTCGCAGCGTCAGGAGTGCGGTGCAGTGGGAGAAGGATTCAAACGTCAGCGCGGGGAAGTGGGGGCGGAGCTCGTCGTAGACGAAGTAAATTTCATCTGAGTCCCAATCCTCCCCTGCCGCAGTTCGACACGCTTCGAGCTCTTCGCGCGTGCGGAAGGCGACGTCGCCGATGAAAAGACAGCCGTCCTGCTTCAAAAGCGGCAGGAGTGTGCGCAGAAAGCCGATTTTCTGCGTGTCCGTCAGGTGGTGGAGCGAGTAGGTCGCGACGATGGCGTCGTACTGCTGTGCGCAAAGCTCGGGCACAAGGCCTTTGGAAAAATCGCCCTGATAGAGCCGCGAGTCCGGCATTTTTGCCTGCGCCAGTTCGATCATGCGCGCGGAAAAGTCCTGCCCATAGATTTGGCAGCTCTGCTCGTAGAGCCGCGAGGTCAAAACGCCTGTGCCGAAGCCAATGTCCAGCACATCACGCCCGCTTTGCGCGAGCACGCGCTGATAGAGCGCGTTCATCATGGCGCGGTAGCCCGCAAAGGGGTAGCGGTCGTTCTCGTCGGAGAGGCCGACGCTCTTGTCATAGCCGTCGGCCCAGAGGTCGAAGCCGGTATTGTTCAGCATATCAATTCTCCTTTTCGTTCAGCGGGGGAAGACCCAGCTCGTAGAACGCCACGGCGCTTGCCGCGGCGACGTTGAGCGAGTCGACACCGTGGTACATCGGAATTTTGACCGTGTAGTCGCAGCTTGCGATGGTCGAGGACGCGAGCCCGTCGCCCTCCGTGCCCATGACGATGGCAAGCTTTTCTTCGGCGGCAAGGCGCGGATCGTCGAGCCGTACGGAGTCGTTGCGCAGTGCCATCGCGACGGTGCGGAAGCCGAGATCGCGCAGCAGCTGCGTCCAGTCGCCACTTTCGGGCAGGTAGGTCCACGGGATGAGGAACACATTTCCCATGCTGACGCGCGAGGCGCGGCGATAGAGCGGATCGCTGCCCGCAGTCGTGAGCAGCACCGCGTCCATGCCAAGCGCGGCGGCGGAGCGGAAGATCGCGCCGATGTTCGTCGGATTCATCACGTTTTCGAGCACGACGAGGCGCCGCGCATTGCGGCAGACGTCCTCGACGCTCCGGAGCTTCGGCCGCCGCATGGCGCAGAGCATGCCGCGCGTCAGGTGAAAGCCGGTGAGCTGTGTCAGTACGGATTCATCAGCGGTGTAAACCGAAATATCTTGACAGCAGCGGGCGAGAATTTCGCGCCCCTTGCCCTGCGTATGCTGCCGCTCCATCAGAAACGATACCGGCTCACAGCCCGCATCCAGCGCACGGCCGATGACGAGCGGACTTTCCGCGACGAAGAGCGCGTTGTCGGGGTCCGCGCGATTGAGCAGTTGGTTTTCGGTCAGGCGCGCGTAGACGTCGAGCGCGGGATCGGAAAAATCGTGGATTTCGATGATGTTTGCCATAGGTCTTCCTTTTTAAGATTCTAAGATGTTCAGCAGTGCGGCGACGTCCGGCAGAACGAACGTCGGCTGCGGGTCAGCGGTGGGGAGGTCTTCTTCCTTCGTCTCGCCAGAGAGGACGAGCAGCGTGTCGATGCCCGCGTTCGCGCCGCTGGCGATATCCGTGTAGATGCGGTCGCCCACGAGCAGTGTTTCCTGCGCGGAAACGCCCGCCTCAAGCATTGCGAGCTGCGGCATCAGCGGTTCGGGCTTGCCGATGACGATGGGGCGGCGGGAGGTCGCGCGCCAGAGCATTTCGCACACGCTACCGCAATCGGGCACGAAGCCGTAGGCCGTGGGGCAGACCCAATCGGGATTGGTCGCAACGTAGGGAACGCCCTGACCGAGCAGGATGCAGGCGTCCTCCAGCTTTTGAAATGTCAGCTCGGTGTCGAAGCCCATCAGGAGCGCGTTCGCGTCCTCACGCCGTTCTGCGACGGTAAAGCCAGCCGCGCGGAGCTGCGATTTCATCGACTCCGTACCGCAGACGTAATAGCGTCGGTCTTCTCCGCCGTGCTCGCGGAGATAGTGAATCAGTGCGTCGACCGAGGTGAGAAAATCGCCCGCCTCCGTCGCGACGCCGAGGCGCGTGAGCTTCTGCACATAGGCCGCTACGCTGCGCGAGGAGTTGTTTGTCAGAAAGCGGTACTGCCCGCCGCGTGCGCGGATGGCAGAGAGCAGCTCGCGGACGCCGGGAAAAAGCCGGTCGCCCAAGTACAGCGTGCCGTCGAGGTCGAAAAGAAAGAGCTTTTTGCGCTGAAGAAGATTATGGTCAACCATCAGTCATGCCTTCTTTTTGCTGTCGATCGCAATGAAGAAGAATGAGCTCACCGCCAGAAGATAGGGGTAGAAGAGGTTTGGGATGATGTCGAACGCGGAGATGGCGTAGCCCAGCTCATGCGCCGCCGAGATCGCGACGAGCATCTGCGCGCCGTAGGGGATGATGCCCTGAAAGATGCAGGAGAACGTGTCGAGGATCGACGCGGCCTTGCGCGGGGTGATGCCGTACTCCTCGCTCATCTCCTTGGCGATGGGGTTCGCCATAACGATCGCAACGGTGTTGTTCGCGGTGGCAATGTCCATCGCGCCGACGAGAAGGCCCATGCCGATCTGGCCGCCGCGCTTGCCGCGAAACGCCTTTCTGATCCAGCCGAGCAGCGCTTCAAAGCCGCCGTACTCGCGGATCAGCGCACAGATGGCGGAAACTAAGATCGCGACCATCGAGGTTTCAAACATCCCGGCCGCGCCGCTGCCCATGTTTTCGAGCAGAGCCTTGACTGCGAGGATGCCGGTCTGCCCCGTCGCGCCGGTCGCGAGCGCGATGACCGCGCCGGATACGATGCCGATGAGCAGCACGACAAAGACGTTGATGCCGATGATGCCGCCGATGAGCACGAGCACATAGGGGATGATCTGAATGAGATTGTAGGGCGGAATCTCCGCAGGTGTCACGTCGGCGTGGAGCGTCAACACGAGGATGAGCGCGAGCGACGCGAGCGCGGCGGGGAAGGCGATGTGGAAATTTTCGCGGAATTTGTCCTTCATCGCGCAGCCCTGCCCGTTGCAGGCGGCGATGGTTGTGTCGGAAATGAAGCTCAGATTGTCACCGAACATTGCCCCGCCCATGACGGACGCGACGCACAGCGGCAGGGAATAGCCGCTCGCCGCGGCGATGGGGATGGCGATGGGGACGATGAGCGTGATGGTGCCGACGCTCGTGCCCATCGCGGTGGAGACAAAGCAGCTCACGACGAACAGCACCGCCACGGCGAATTTCGACGGGATGATCGAGAGCATGAAGTACGCAACGCTCTCCGCACTCGAGCGGCCCACGACGCCGACGAACATACCCGCGGCTAAGAAGATGAGCAGCATCGTGATGATGTTCTTATCGCCCACACCACGGCCCATCAGCGTGAGCTTTTCGTCGAACGACAGCGCGCGGTTCTGGCAGCAGGCTACGAGCAGCGCGATGAGAAAGATGACGACGATGGGGATGGAATAAAATCCCATCGGGATTTTGAGCACGTACTCAAAGATCAGGCCGAGGCCCAGATATAAGACAAGGAACACTAAGATCGGCAGCAGCGCCGCAGGATTGGCTTTTTTCGACATGGGACGATTCTCTCTTTCTCCAAACATAAAAAAAGCTCCTGCGCGGAGCTTTTTGTGCGATATGAATTATTATAAGGAGGGAATAGATGCTTGTCAAGTAAGACTTAACTAAATTTGAGCGCAAAAGGGCTTGACAGAAATGCTCTAATCTGTTAGTGTACATATAAACTCTAACGGATTAGAGAGGTAACGCGATGGAAACGCCGAAAATTTTTGAGAGCGAATACCGCTTTTGCCAAATTCTGTGGGCACACGAGCCGGTCAAGAGCCGTGAATTGGTCGCGCTCTGCGCCGAGCACCTGGGCTGGAAACCGACGACGACCTACACGGTCATCAAACGGCTCTCTGAGCGCGGGGTGCTGAAAAACGAGAATACTGTCGTCACGTCGCTCATCTCACAGGACGAGGCGCAGACCGCCGAGATCGACGAGCTGCTCGACAAGCGCTTCGACGGCTCGCTGCCCGCGTTCGTCGCCGCGTTTACAAAGTCGAGCCATGTGAGCGACAAAGAGCTTGACGAGGTGCAGAAAATGATCGACCTTTATCGAAAGGAGAATCATCATGGATGACGTCTTTTTGAAGCTCGTGAACCTCAGCATCAGCGCAAGCTGGCTCATTCTGGCGGTGCTCGTGCTGCGGTTTGTCCTCAAAAAAGCGCCGAAGTGGGTCATGCCGCTTCTCTGGGGTGTGGTCGCACTGCGGCTTGTCTGCCTGTTTTCGATTGAAAGCGCGCTCTCGCTCATCCCGAGCGCCGAGACCATCCCAAGCGAGATCGTGACCGAAACGCGCGAGCCGGTGCTCTACGAGCAGGCGACGCTTGACATCGTCACGAATCCGACGCTGCCTTCGGCGGCGGAGGTCCCCGTCGGCGTGAGCCGCCAGCAGGCGCAGGTGGACTTCAACATCTACAGCGTCCTCTGGCTCGCCGGCATGGCGGCGCTGCTCGTCCACGCGCTCGTGAGCGCGGGAAAGCTGAAAAGAAAGCTCGCAACGGCGATTTTGCTGCGAGATAACATCTACGAGAGCGAATTTGTCGATTCGCCGTTCGTCTTCGGCGTGGTGAAGCCGAACATTTATCTTCCCATGCACATGGACGAGGGGACGGCGGCGTATGTCATCGCGCACGAGCGCGCGCACCTCGCCCGCCGCGACCACTGGTGGAAGGTGCTGGGCTACCTCGTGCTCGCGCTGCACTGGTTTAACCCGCTGGTGTGGGTCGCCTACATCCTCTTCTGCCGCGACATCGAGCTTGCGTGCGATGAAAAAGTCGTCAGGGGGCTGGATGGCGCGGCACGCGCGGACTATTCGCAGGCGCTATTATCCTGCGCCGCGCCGAAAAGAGCCGTCGCGGCCTGCCCGCTGGCATTCGGCGAGGGGAACATCAAAACGCGCGTGAAAAGCGCGCTGCACTACAAAAAGCCCGCGTTTTGGGTCGCCGCCGCGGCGGTGCTCGCGGTCGTGCTCGTGGCCGTGTGCTTTTTGACGAATCCGAGGTCGGAGCGCGGCAGCCTTGTCTGGGCGCAGAAGCTGAATGCGGCGGACGTTGCGTCAATCGAGCTCTACGTTCCGGCGGAAGGGGAGGCGCGGCAGTATAAAAAACTCGATACGGAAGAAATGGCACAGGCAGTCGAACTGATCAACAGCAGCCGCGGCACATATATCGAAAAACCGGAGACGGTTTACGCCGGCTTGCCGGTGTGGTTCCTTCTCACGATGGACGACGGCACGGTGCATGCTGTCGGCAGCGTAGTGGGCCATTATCTGATCATCGACGGCGATACTTTTGATGCGGACGTCGAGAATCAGGCGGAATGGGAAAACTATGTGCTAAAGGGCGATTCGGCAAGTCCAATCGACATGGCAGACCGGCTGTCGTATGCACTCTATGGGATGACAACGGGGGTGTATACGCTCGGCGAGGCCGTTTTCGAGGATTCCGTATGGGAAACCAGCTATGAGGAGACCTTTGCCAACACGAAGTCCACGCCCGAGCTGTGGCTTTCCTCCGCACTTGGCACGGACATGACCGGTATTCTGTACGGTACAGTGACGGCGGCGAGAGGATACAGCTACCGTGTTTCCGAGTGGGAAGAGATCGACCTGACCGTGAGCAACTTCGACTGGCTGTTCCGTAGCGGAAGCGGCGAAGATTGGGACGGTACGAGCGCCGCGAAGCTGCGCCGCGAAAACGCCCATGCCTGGCGCGGCACGAGAACGGGCGAGGACGTCAATGCGACAGTGCCGATGGCGGAGATCAGGCGTCAGGACGAGCTCACGGCGATGGACCAGTGGCTCTTATTACAGCAGAAGGACGGCAGCCTTTACCTCGTGATGGGCTATCGCAGCGGGGGACTTCCCTACAGCGGGGCGCATCCCTACCGCTGGATCGTCCGCCTGAACGGCGGCGCGACCGAGCTGACCCGCGCTGACCTGAACGGCGACGGGATCGAGGAAGTGATCTCCTATACCGGCACTTCCACGCAGGAGCCGTACCGGCTGCGGGTGAGCAATCAGAGCGGCGAAGAGCTCTGGAGCGCGGAGCTGGGGCTGGCGCACGTGGGCTGGAGCAGCTATTTCCTCTATCGCGACAGCGTCAAGACGGCGCTATTGCGCTACGAGCCGACAATCTATCAGGGCGAGGCATCGTATTCCTACGAGCTCTTTCTGCTCAGTGAAAACGGGACGACCACGCTGGCGGAGAATTCGGTGAGCTTCAGCGTAAATCCCGATTCCAAAGACCCATGGCCCGCCGAGGCGCGGAAATTCGCGGACGAGGTCAACAGGCTTTTAGACAAGAGCGAGCTGCTGTTCTCCACGCTGAACGCCGAGCTGCATTCCTACGGCGACGGCACGGTCATCCGCTGCACAGAGCCGTCGGAGAGCGACGGAAGCAGGGCGCTGGCGTCCGCCGACCTCGACAACGACGGCAGGGCAGAGCAGATCATCTGCGAGAAAGTGTTCGGCGGCTATGAGCTGTGCGTCGTCGACGACAACGGCGAGGAGCTGATGCGCCAGCGTATGCACGAGGGCGACACCTACTTCCTCTGCCGCGAAAACGGACGCGACATGCTGCTGCAATACAGCTTAAACGAGGGCAACTATCAAGACGCGATCAGCTATTGCGCCTACTACTACGGCCTTCACACCTTTGACGGCGGCAAACTGAACATCGTGGAAAACAACAACACGAGCATTTATCTGAACTGGGACGGAACGCAGAAGGGCGATTGGGGCGAATCGCAGCAGGCATTCGCAGCGCGCGTCAATGAGCTGATCGACCAGAGCGAATTTCTCATTGCCCAACAGGACGGCGAGCTCATTTTGACGAGCGAGGTGCAGCGCTGGTACTGCGTATCGCCGAAAACGATCAGAGTGGCAATGGATGACACAACGATCTATATCGACAGAAAAAGCTGGGACTTTGCCGAACAGTACCCGTCGCTCAAAGGGTTTGAGGACATTGGGACCGCAGGCAACTACTTTGTGGCGTTCGGTAGCCTGGGGGAGAAAAACGACCTCTACGTGGTGTTCAATTTCGTGGCTGGCACGCTGCTCAAGACCTTCCCCGGCAACAACCTTATCTGGCAAGGAGATGACCTTTCCACCGCGGTCTACTCCTACCGGTCGGACGTCTACGCGCTCAACGGGACGAAGCTCGCCGCGCTCGAACTCGCGAGCGGCGAGGAGATCAGCGGCCTCGCCTTTGCGCCCGACGGCGTGTCGATCATTGCGACGGTCTCCGGCAAGAGCGGCGAGCGTAAGGTGACGGTCACGCGCGAGGGCAGCGCGCAGCAGACCTCGCTCACCAACTGGACGGAGGGCGACGGCGCGGAGCGCACGTACTTCGCCCCTGTCGGGATCGAGGGGAACGAGACATTTCTGGCGACGGTCGGCGTGAGCTACCGGCTGGAACAGCAGTCGGACGGCACATCCCGCATCGCGGAGATCACAGGCGCGGAGGGACTCACGCTGCCGCGCTATCGCCGCGGCTGGGTCAGCGTGGATGAAAAGGCCGACGTGCTGGACACCGTGATCGCGGACGACGGCAAGAGCGCCGACGTGACGGTGCAGTATTACGCGAGCCTTGGGTCGGGGTATCAGACGTACACGGCGGGGGTTCATATTGTCGCACCGTAGGAGGTGCGAGAGGTTCCCTGCGCCGCGCAGGGAGTGCGAATAAAGGGGGCCATTCTCTCACGTGAGAGAATGGCCCCCTTTAAATCCCCCAAGAGAACGCGAGGGGAGAGCCCCTCGACCCCCGACATTGGCAGTCTGTAGCTCGAAGAGCTGCGGCGCTTGCCGAATCGGGTGCGGTGTACATGGCTTCGCCATGAATCTTCTGCGAGTCGTCACCGATTGCAACCGCGCCTTACTATCGTGAGGCGCGAGTGACGTTTGCTTGGCGGCAGACTGCTTGCGGGATGCGGCATTGCTGCGCTCGCCGCATTGAGTAGTGCCTCGGTAGACGGAGATTACTGCGCACTTCTATAAGGCAGGCAGAGCGGCACCCGCAAGGGGTGTGCCGCATCCGTAAGGCGGCAGAGCCGCCAACGGCTGCGCAACAGCGGATAATAGAAGCAGAGGCAAGTCGTATAGCAAACCCCAACGCGGCTTTGCCGCGCGCAGGCATTTCCATTCCGGAGGAAAAAAGGTCATTCGAGATTGAGACTGCCAATCTAAAACCTTTCTCTTGGGGGATTTAAAGGGGGATATTCTCTTTTGTGAAAGAGAATATCCCCCTTTGACTGCGTGCCGCAGAGACTGCGGCATTCCTCCGTGAACCACGGAATTGTTACTGAAATGATCAGTGAATATTCAAAACGCCGTCCTCGTTTTGGAAGAGGACAAAATAATCCTGCACGCGCTCGAACGGTGCGTTGTAGAGGAGGGGCCTGTTGACGTTGAAGTCCTGATAATCGCGCGCGGTCTTCACGGGGTACTGGAAGCGGCCGTTCTGGTGGACATAATAGAATAGTCCCTCGAATTTGGTGAACTCGTCGATGTTGTTGGAGAGGGCGCAGGCGACGTAGCCGCGCTGGTTCGTGCCATCGTTCGGGAAAGAGGCGTCGGCGCAGTAGAGCTGCCGGAAGCAGTTCTCGTACCAGCTGCCAAGGTTGACCTGATCGGTGCCAGGATCGATGTAGGGGGCGGTGTAAGCCGTGCCGTCCGGACCGTCATAGAGCACCCGGCCGGAGAACTCTTTGGCAAACCAGGAGTTGCTGTCGTGGTGTGGCTCAAAGGCAAGGCTCTCCGTGCCGTAAAAGCGCACGCCATCGTCCCAGCGAAAATGACAGGCGACGAATAGCCGGTCAAAGGGCCGTTGGACGGCAACGATGGTCAGGTGGAAGGCGTCATTCGTCTGCGGCTTATTGGAGTAGTTGATATAAGCGCTGCCTGTGCACTCTTTGATGACCACACGCTCGGCGCGGAGGCAGGTGAGAAGGTCCTCGTCGGAGAGGTCGTTGAGCTCGGATTCGGGATAGCCGAGGGCGAGGAGCCTTTCATGGGCTTCGATCACCTGTGCGTCGGTGCTGGCCTCTTTGGGCGTCCAGTCCATGCGGTAGGAGCCGAAAAACAGGAAGCCGCAGGCAATGACGACGGCGAGGACGGCGAGCAGTGAACCGACGAGCTTGGGGTTCGAGAAGCGCTCTTTGACCGGTTCGATGGCGCAGCCCTGCGCGGCCATCGACTTCGAGAGCTTTTTGAGGCGGACGACCAGGTAGAAATACCAGACGAGGTAAGCGCCGAGCAGCAGGGGGAGCGAGGCAAACAATGCCGCTGCGACATAGAGCAGAATGTACCAGAGCAATAGAGCGCCCGCGGCGGGGGCGGCAGGCGGCGTTATGCCTGCGTCGCGCTGCATATCGAGCAGCCCCTGCCAGAGGCAGAAGAGCAGCACGAGCTGCACGGCGGCGGAGGCGAAGGCCAGCGCAGTGGATACCATGTCTGCCGCGGCAGTCTCGCGGAAGACGGCGGCGTTCTGCCCAAGCTCAACAAAAAGAAGCAGCATGTGCAGGCAGGCGCAGACATAGCCCGCGCGCAGAAAGCCGTTGACCCGCCGCAGGGCGCGGAAGCCGACGAGCAGGCAGAGCGTGCCGATCAGCGGCAGCAGCACGTCGAGGTTCCAGAAATTCAGCGTCACGCCGGTGACGGCGAGGCCGCCGGCGATCAAGCCCATCGCGCGGCAGAAGGGCGAATCGCTCACATCGGGCGTCTCTACTTCGGGCGCGGAGAGCGCGTCGGCCATCTCCTGCGCGGGCGTGAGGGCCTCGGCCGGTTCCTCCTGTGCGGGAGGATCGGCGGGCGGTTCAGGCGGGGGAGTTTGCGGCAAATCGGGAAAAACTTGGTCGGTCATGCGAATTCCTCCTTGACGTTATGTTAACAGAAGATTACGAGATCGAGACGACGAGCCGCCAGACAGGCTCGGCCAGATAATAGCCGAGAACAGCGGAAACCAGATTGGCGGTGATCGCATAGGCCGCGGCGCGGCCCTTGCTGTGGCCGGTGAGAAGGCCGCAGCCGGCGTAGAGATACAGCTCGACAAGCAAAATGATGAGTTCCGCCGGAAGCAGGAAGAAAAAGAGATACCAAGCGCTCACGCCGCTGTGTGCGGTGACATATACAGATGCAACGGCTAAAAAGCCCTGTGTCAGAACGTTGACAAGTAAAAACGCTTCCCAGTTTTTCTTCCACGAATAGCGGAACAGAAGCAGCAGCGCGCCCTCGATGAGAAGTGTCGGCACGAGCGTTGCGACAAATTGCAGCAAGTAGCCGGGGATGGTTGAGGGAACGGAAACGGTGACTGCCGACGTATCGTCCGACCAGTTGACCGTGACGGACGATTGCAGAACGCGGCGATTGAGTATATCGGAGACCCAGACCTTGCCGGATTCGGTGACGAGGATGATGCGGTAGGTGCTCGGCACACCGACGTAGCCGAACCAGTGCAGTGCATTGCCAGAGGCGTCTGTGTTCTCTGAGTATAGCTCACCGTAGATTGGTGCGCCGGTCGTGCCCTGCGCCACGCAGGCGTGCCAGCCTGCGGGCACATTGTCGCGCAGAAGTGCTAAGAGGTCGGGGTCGAGCGTATCCTCTTTGCCGTCGTAGTTCCAGTCGATGCCGTCGATACGGTTTCCATCTTCCGCGTCCCAATCACCCTTGGCGAGCAGGTCGAGATAGTAGGGCTCCTGCGGCGCGTTTTTGACGCGCACGATGAGTTGGGGCTTCGGCCCGTTGTCGGCAAAGGCAAAGGTCGTGAGCGCAAGAGATGCGAGGAGCGCGCAAACAAGCGTGCGAAGAGATTTTCGTTTCATCCAAATTTCCTCCTTTTGTGTGTGGGGTATTCCATCTTCCAACCATATAGACGCAAAAGATAACAAAAAAGTTCACGCTTTTACAAATTTTATCATAAAATATTGCGCTGCGGGAAAAAGTTCTGGCGGGGCGTTGTACTTTTTTCATATTCTGCTACAATGGGGGAGAGAAAGAAGCGCATTGGGGGAACGGGTATGAAATGGTATGCGATCGGCAAGACGCTGACGCCACTGGATCGCGCACCGGAGAGCGGCGCGGCGGTGGTGCTGCTGAATTCGGACGAGTTGGCGCACGAAACGGCGCTGCCGGGACTCGAAGCGGTGCTGCACCATACGCCGAGCACGCGGGACGCGCACGTCTGCAAGGCGGAGGTGCGCTCCAACTGTCTGAGCGGAACGCTCGCACTGCCGCGCGGCCGCAGGGACGGCACGCGCCTTTGCTGCGGCTATCTCGTGACGAAGGACCGCGTGGTGCTGGTGGACGACGGAGAGATGGCCGAGCCTTATTTGAAGCACATCGTCAAGGAAAAACGCCTGACAGAAAACAGCGTCGGACGATTTCTCTACGACTTCTTCGAGCTGCTGATCGCCAGGGACCTGCACCGCCTCGAGGAGATCGAAGACCGCGCGACGGCGCTGGAAGAACGCGTGCTTGCGGGCGAGCTGGAGGAATTCAGCACCCCGATGAGCGAGCTGCGCAAGGAGACGATGGCCTGGTACCGCTACTACTCCCAGCTCGACGACGTGGCGTGCGAGCTGCGGGAAAATGAGAACGGCTACTTTTCGGACGAGGAGTGCGGGCTGTTCCGATTATTTGAAGAGCGCGTCATCCGCCTGCGGGAGGAATCGCAGCTGCTGCGCGAATACTGCACGCAGATCCAGTCGCTGTTTCAGTCGGAAATCGACATCCGGCAGAATCGCATCATGCAGATCCTGACCATCGTGACGACAATTTTCCTGCCGCTGACGCTGCTGGTCGGCTGGTACGGCATGAACTTTTCCGGCATGCCGGAGCTGCACTGGAAATACGGCTACCCCGCGATCATTCTTGTGAGTGTCGCCGTGGTGGTGCTGAGCCTGTGGGTGTGCAAAAAGAAAAAATTCTGGTAAGAAAAAGGAACGGCTCGTGCCGTTCCTTTTTCTTTTGATAGGAGTCACTTTTTATCGAAGTAGTAGTCGCGGAAGTTGTGGTATTGCGCGGCGTAGTAGCGCAGCAGGCGATAGAGTCGAGAGAGCGGCAGATCGCCCTTGCAGAAGAGCGTGTGCGTGCCCTTGAACTGCTTGAGCTCGTCGGAGAGCTCCTGATCCTTGACATAGAGGCGCAGAATGCCGGTCGGCACGTTCTGCCAGAGGGCGACGGTGTGGTTGTAGACGCAGTCCTCGCGCTTGCCGTAGACGACATCGTTCGTCAGGAGCTTCATCATATTCAGCCCCGCGGCACGGCAGAAATAGCTGCTGCGGCCAAGGCGCGGGTTGATCTCGAAGAGCACGTAGCGGCCCGTGCGGGAATCGTACTTCATGTCGATGTTCGAAAAACCGACGTAGCCGAGCTTTTCGAGAAACTCCTGCATTTTGTCATACAACGCCTGATCGCCGCGCGAGATGATGGCGGCATAGTTGCCGACAGACTTGGGGTCGTAGTATTCGAGCACCGGCTGGCCGAGGCACATCGCGCGCACATGGCCGTCAAGGTCCGAATAGCTGTTGAGCACGCGCATCGCGTCGTCGCCGCCGGGGATAAACTCCTGCAAAATGAGCTTGCCGCGATAGTCCGACTGGTTCATGCTGCGGACCATCGTGAGGTACTGCTCGCGCGTGTCGAAGAAGAAGACCTTTTTCTGCCCCTCAAAATGGCAGCGGAGATAGTCGAGTGCATTGGAATTCTCGGGCTTGACGACGATGGGAAAGTCGAACGGAAGGCGGTCGACGACGCTCTCGCGCTCCTCAGGAGAGGCGACGACGGTCTTGGGATAGTCCATGCCATACTGCTCGCAGAGGGCGTAGAACTTGTCCTTCGTGTCGAAGGTCTCAAGAAGCGCCTCGGAGATGAAGCGGTTTGCGATCAACCCCTCAAAATGGTCGTAGTGGCGGCAGAGAAGACCTGTGTAATAGTCCGAGCAGGGGATGACGAGCAGCTTTTCATAGTCCTGTGCGCACTGCTTCAGCACGCCGAGCAGCGCGCCGGGGAAGACCTCCTCGCGCTCAAAATCTGGGATAACGCGGCAGAGAAACAGGTGTGAGCTGCGCGTGGGCACGAGCTGCTGCGTGCACAGCAGCAGCGGTGTGACGTGATAGGCCTCCTGGAAGAGACGCGCCGTGCCGTAGGCGTTTTCGTCGCTGCCGAGGATGATGGGCAAAAAGTCCTTTTTTGCCTTTTTGGCGCTGCTCGCCGGCGCGGCGGGATGGACCTTGTCGTATTCGGCGAGGTATTTGAGTGTGAGCTCGACGTCGCTCGGGTAGGGGACGAAGACGCTGCCGCGCTTCATCGTTGTCTCTTCTCCCTTGCCGGTCAGCAGAATGACGCGCGCGTCCTTGCCGTCCAGAATTGCGCGGCGGATGCATTCGGCGCGGTCCTCGAGCACAAGGTGCGGGCAGGCAACGTGCTTTTCAATGTCGGCGGCGATCTGCGCGAACGGCTCTTCACCGGAGTCCTCCTCGGTGATGAAGACGAAGTCGCAGTTCTGCCCGCTCAGCTCGCCGAGGTCTTTTCTGCGCTGGAGCGCGTGGGAGCCGGGGCAGCCGAAGACGGAGATCATCTGGCGGCCGGGGTATTCGATCTTCGTCGAGCGGTAGAGCGCGTCAAAGCTCATGCGGTTGTGCGCGTAGTCGACGATGACGGTGACGTTCTTGTCGCGGCTCTCGTAGATCTGCATGCGGCCCGCGGCGCGCGCCTTGCGAAGGCCCGAGCGCACATACTCCTCCGGCACGTCGAGCACCATGCAGATGGCCATGGCGGCAAGAGCATTGGAGATGTTGAAAAGGCCGGGCATCGTGATGGAAAATTCACCGTTGTACTTGAGCGAGGAAACCGTGAAGTAGAGCCCGTCGCTGCGCTTTTCCACATGCTGGCAGGAGACAGTGTCGCTTTCGTGTGAGCCAAACGTGATGAGGTTGCAGCGGTCCTTGGCGTATTCGATGACGCGATCCGAGTACTTGGCGTCGGTATTGACGCAGCCGAAGCGGCAGGAGTCGAAAATTTTGAGCTTGGAGTTGAAGTAATCCTCGAAGTCCGGGTGCTCGATGGGGCTGATGTGGTCGCTGCCGATGTTCAAAAATGCAGCGACATCGTACGTGATACCGCGCACGCGGCCGTATTTGAGCGCCTGGGACGAGGCCTCCATCACAAGATGCGAAATGCCGCTTTCATAGGCGTTTTCAAAGTGCTGGTAGAGCTCAAGCACCTCGGGCGTGGTGATGTGGGACTCCTCGGTGCTCTTGCCGTCGTAGTTGTCGATAGAGGAGAGAATGGCGCACTTGGGCATCGACTGCGCGCGCAGCCAGTCATTTAAGATGTAGCGCACGTAGTAGGCCGTGGTGCTCTTGCCCTTCGTGCCCGTGATGCCGACGCTTGTGAGCTTATCCGTCACATGGTTATAAAAGAGCTGACCGAGCACGACAAGGGAATGGCGAATGTCGTTGACAAGAAGACAGGGCGCGTCCACATTGTGCTTTTTCTCGGCGACGTAGGCGATCGCGCCGCGCGAGAGTGCGTCGCACAGGTACTCTTCCTTGAAGTGTGCGCCCTTGCAGATGAAAAGCGCCTCCTCGCTCAGTGCGCGCGTATCGTAGGTGAGGCAGTGGATCTCACGCGCGGCGAGCTCGTCGCTCACGGTGCTTTCGACCAGAATGCCCGCGTCGCGCAGCGCATCGACATATTCTCTCAGTGTGTGAACGGTATTCATAAATAGCTCCTTTGGGTCTTGCTTTTTCGGCAGGACGGGATAAAATATAGGCGATATCGCGTCGGATCGACACGATATTGGCAAGCAAACTCATTTCCGAAGGGGGAACCAACATGACTTATCAGCAAGTGCTGGAAAACGCAAGGACCTGCATCGGCCCTTACTGCAAGGCGTGCAATGACTGCAACGGCAAGGTCTGCCGCAACACGATGCCCGGCCCCGGCGCCAAGGGCGAGGGCACGGGCTTTATCCGCAACGCAGAAAAGTGGCGTGAGATCTGCGTCAACATGGACACCATCTGCGAAAATTCACAGGTGGACACTTCATTCACGCTCTTTGGCCGGACGTTTGAGATTCCGGCGTTCGCCGCGCCGGTGGGCGCGATGCGTCTTCACTACGGGGACAAATACGACGATCTTACATACAATGATATCCTTGTGCGCGCGTGCGCAAACGCGGGCATTCTCGCTTTTACCGGCGACGGCACCGACCCGAAGGTGGTCGAGGGCGCGGCTGAGGCGCTCAAGGGCAATGGCGGCTGCGGCGTGCCGACCATCAAGCCGTGGGATATGGACACGATCCGCGAAAAATTCGCGCTCGTGCAGGAAGCCGAGCCCTTCGCCATCGCGATGGACATCGACGCGGCGGGTCTGCCGTTTTTGCAGGGCTTGACGCCGCCGGCCGGCAGCAAGAGCGTGGAGGAATTAAAGCAGATCGTCTCCTGGGCGCAGCGTCCGTTCATTTTGAAGGGCATTATGACCGCCCGCGGCGCGGAAAAGGCGCTGGAAGCGGGCGCGAGCGGCATCGTCGTTTCAAACCACGGCGGCCGCGTGCTCGACCATTGCCCCGCGACGGCGGAGGTGCTGCCGGAGATCGTCGATGCCGTCGGCGGCAAGATGACGATTTTTGTCGACGGCGCAATCCGCAGCGGTATGGACATGTTCAAGGCGCTCGCGCTCGGTGCGGACGCGGTGCTCATCGGCCGCCCGTTTGTTACCACCGTCTATGGCGGCGGGGAGGAGGGCGTGCAGCTCTACGTCCAGAAGCTCAAAGCCGAGCTTGCCGACACGATGCGCATGTGCGGCGCGCACACGCTCGCGGACATTGATCGCAGCATGCTATATGGTTTTTGACCATATATCATATAGTATAGCACCGCGAAAAAAAACTGACAAGTGAAAATCGGGAGAAGAGGACGGCGAGGCTAAGTCGTCCTCTTTTTTGCCGGCTGCATACTATATAAAATATGAAAAACGGGAACAAAATTGCCGCGCTGAACGTCTGAGAAAATATAGAGCCCCTTCTAAACCGTTTGATTTGGAGGAAAGTGCAATGAAAAAGGCAACGAGCTGTATCTGGCTCATCACACTGACAGCGCTTGCGCTACTTTCTCTCGGCGGCTGCGCGCAGGAAAAAGAAGAGAATACCGAAGAAAACGACCCGCAGGCGCGGGAGGCGATCCTGCAATGCTGCGAGTTGATCTTTGGCAGCGCAGAGGAAACGGGAAATTATCACATCCGCGCGACGGACGAGCGGGACGGCGGGCGCGTGGATGAATACGACTGCTCACGCGGTGCAGACGAGCAGGGCTATGGCAATTCGCCTGTATATGCGCTGAGTGAACCGTCGATGTACGGCGACGAGCCGTGGTATGCGGCAACGGAGCAGGACTGGGACGATTGCCGCAACGGGGTCGTTGCGGAGATTTCTTATGGGAAAGATGCGATCGCGTTCATTCCGCCCTGGGGAGCAATGAAACCGGATGCAGAGTACGAGCATCCGGGCGGCAATGTGCTGCGGCTGACGCGAAACGGCGAGACTACCTATTATAAAAGCAATACGGCGCACGCGGCACAGCTCCTGTTCGTCTATGCGCAGGAAGCGGTGATGGAAAAGCTGTACGACCTGCATGTTCCCGGCACAGAGACGGACTACGAGAATATCGCGAACGAGTTCTGCGCGCAGTTCGCCGCCGGTCTGAACGCCGCGCCGCGCTGGTTCAGCGGGAAACCGGATGACGCGGCGGCAGCGGTGAAGGAGCGCGTGTTCGACGCGTATTACGGAACGGACTACCCGAATTTCTGCTTTGGCTTTGGCGTGATGATGCGCTTTGATGACCCGGAGTCCTCACAGCGCTATCAATGGGAGGCCGGCAGCGGCATGATCGAGCCGACGGGCGAAGGCGAGTACGGCGATTATTATGGCTGGGGTATGGCCGCGGACGCGTGCCGGGATGAAGCGGGAAACTGGTACATTGACGGCACATGGACGGGCGGCGGCGCGGTCTGGCTGCCGCAGATCGGCCGTAGTCTGGATTCCGGTCAGCAGGAGGCGACGGCGGCGCAGCTCATAGACTGCTGGTTTTTGACGACGGGGGAAGCGCGTGAGTGGCGTATTCCCAATATGATCTATAACCGCCCGAGCGCCGAGCTGCGCGAGGCGCTTGCCAGTCTTGCACCCGAACAGGCGGTGGAATTGGAAAAGGGCCTGCGCGAGGTGTGGGACGATCCGCTGCACGCCGATATGTTTCCGGGCGGCTATGACGCCAAGCTCAGCGCGGACTGAGCACGCTGGCAATCATTGCATTTGCAATCCGGCGGCAAAAACGGTAGAATACCGCCTGTCTTGATCGAGGCGCATTCCAGAATCGAGGAGGACTTGACGCCATGTTTAACTGCGGCAATTTTGATTGCGGCACGCTCTTTACGATGCTGTGCCAGCTGTTTAGCGGCTGCTTCAACTAATAGCAGTGCATATTGCACGGCGGAGAGGGTGTTTTGTGCCCTCTCCGCCTGTCTATTTTGCACAGCCTAACAAACAAATTGGGGAAAAATCAAAAAGTTTGAAAAAAGGTGTTGACAAAAGGGTGGGTAGGTGCTAAGATAACACCTGTTCCGCGAATGGAGCGTGCACCTTGTAAATTAAACAACGAAACTTTGACAAG
>ERZ840096.613-NODE-613-length-49614-cov-10.009040_pt1 | contig 49614 bp, 45 predicted proteins | sample MGYA00519878_ERZ840096 | MGnify/ENA primary metagenome ERZ840096 (study PRJEB31850, sample SAMEA3708865) | human gut metagenome | biome: human gut; feature: human-associated habitat; material: faeces | place: China | collected 2014 ...
CCGGTAAGGCCGCGGTGGAGAACGCCGTCGCCGGCATCACCGACAAGATGGTCGCCTTTGAGCGTGAGACTGTGGACGGCCACTACGTTTGCAAGACGAAGCTGCTGCCGCTCACCGAGGTCGCAAATGCGGAGAAAAAAGTCCCTCTGGATTGGATCAATGCCAAGGGGAACGGTGTGACACGTGATTTTATCGACTATGCGCTGCCGCTCATTCAGGGAGAGCCGTGCCTGACGAAGAACGACTCGCTGCCGCGGTTTGCAAATCTGAAAAAAGTGTTGGCTGAATAAATGGGGAGAGAAACGATGAATATAAAGCGTAAGACCGTCATTGCCGGCAACTGGAAGATGAATAAAACGGCAGAGGAAACATCTTTGCTGATAGAACAGATCAAAGCTGTAGCCGATACCGCTGCCTGCGAGGTGGTCGTATGCCCGCCGTTTACCAGCCTGCAGACTGCCTGCGAAGCCGCGGCAGAGAGCGGAATCAAGGTGGGCGCGCAGAATGTCCACTTTGCGTCAAACGGAGCCTACACCGGAGAGATCAGCACCGATATGCTCCTGACGCTCGGCGTGACGCACGTCATCATCGGCCACAGCGAACGCCGCCAGTACTTCGGTGAGACAAACGAGACCGTCAACCCCCGCCTGACCGCCGCGCTGAATGCCGGTCTGACTGCGATCCTCTGCGTCGGGGAGACGGAGCAGCAGCGTGAGCAGGGGATTACGGATGAGATCATCCGCGCCCAACTCAAGGTTGCGCTCAAGGAGATCGACAGCAAGCAGATGGAGCACCTGATCGTTGCCTATGAGCCTGTGTGGGCAATCGGTACGGGCAAGACTGCCACCGCTGCACAGGCTGAAGAGGTCTGCGCCATGATCCGCTCAACAGTAGGCGAGCTTTACGACAAAGCGGTTGCCGAGGGGCTGACCATCCAGTACGGCGGTTCGATGAAGCCCGGCAACGCAGCAGAACTGCTCTCTCAGCCGGACATCGACGGCGGCCTGATTGGCGGTGCCGCCCTCAAGGCGGAAGATTTTGCTGCGATTATCGCAGCTTGCCGCGGCTGATAAAAGATGCATAAATCGGGGCATTGCCTGTGAGGGCAATGCCCCGATTTGCCGGATAAGCGCTTAAAAGGTGGGACGGTTTAGGGGAGACGATGTACTTCCGCATTTTTTCGTGGACAATTCGCTCCGCTTGGGGTAACATCATAGAAAAACGGGAACGGACGCTATTCATGGACAAGTACAGCATCTTAAAGCAATATTACGGCCACAGCGCGTTTCGCGCGGGGCAGGAGGCGCTGATCGACGCGATCCTCTCTGGGCGCGATGCGCTGTGCGTCATGCCGACGGGCGGGGGCAAGTCGCTCTGCTATCAGATCCCCGCACTGCTCCTGCCGGGCATCACGCTCGTCGTTTCGCCGCTCATCTCGCTGATGAAGGATCAGGTCGCGGCGCTCAAGAGCGCGGGCATCTCCGCGGCGTACATCAACAGCTCACTGACAGGCGAGCAGATCCGCACGGTCTACGCCCGCACGCGCAAGGGTGCCTACAAGCTCATCTACGTCGCGCCCGAGCGGTTGGAAACGAACAGCTTTTTATCGCTGATGCAGGAGATGGACGTGTCGTTTCTCGCTGTGGACGAGGCACACTGCATTTCACAGTGGGGACAGGACTTCCGCCCGAGTTACCTCGGCATTGTCGATTTCATCAATGCCCTGCCGCGCAGACCCATTGTCGCGGCCTACACCGCGACGGCGACAAAGCAGGTGCAGTCTGATATCCTGCGGCTCTTGCAGCTGCAAAGCCCGTACCGCATCGTGACGGGCTTCGACCGTCCGAACCTCTATTTCGACGTGCGCCGCCCGAAAAACAAGTTTTCCGCCCTCGCCGCACTCATTGACGAGCGAAGAGGCAGAAGCGGCATCGTCTACTGTGCAACGCGCGCGGCGGTCGAGCGCGTGTGCGACAGCCTGTGTGACCGCGGCATCGCCGCCACGCGCTACCACGCGGGCCTCACAGATGAGGAGCGGCAGCAGAATCAGGACGATTTTCAGTTTGACCGCAAGACCGTCATGGTCGCGACGAACGCTTTCGGCATGGGCATCGACAAGTCGAACGTCAGCTTTGTCATCCATTACAACATGCCGAAGAGCCTTGAGGCCTACTATCAGGAGGCGGGCCGCGCCGGACGCGACGGCGAGAATGCCGACTGCGTCCTGCTCTTTGCGCCCGCCGATGTGGAGACCGCGCGCTTTCTCATCGAAAACGGCGGGGCCGACCAGCTCTCGGAGGAGGATGCCGCGCTCGTGCGCAAGCGCGACTATGAGCGCTTACAGGCGATGACGGGGTACTGCAAATCCGTCGACTGTCTGCGCGGGCGGCTGCTTGACTACTTTGGCCAGATACACCCCGCAAACTGCGGGAACTGCTCCAACTGTAAAGCGACCTACCAGACTGAGGACATCACGCTCTCGGCGCAGATGATCTTATCGTGCGTCATGCGCATCCGCGAGCGGCTGGGCTACTACGTCGGCAAAACGCTCGTCATTCAGGTCCTGCGCGGGAGCCGCGACCAGCGGCTTTTGTCGCTCGGCCTTGCGAGCCTGTCGACCTATGGTCTCATGGATAAGACGTCGCCGAGCGTCATCGAGCGGTACATCGAATACCTCGAATCCGCGGGATATCTCGAGGTCGACCAGCGCTATTCGACGCTCCGGCCCACAAAAAAAGCATCCGCCGTGCTCTTTGACGGCGAATGCGTGCTGATGCAGAAACGGGTGGAGCCGAAGGCGGAGAAAAAGTACCCGCGCGGCGCGTTTTCGGACGAATTCGAGGAAAACAGCCTTTACGAGGCGCTGCGCGCCCAGCGCGCGGAGCTTGCCAAACGCGAGAGCGTTCCCGCCTACGTCATCTTTTCGAACGCGACGCTCGCCGACATGGCGGAGAAAGCACCGCGCTCGCTCTCCGAGCTTCTTGAGGTCTCGGGAGTCGGCGAGCGGAAGGCCTCCCGCTACGGAGAGGCCTTCCTGCGCACCATTGAGGAGTATATACAGCAGCAGGGGTGAAGCGCTCTTACTTCAGCACCGTGTCGTCGGCCAGCGTGATGGTATAGCCGTTGAACAGGATATCGCCCTCGGCGAGGTCGCTGAGCTCGATGCTCTCGTCATTTTTTGTAATTTCCGCATTCGCGAAGTCGAGCGTCACACTCTCCTCGCCCGCGGTAAAGCTGCTGCCCATGCCGCCGGGGGCGCTGCCGCTCGGGGCCTCGCCATCAGGTTTCTCTGGAGGCTGGCTGCCGGAATCACCGCTCTGGCTGTTGGAAGAACTGTCCTGGCCGCTCGGCATCTCGGGCGGCTGGCTGTCGGTGCTGCCGCTCTGCGTTTCGCCGTCCAGCTTGTCGGGCGGCGTCTGGCCGGAATCGGAACTGTCAGACACGTCATGGGACGGCATACCGCCCGCACTCAGCTCGCCGAGCTGCATCGTCACGGCAGTGCCGTCAATGTCGGTGATCTCGCCGGTGATCGTCTGGCCGGAGTAGTCCGATGTTTTGCTGCCGCACGCGGCGAGCGACAGTGTCAGCGCCGCCGCACAGAAAAGAGAACGAATCTTTTTGCTTTTCATCAAAAATGACCTCCTTCGTCATTGTGTATCCCAAATGCTTCCGCGGGGCTGTCGTTTTTCGCTTTCCCCTTGGAACGAGGTCATTATTGCCCGCCAACCTAAAAAAACTAAAGGAAAGTTTGAACATTTTGTTTTTCACGAAAACGCAAAAAGCAGTGCCGCCTGAAATCAGGCGGCACTGTTCCTATTGATATGATGTTCCCACCGGCGCGGTGCAAGCGGTTAGTCCGCTCTAACTTGCAGTCTTTTGAAAAGCCGCCGCAGGGCAGCTTTCCAATATATCCTGCTTTCCCGCTTGCCTTCGGGAAGGTGATCGACCTTGCGTATTGTAGCACAGCGATTTTCGCATTGCAAGAGCGGTTTTCAAATTTTTGCGATATTTTCTGTGCATTCTACGCGTTTTCGCCCCGCTTGCCGCGATAGGCTTTTCCCATTCCGCGCCCCGCGGCACTTGCATCCCGCGGCTTTCGCTGGTATACTATGTCCAGAAGTTAGATGTATTTAACAGAATTGATATTTCACACAGAAAAGGCGGTGAACGACATGGAAGCATTTTACGGCATTTTGATCCCATTTCTCGGCACGTCGCTCGGCGCGGCGTGCGTGTTCTTCATGAAAAAGTCGCTCAGCGACGCTGTGCAGCGCTCGCTGACGGGCTTTGCCGCGGGCGTGATGGTCGCGGCCTCGGTCTGGAGCCTGCTGATCCCCGCCATCGAGCAGTCGTCGGCGATGGGGAAACTCTCGTTTCTGCCGGCGTTTCTCGGCTTTTGGGTCGGCATTCTCTTTTTGCTGCTGCTCGACCACGTCGTCCCGCACCTGCACGCCAAGAGCGGGCAGGTCGAGGGGCCGAAGAGCCAACTCCAGCGCACGACGATGATGGTGCTGGCCGTCACACTGCACAACATCCCCGAGGGCATGGCCGTCGGCGTGGTGTATGCGGGCTATCTCTCCGGCAGCGCACAGATCACGGCGGCGGGCGCGCTGGCGCTCTCACTCGGCATCGCGATCCAGAATTTCCCCGAGGGGGCGATCATTTCGCTCCCGCTGCGCGCCGAGGGCATGGGCAAAGCAAGAGCTTTCTGGGGCGGCGTGCTCTCGGGCATCGTCGAGCCCATCGGCGCGGTGCTGACCATCCTGGCTGCGTCGCTCATCGTTCCGGCGCTGCCGTATCTTCTGAGCTTTGCCGCGGGCGCGATGCTCTATGTCGTCGTCGAAGAGCTGATCCCCGAAATGTCGCAGGACGCGCACTCCAACATCGGAACGGTGTTCTTCGCCGTGGGCTTCAGCCTGATGATGGTGCTCGACGTGGCGCTGGGGTGAAATACGGCAGAAATACAAGCAGGAGGCGGTACCAAGCGGTATGCCTCCTGTTTTTTATGCTGACGCCAGCCTTGCGCCTATTTTTCCACCCGAATAAGATTGCTCTCATACGGCCGCTTGCCGGAGAGCACTTCGTCGTAAAAATTCTGCTTCCAGTCGATGTAGGCGACGCTGTCCTGCAATTCCCGAATGCCTGCGCGCAGTGCCTCCTGCTTCTGCGCCAGCAGGATCTTGCGCTGCGGGATGGTGCGCTCGCCTTGCAGGCAGAGGGCGAGGTAGTCCTTCATCTCCTGAATGCTCATGCCGCATTTTTTCAGGCGCGTCAGGCTGCTGATCCACGCGACGTCCCGCTCGTCAAACACGCGGCGGTTGTTTTTGTCGCGCTTGACGTTGGGGACAAGCCCCTCGTTGCAGTAAAATTTTAAGGCCTGATAGGTCATGCCCGTTTCCTTGCAGACCTGCATCATGGTGTAGCGCATGGTAATTCCTCTCTGCTGCGTAAAAATTGTGTTTTTTCCTCAAAAACCTCTTAATCGGTAGTATCAACCGGAAGTTGCCATCGGCAATGATAGCACAACAGCGGCGAATACCGCAAGAAAAACGGTCAGAGAGGATGCGTTATGATGAATAACTTTGTTTTTGAAAACAAGACCAAGGTGTATTTCGGCAAGAACGTTGTCAAAGAGCACCTCGGTGGCCTTTTGTCAAACTACGGCGAGACCGTCATGCTGGCCTACGGCGGCGGTTCTGTCAAGCGCAACGGCGTGTATGATGAAGTCGTGAGCATTCTGAACGCCGCGGGCAAGCGCGTTGTGGAATTCTCCGGCATCATGTCGAACCCCACCTACCAGAAGGTGCAGGAGGGCGCAAAGCTGGCGTGGGCGTCCGCGATGGCAGAGAACGGCGTGCTGAAGATCGGCAAGGTCACGGATTTTCAGGCGCATCAGATCGAACACCAGCTCGGCGCTTACACCGACTGCAACCACGGCGCGGGGCTGGCGGTCATCCACCCTGTCCTGTACCGCCACATCTACAAATCTGGCACGGCGCGGTTCACCCGCTGGGCGCAGAACGTCTGGGGCATTGCGCCCCAAGGGCAGCGACGGGGAAACCGCGGCTGCCGGTATCGACGCGCTGGCCGCGTTCATTAAGGAAATTGGTCTGCTGACTACCTTTACCGAGCTTGGCATCCCCGCCGACACCGACTTCCGCGCCGTGGCGGATTCTACCAACATCACCGCTGGCTACTGCAAGAAGCTGACCCGTGATGAAATTCGCGAAATTTTGCAGGAATGCCTGTAACGTCTGGTGTTTCCGTGGCGGCAGGACGTCGCCATTTTTGGCCTTTCTGCCTCTTGCATTTGGCCCAAAGCGTGATATCATAGGCCAGACAAATTGCGGAAAGGGGCAGTAGAATTGAAAGCTGCAGCGCAGAAAAGATCATTGGATATGCTTCACGGAACGCTCTGGGATAAGATCCCGCGCTTTGCCGTTCCGGTGGCGGCCACGGCGATTTTGAGCCAGCTGTTCAACGCCGCGGACATCGCCGTCATCGGCAACTTTACCGGCGAGCTCCGCACTGTGGCGGTCGCGGCCGTCGGCACAAACAGCTCGATCATCAGCCTGATCGTCAACCTGTTCATCGGCATCGCGTTGGGTGCAAACGTGACGATCGCGCACGCCATCGGCGAAAAGAACGACACGATGGTGCACCACGCGGTGCACACCTCCATCGTCGTGGCGGTGCTGGGCGGTTTGATCGCGGCGATCATCGGTGAGCTGTTCGCCGTTCCGCTGCTGAATCAGCTGAATGTGCCGGACGATGTGTTCCCGCTGGCACTGCTATACCTGCGCATCTATCTTGCGGGCCTGCCGGTGATCCTGCTCTACAACTTTGAGGCGGCGGTCTTCCGCAGCGTGGGCGAGACGAAAATTCCACTGATCGCGCTGACGGCCTCCGGCGTTCTGAACGTGATCCTGAACCTCTTTTTCGTGGCTGTGCTCCACATGAGCGTGGACGGCGTCGCGATCGCAACGGTGCTGTCGAACGCGGTCAGCGCGGCGATCTTGTGGGTCTTCCTGCTCAAAACGGACAAGGTCATCCGCCTTGAGCCGAAAAAGCTGCGCATCGACGGGCTGTGCCTCAAGCAAATTCTGCGCATCGGCGTTCCTGCGGGTGTGCAGAGCGCGATGTTCTCCATCGCGAATATCGTCATTCAGGGCGCGATCAACAGCCTCGGCACGGTCGTCATGGCGGCATCGAGCGCGGCCTACAACATTGAGGTCATCACCTACGATATCCTCAACTCCTTCTCGCAGGCCTGCACGACATTCGTCGGACAGAACTTTGGCGCGGGCGAGATCAAGCGCTGCAAGAAAACGCTGCTGCTGTGTCTTCTCGAGGGCATCATCAGCCTCGGCGTCGCCATCGCTCTGATCCTCTTTTTCGGAAAGTCGCTGCTCACCATCTTCAACGGCGACCCGCAGGTGGTAGAGACGGGCTATATTCGCCTCATGCTGATCATGCCGTCGCACCTGTTCAGCCTTTGCTACGAGGTGCTTTCCGGCTACCTGCGCGGCTTTGAAATTTCACTGCCGCCCGCCGTTTTGACGATGCTGGGCGTCTGCGGCGTCCGCCTGAGCTGGCTGCGCTGGGTCTTCCCGCAGTACAAGACATTTATGAACATCATGCTGGTCTTCCCCATCAGCCTTGCGACCACGGCGCTTCTAATGCTGGCAGCGGTGCTGTACTTCCGCCCCTCGCGCCGCTATGCGCATCTGCAAAAGAGTGATGACGCGGCTTCGGCAAAAATCGAAGGATAAGACCATTCCCAAAATCGACAAAGCAGGGCGCTTGCCTTTTAGGCAAGCGCCCTGCTTTACTTTTTTGATGGGGCAGCCGTTTCTAAATCGTGGATGGGAAATTTTCACATCAGCTCGCGCGTGAAATCAAGCACGCACTCGCGCAGACGCAGAATTTCCTCTGGCGTGTTCTTGCTCAGGTGCATACCGATGCCGAGCTCCCGTCCCGTTTTCGGGCTGACCGGCAGCGTCTTTACGCCGTGCGTCCGCCCGCGCATCATGATCTCCGTCATCATTGTGATGCCAAGGCCCTTGCTGACCATGCGGATGACCGTTTCATCGTCCACATGGCAGGGGCGGATATTCGGCTTCACCTTTTTGGGACTCAGCGCAGCGTTCACGTCGATGTCGAAGCGCCCGTAGGGCATCAGGAATTCTTTTCCGTCGAATTCCTCGATGGGGAAGGTCTCTTCGCTGCCGGTGGGATAGTCCTCCGGCAGGATGGCGTACATCGCGTCGTAGTAGAGCGGTGTCCAGTCGCAGTTGATGTGGCTCTGCCGCGCGGCAAAGATGACGTCCGTGCGCCCCTCCTCCAGCAGCTCAAAGGGTTCGAGCTCGTGGTCCACCATGCGAAGATCCACGTCGGTCTCCGGACACACGCGGCGGAAGCGGTACAGAATTTCCGGCATCCAGTGCATGGCAAGGCTCGCATAAGCGGCGATTCGGATCGTCGCCGTCCGCTTTTGCGTGATGGTCTCGATCTGGTTTTCGAGCTTCGCCGTCGCGCTGAGGTATTCGCGGATCGCGGGCAGCAGCGCCTCCCCGTCCTCTGTCAGCGAAATACCGCTGTGGTCGCGCTGGATGAGCTTCATGCCGATCTCGCGCTCCAGACCGTTGATGAGGTGCGTCAGCCCCGACTGTGTGTAGCCCACGACCTCAGACGCTTTGGAAAAGCTGCCGAGGTTGACGGCGGTCATCAGAATTTCAAATTTTTTGCTGTCCATATCCCCACTCCTATAAAGGGTATTTTGATTTGTAATACACCTATTATAACCGAGCGTTTCTCTTTTTCAAGTGCAGGGTGTAATATTTTCAACACAAAGGAGTTGATTATCCCATGACTACTAAAAAATTGACCTTCCGGCAGAAGATTCTCGTCGCCGGAACGCTGTTTGGAATGTTCTTCGGCGCGGGCAACCTGATCTTCCCCGTACATCTCGGCCAGATGGCCGGCCGCAACGCGGTCGTCGCCATGATTGGCTTTATCATCACGGCGGTCGGCATCCCCATCTTCGGCGTCGCCGCCATCGGCATCACGCATTCCGACGGCCTGCAGACGCTCTCGAGCAAGGTCGGCAAGGGCTACGGCATTTTCTTTACCTGCCTTCTGTACCTGACCATCGGCCCGCTCTTCGCTATCCCGAGATGCGCGACCGTTTCGTTCACAACCGGCATCACGCCCTTGCTGGGCGCGGATTCGCCGGAGTGGCTGTATCTGCTTGCCTTTTCGGCGGCGTTCTTCGCCTTCGTGCTGTTCTTCTCGCTGCGCCCCGGTAAGATCACCCTCTGGATTGGCAAGATCATCAATCCGCTCTTCCTGTTCTTCTTCGCAGTGCTGATCATCGCGGCGCTGCTCTCCCCCGGCGCAGCGATCTCCTCGGTCGAGCCGACGGAGGCCTATCAGAACGGTTCCTTCTTTCCCGCGCTCATTGAGGGCTACGGCACGATGGACGCCATCGCCGGTCTCGCCTTCGGCATCGTGGTCATCGACGTCATTCGCCGCATGGGTGTCAACAACGACGACATCATCGCCGAGGACGTGCTCTCCTCCGGTCTTCTTGCCGGTGCGCTGATGGCGCTGATCTACGTGCTGTCCATTCTGGTCGGCGCGCAGTCGAGAGGCATTTTCGAGCTGTCCGAAAATGGCGGCATCGCCCTCACGCAGATCGCGGGTCATTACCTCGGCGGCGTGGGCCAGTTTATCCTCGCCTTCACCATCACCTTTGCCTGCCTCAAGACCTCCATCGGCCTTGTCACGGCCTGCTCGGAGACGTTTGTCAAGATGACGAACGGCAAAATTTCCTACCGCACCTGGGCGATCCTCTTCACGGTGTTTTCGTTTGCCGTTTCCAACATTGGACTGAGCGCCATCATCGAATACTCCGTCCCGATGCTCATGCTCATCTATCCCCCGGCCATTGCGCTTATCCTGCTGGCCTTTATCGGCAAGTTCTTCGCTCATGACCGTGCCGTGTATGTCGCAACGATGATCGGTACATGGGCAGCCGCTATTTTCGACTGCATGAAGACGCTGCCCGCGTCGGTGCAGACTTCGCTCCGCCTCGATGTGCCTATCGCCTTTGCGGAAAAATATCTGCCGTTGTTCGACAAGAATCTCGGCTGGCTGCTGCCCGCGCTCGTCGGCTTTGTGATCGGCATGGTCATCCACGCGAGCCGGAAGGGCACGCTCGTCCCTCAGGCCTGACGAACCAAATTAAAGTAAAAATGCACCGCATGGCAGAGTTATTTCTGCCGTGCGGTGTCATTTTTTCAGCGGCTCCGAAAACGGAGAATCAGCGAGCTGCCGAGGTTCACCAGCAAAATCGTCGCGGCCCATGAAAGAGGGAACGCATGGTACAGCATCGGGAGCGTTGGATGCGCACGAAACAGCATGCAGATCCAGATGATGCGGAATGCACAGGTGCCGAGCATCGTGCTGACCGCAGGATACAGTACATGCCCGCTGCTGCGCAGAACGCCCGCCGGAATCTCGTACAGATTGCAGAGCGGTTCAAAGAGCAGGATGCATAGGATGCGCACGGCGGCGCTCTCGATCACGGCGGCTTCCTGCGTAAAAAGCGCGGAAAACGCGCCGCGGAACCGGACGATAGTAAAAATCGGGACCGCGCTGCACACTGTAGACAACCCAAGACACAGCCACAGGACGTGCCAGCACCGGTCGCGCTGCCCCGCGGCGTAATTCTGGCTGGTGAACGTGGTCGCCGTCTGGCTGAACGCCGTGATGATGTAGTAGGTGAAGTATTCAAAATTCATGGCGATCGTGCTTCCGGCAATCGCCGTCTCACCGAAGCGATTGACCGACGCCTGCACAGAGATGTTGGCAAAGCAGAACACCGCGCCCTGCACGGCGGAGGGAACGCCGGTTTTCAGGATGTTTCCCGCAATTTTTGTGGAGAATTGCGGCTTGCGGAATGTAAGGCGAAACAGCTCATCCTTTTTAAACCGCCGCAGCACCAGCAGCGCCGAGAGCGCAGCGGAAATGTCGGTGGAAATGGCGACTCCGGCGACGCCCATGTGAAGCGCGACCACGAAAAACAGATTGAGCCCGACATTCGCGGCGCCCGAGAACATCAGTGCGAGGAACGGAGCACGGCTGTCGCCGCGCGCCCTCAAGACGGCTGCGCCGAAGTCGTACAGCAGCAAAAACGGATAGCCGAGCATATAGAACCGCAGGTAAAGCGCCGCTTCCTCAAAAATGCTGTTCGGCGTTTGGATGAGCTCAAGCAGCGGCGCCGCGGCAGCCTGCCCCAAAAGAAGTCCCGCCATACCGATCAGAGCGGCCAAAAGCATCGCCGTCTGTACCGCGGCGGGCAGTTCATCAATCTCATTTTGCCCGATGCGGTTCGCGATCAAAATGTTCGCGCCGATGGACAGACCCGAGGACAGCGTGACGATCAAGGCGATGATCTCGGTGTTCGTCCCGACCGCCGCAAGCGCGCCCTCGCTGCCAAAGTAGCCGACGACGGCGGTGTCCGCCGCATTGAACAGCTGCTGGACCATGCTGCTGAGTGCAATCGGCAGGGTAAAAAGCAGCAGCTTTCCGCTCAGCGGGCCGTGCAGCATGTCCATTTCTGAGGTTTTCCCATTCATATTCGCTCGCTCCTAATCAGTCTTGCAATATGATACAGGAGACATTAAAATATGAAAAGCGAATATGATAGATAGTCAAAATCGAAGAATGGAATAGATGCAATATGGATAATCCTCTATTGAAATATCTCGCCTTTATCAAAACGGTGGAACAGGGCAGTTTTACCCGCGCGGCACGGGAGCTCGATTACGCGCAGTCCTCCATCAGCAAAATGGTCGCAGACCTGGAAAGCGAATGGGGTATGACGCTGCTGGAGCGAAGCAAGAGCGGCGTCTGCCTGACCTCTGCTGGTGAGCAGGTCATGCCGTTTTTGCGCAAGGGCTGAACGACCATCAGGAGCTTGTGGGGCAGATCGACCGGATGAATGAGATAGAGACCGGTGTGGTCCGCATCGGGACTTTTGCGAGCGTGGCGATCAACGGGCTGCCGAATATCTTTGCCGTACTGCAAAAGGACTACCCCGGCATCGAGTATGAAATGCTGCTCGGCGACTACGATGAAGTCGAGCATTGGATCGACGAAGGGCGGGTGGACTGCGGTTTTCTGCGCCTTCCGACGCTGCCGAAATTCGACACGCTCCTGCTCAAGCAGGACGAGTACAAGGCCGTGCTGCCGATGGGACATCCCCTTGCCGCAAAGGAGACCGTGGCCGTCGAGGAACTGGACGGCCTGCCGTTTCTGCTGCTGGAGCACGGCGGAAAAACCGAGGTTTCCGACCTGCTGGAGCGCACCCATGTGCAGCCGGACGTCCGTTTCACCACCTGGGAGGACTTTGCCATTATGGCGATGGTCGAAAAGGGGCTGGGTGTCAGCATTCTGCCGGATCTGATTTTGCAGCGCATCCCTTATCGGATCGAGGTGCGCCCCTTGCAACAGCCGTATTACCGTCCGATCGTTCTGGCGATGAAACAGCAGGCGCATCTGACGCCTGCTGTGCAAAAATTCATCGAATATCTCTCGCTGCGGGAAGCGCAGCGCTGAGCGGTGCAGGCACTGCTGCTGAAAATCGGTGAAGCTATTATTTGCGGAATTTTTGCAACCAAAAAGCATCGAAAGTCGAAACTTTCGATGCTTTTTGGATTGTGTTGACGAAAAAGATGCAAATACTATTTGATCTGTCGCATTGCTTAACTATTTAACAAGGGCTCCGCCTCATGACTTTGAATATACTTTTTGTAGTCTATATCAGTAATTAGCGACAAATGCTTTTCGTGAAGAATGCTTAATAGGTTTGATGAACCACTGCGTATATGCTCTAAATCGTGTTTATCTATGACCAGAATATTCTTTTTTTCTGCTAAAGCTAATTTTTTGATTAGTCCGGAACCGTAGCTCCAACTTTGGCCACTAACGCCTTCCCACGATACCATTATACCCGTACTTGTCCTAGTTGTAGAAAGAAGTGACGCAAATTTTCCGATATATGTAACTCCTATGCTTTTCTTATAGTTCTTACATTCACACAAAATTAATTCGCCCAAAAAGGGATATGCCGAATTCAACCCCAATAGGCGTGCCTTTTCTGACCAATCGATTAAAATGTCAATTTCGTTTGTGCTAGTGCGACAATTTCTTCGAACACAAAATAAATCATTGTTAAATAAACTCGACGCGAGTTTTTCTAACAATTCTCCTTTCTTTTGATTATCAGTTACTCCGGCAATCAAGAGATCATAATAACAATTGAACGCTTCCTGGGCCTTAGCTGACAGTCCCAGTATGGAAGAACCATATGCCTCGACAGCATATAAATAGTCATGAATAGAATATCCGTGTTCTTCAATTAATTTTGTGGCTTGTTCGAATACTTCAATCATATTATAGCACCTTGTAAACCACAATTGCGTGCTCAGCTGCTCGTTCTATTCTATCATCACAATGAATGCAGATTGCCTCATCGGGAATATCAAATATGTGTTCATACCGGAGGCCAGAAAACCGTTGGCATTTAGGACAATAAATTTCTAGTATTGGCTTCAACACTCCCGCCGAAGTCCCCGCCTCCAAAATATGATACACTTCTTTTATGGGGAGACGTAGTTCCCTGTGCATAGCCCCAGGATAAATAATATTTCCTGAATGGTATAGATTCAAAAAGCTTTCAAGCTGTTTTGATTCACAATTAAACGGGATCTCCTTTAGTAAAGGAGCCACTCTCGCATAGATATTTGATTGCATCATCCATTCGCTCCATTCCTAAGTCACGGCAAGTTCCCGTTTGATGTTGCAGCGTTGTAAATCTCCCTAAAAAATAATCAAATGTAATTTTAAATACATAACTATCTGTTTCCACTGGCTTTACACGCTTAATGTATATATACGGATAATTCGCGGTTTTTTCCTTTTCATTCAGATAGTTTAGCAGTAGTTCGCTGATCTCTGCACTCCGTGAGAACAGTTCCTCGTTTTCGTCAATTAGTTCTCGAATCTCACCGATAAAAGGCATGACAAGATCTCTTTCCTCAGATGCAGTTAACTCGGCAGACCCACCTGAACTTAATTCCATCATTTGCTTATATATTTTTGTGCTTTCATCTTTTTTACCATTAATAACGGCAATAGTATTCGAACCATCACATAAAAACAAATCAACTTTTAGATTTGTCTTTATCCATTCTAAGCAGTTGGCAAGTAAATTCTCATATGACTCTTTCCCAAATTGCGGGTCAAATCGAACAGCATCAAACCGTATTTCCAACATGTTTAAACGGGAGTTAATATAAATCACAACAGGATAACGATAGTTGACCGGTTGATAATCCTCGGGGCGTGGAAAAGCTTTCTGCAAAACAAATTTTATTAATATATCCTCGCCTTTATTTAGGAAAACCGGAATATTATCTCCAACAGATCGACCTAAGCAATAATTGGGCGTGTATTTCTCGGCATCAAATAAGACACATGTCGCAGCTATATTTTCATTAAGGGACGCCGCTCCATTAGGAACTGAATAGAAGAGAGGCACCGAGTACTTGTAGAGCTTTACGAATTCAAGGTATTCAAAATGTACAGCATAGGCGGGTTTTTGAGCCATTGCTGCAATGATACTTTGATCACTTTGATGTTTTTCAACAACAAGAATATTAGGCCTATCGGTAACAGCACATTGATCCTCATCGGTAATCCAACCATCTTGCTTTAATTGACGAATCGCATATTTTTGGTATGCTTTAGAATAGCCGAGCATACTATCCTTATAAAACGCCAGATATTGTTCTTCTTGCATCTCTAAAGCCATATGTGATTACCTTCCATACTGAATTGATGTAATAATTGTACCCATCTTTTTTCTGAAAATCTATTGCCAAAAATGCCAAAAGTGTTGTTATAAATTTTCACCTCAAACAAAGGTAGCCGGGGGAATGACGGTTTTACGCCATTCCCCCGGTTACTCTCATTATTTTGGCTGTATGATTTGTTTATAGAGCATAACGAACATTTTCTACACCGCTATGTTCTCGTGATAGTGTCCGAAGAACCAGCATTGGAATCAGCGGCGCTCTCGAATCTCACCGAGGAAGTCAGTCAGGGCATCTTGTTGGAACAGGCCTCCGCTGAATGTATCCTGAATACTGCTGGGGTAGCAGTGGGTGATAATGATGTAGTCCAATCCCAGTCTGCTTTGTCCGGTGTTTCTCTTGCGGTTTGGTATTCATCCTCGCTGGGCAGTTCCTCATTCCATCAGAATTGGTGGTTGACTTAGTTAAGAACGCCCGTGGCGTTGAACTGTCGGAGCTTTCGGTTATAGCCGCGATTATCAGACTCGAGAATGTCGCCCCGGATGTCGTGACTACTGGCCATGCCTATGGTAAAGTTCTCTTTCCGCAGATCTCGTAAAGTTGTCCTTGCAACAGGTGCAGGACGTTGGGGTGGATCGGCTGCAATAAGTTGCCATGCTACTCACTCGTCGGATACTGTGGAGCAGATTATAGTTTTCGTGATTCCTATTGACAAACAGGGGAGGCGATGTTCAGTCTCTCAACCAGCATAGACACTCTATTTGTACCAGTAGTCAATCCAGTAAATTATGTTGCTACCGGCTTATCGTATTCACAGGATTTTTACCTTCTGCAATTTTGAATTGTCTGGTGATAGTACCCATTTAGAGGCCTTAACCGTCGACGCATCGGAGAAACTTTTTGCCGAAGCTGTGTCCTTGCTTATAGCGACCTTTTTCCATTGGTGCTAATCTCACACATCACATTAGCACCGAAGTCTTGCAAGTTTTCTCGCTTCATTTTCCGTGATATCCTAACCTGATAATAAAGGAGGATATTACTATGAAATATTCAAACGAAGAAAAACTATCCATTGTCGCACGCTGCCAGCAAGGGGAAAGTGTCGCCGCTCTTTCCAATGAGCTCGCTATCCCGCGCAGCACCTTATATCGGTGGCTCAAATCTTTTCCTACAGACAGTGCTGGAAAGCCATTAAAGTTTTCCTATCAAGAATACACATTGCTCCAACGTAAAGTTGAAAAATTGCAAAATGTCATCACGATTCTGAAGTCCGCCGATTGCTTGGTATCTGCGCCATTAAAGGAACGGCTGTACGCGCTGGAACCGTTTTATGGGAAATATGAGGTCCACACAATATGCGAAGCGCTGGATGTCGACCGTGGTACATTTTACAACCATATGTTACGAAACAAGCGTGAAAATGCCTGGTTTGAGAAACGCCGACAAGAGTATTGCCAACTGATCCGCGATGTGTTCGATGAATATCAGCAGGTGCTGGGCGCGGAGAAAATTCAAACGATCCTTGTTCAACGTGGTCATCAAGTCAGTAAGGAGTATGTTTCACGGCTCATGAGTGAAATGGGACTGCGCAGCGTTCGGATGACAGCAAAGAAGGAATATCTGAAGCTGCGTGAGCCGGAGAGAAAGAAAAATCTCCTGCAGCAGCAATTTACTGCTGATCAGCCAAATCAGAGGTGGGTCAGCGATGTTAGCTGTTTTAAACTCAGAGATCACTATCTCTATGTCTGCGTGATCATTGATCTTTTCTCACGCAAAGTGATTGCATATAAGATTTCAAAGAAGAACAGTACCCAACTCATCACGGCCGCGTTTAAGATGGCTTATGAGGAACGAAATCCCCCAGCCGGACTTATTTTTCATAGTGATCGCGGCGCGCAATATACATCTCATCGGTTCCAGAAACTCTTGCATGAGCACAATGTAACGCAGTCTTTTTCACGCCCGGGTGAGCCACATGACAATGCGGTAGCAGAGTCGTTTTTCGCATCACTGAAAAAAGAAGAGCTCTACCGAAGAAATATTACTTCCGATAGAGCATTTCAAGCCAGTGTCGCTTCCTATATTGAGTTTTATAATACCAAAAGGCCACATCGAACATTGAAAAATCTGACGCCATGCCAGATGGAAGAGAACTTCAACAAAAACGCCAAATGAGACATCGGTGTTCGAATCGCCAGGCTTTTGCGATTTCTACTTCGATTTGAAGAGGTTTGAATTTGAGCGGTCTCATATTCGCTTTGGCGTGATATCTTTAAAAAACGCTGTCATACTAAGGATTTTGAGATACAAAACGACCCTACCCGATCCGCAAGTCTCATCAACTTGTTCGAATTGGGTAGGGTCGTTCATTTTGGTGCGGGCATGGGGACTTGAACCCCAACGCCTTGCGGCACGAGAACCTAAATCTCGCATGTCTGCCAATTTCATCATGCCCGCATATATTTTACTATATCATATCTCTTTCGCGGCGGCAAGGAGAAAATTCATTGCAATGCGCGCCTGCGAGATTTATAATGAAGCAACGCGCGATTTATGACCGCGCAGCACCGACTATAGGAGGACTCCGCCGTGCAGAACGCTTATCCGGACTATTATCCGCTTTTCCATTGCATCGCCGACCGCTGCCGACACAACTGCTGCATCGGCTGGGAGATCGACGTGGACGGGGATTCCCTCGCCGCCTACGATCAGATCGGCGGCGAGATGGGCGAGCGCCTGCATAAATGTATCGACCGCAGCGGCGAGATGCCGCACTTTCTCCTCGGCGAGCAGGAGCGCTGCCCGTTTTTGAACGGCAAAAACCTCTGCGATCTCATTTTATACGGCGGGGAGGACATGCTCTGCCAGATCTGCACCGACCACCCGCGCTACCGCAGCTTTTTTTCGGAGCGCACGGAGATCGGCGTTGGCCTCTGCTGCGAGGAGGCCGCGCGCCTCATTCTGACCAGGCCGGAGAAAACAATGCTTGTCACGACGGGCGAGGGGGAGCTCGACGAAGAGGAAACGGCGCTGCTCACGCTGCGCGACCGCCTTTTCACCCTTGCGCAAAACCGTGAGGAACCGATCAATCAGCGGATGGAACAAATTTTGTCGGCCTGCGGTGCGCACGTGCCGGACGTCCCGCTTGCACAGTGGGCAGAATTTTATCTCTCGCTCGAGCGTATGGACGAGGCGTGGACAGGCATTTTGGAAGCGCTGCGCGAGCACGCAGATGAGTTGCCGCTCGACGATTTTGCCGCGCACATGAAAGGACGCGAGACGGAGTATGAGCAGCTGCTCGTCTACTTCCTCTATCGTCACGTGCCGACGGCGCTCGACGACGGGGACGTGAGCAGCAAGGCGGCGTTCGCCGTGCTGTCTGTCCGGCTGCTTTTCTCGCTTGGTGCGCTGCACCTTTTGCTGCACGGCGAGTTCACGGTGGAGGATCAGATCGAGCTCTGCCGGCTGTACAGCGCGGAAGTCGAGTATTCCGACGATAATATGGACGCGCTCTTCGACGCGCTGCTATAACGAAAATGCCGCCCGATTCGACACGGGACGGCATTTTTTGCGCTTTTTGGTTGATTCTTATGTAAACCTGTGGTATCATGGAAAAACATTATAGAGAGTGGGCGTTTTCGCCCGATCCCGGCAAAAGGAGAGAAACGAGATGAAGCAGAACATGAGAAAGAGAACGCTACTGGCCATGCTTCTGGCGCTGTGCCTTGCCATGCAGCTCTGCGTGCCCGCCGCGATGGCGAGCAATCGGCTGATGCGCGCGGGCGACGCGGCCATCGAGCAGATCGAGGAGGAAGAGGGCTTCCGCGCGGAGAAGTATTCCTCCGGCGGCAAGTGGTACATCGGCTACGGCACGGAGTGCGGTGCCGAGGATTATCCCGAGGGCATCACGCGCGAAGAGGCGGAGCTTCTTCTGATGAGCAAGGTCGAGGCGTATGAGGCCAAGCTCAACGACTTTTTTGACCGCTACGACGTCACGCCCACGCAGGGGCAGTTCGACGCGCTGATCTGCTTCAGCTACAATTTCGGCACCGGTTGGATGAGCGGCACGAGCGACTTGGTCAAGATCGCCCGCGGCGAAAAGGACGCGACGCGCCTTGAAGTGGCGCATGCGTTCGGCGAATGGTGCCATTCCGGCGGACAGGCCCAGGCGGGCCTTGCCGAGCGACGCCTGCAGGAGGCTGCCATTTATTTAGATGACGGCACCCGCGCGGCGGAGAACGAGTTTGCGTATCTCATCATCAATATGGAAAGCGGTACGTCCTACGAGACGGACTTTGCCGTCTACGAGATCGGCAAGACCTACGGTAGCTTCCCCAAAGCGGAAAAGCTCGGCTACGGCTTTGCCGGCTTCCAGACGAGCGACGGCAAGACCATCACGGAAAACAGCATCGTGAACGGCAACGCGGTCGTCACGGCGCAGTGGACGGCGACGAGCTACACCGGCAAGACCTATACCGACGTCAACAAGTCCGACTGGTTCTATAACTATGTCATGGAGCTGAGCGAGCAGGGCATCGTCGGCGGCAACGGTGACGGCACGTTTGCCCCCAACCGTCCCACGAGCACGGGCGAAATGCTCAAGCTCGTGCTGCTCTCGACCGGCCACAAGGAGCAGAAGCCCAGCACGGCGCACTGGGCAAGCGGCTACGCGACCTACGCCTATTCCATGGGCTTTGCCGCGCAGAATTACAGCGACTATCAGCTTGACAACGGCATCAGCCGCCTCGATGTGGCGCGCTTTGCGGCCAAGGCGCTGGGCTACGGCGCGTCCAACACGGTGTCTCCCTTTGCCGACGTGAACGACGGCTATGTGACGGCGCTCTATGAAGCGGGTGTGTTCATCGGCACGAAGGTCGGCGACCTGACGTATTTCTACCCCAACAGCAGCATCACGCGCGCGGAGGTGGCGACGATCGTTTACCGCATCTATCAGCTCAGCTCGCTCGACCAGAAGCAGAAGATCTACTACAAGGATTACACGCTCGATGTGCTCGAGGGTGTGCCGACGAACACCTATAATCAGTCTGCGTTTGTCAAGAACGGCAGCATCATGACCTACAACGATCCCAGTGTGCGCACGCGCGTCGGTATCGACGTGTCGCAGTATCAGGGCGATGTGGACTGGAACGCGGTCGCGCGCACTGATGTGGACTTTGTCATCGCGCGCGTGGGCGGCCGCGGCTACACTGTGGGCGCGATCTATGACGACACGAAGTTTGACGAGTATGCCGACGGCGCGGCGAGAGCGGGCCTTCAGGTGGGCGCTTACTTCTTCTCGCAGGCTGTGAGCGTGGCAGAGGCGCAGGAGGAGGCCTATCACGTGCTCGACAAGCTGCGCGGCCATGAGATCACGGGTCCCGTCGTCTTCGACTGGGAGGTCATCGGCAAGAGCGAGGCGCGCACCTACGGCATCGAGACCGGCGTGCTCTGCGCCGCGGCGAACGCCTTCTGCAAGATCATCAAGGACGCGGGCTACGACCCGATGATCTACATCACCGACTACGCGGGTTATGTCAAGTATGACCTCAGCGAGGTCATGGATTACCCGCTGTGGTACGCGCGCTACGATGTGGACGCGCCCTCGTTCTACTACGATTTTGCCATGTGGCAGTATTCATCCAAGGGCAGCGTGGACGGCATCAAGGGCAACGTCGATATGGACATCTGGTTCATCAAGTAAATGAAAATAAGAGAAGGCGATGGCCGTACGGCCATCGCCTTTTCGTTGCGATTTTTCTTAGAGCTCAATCAGCTCATACTCTCTCGAACCGAAGCCGAGCTCGGCGGCGGCCTCCACGGTGTGGACGCCGTTGAGGCTCTCGATGCGCTCAACGAGGTGGTCGCGGCCCGGATCGTCGGACGCGTAGACAAGGTCGAGGCACGCCTGGTCGATGGCGATGGGGTCAAGGGAGGCGAGAATGCCGATATCTTTCATACACGGGTCCTCCGCCACGGCGCAGCAGTCGCAGTCGACGGACATGTTCTTCATCACGTTGATGTAGACGATCTTGCCGTCGAAAAGCTTGACGACGGACTCCGCCGCGTCAGCCATGGACTCAAGGAAGGCATTCTGCTCGGTCGTCCACATCTCTTCGGGCTTGCCCGCGCCGTGGATGTTCGCCTTGCCTGCGCTGGACGCGCATCCGATGGAGAGCTGTTTGAGCGCGCCGCCGAAGCCGCCCATCGGGTGGCCCTTGAAGTGGGAAAGAACGAGCATGGAATCATAATTTTTGATATCCTTGCCGACCAGATTCTTCTGGATGCGCTTGCCGTTCGGGATGGGGAGCTCAAGATCGGGACCCTCGGCATCGAGAATGTCGACATCGAAGAGCTTGCTCCAGCCGTGTTTGATCATCGTGCGGCGGTGGGCGTCGGTCGTGTTGCGCTCGCCAGGATAGGCGGTGTTGCACTCAACGATGGTGCCGTGTACGGTCTCGACCATCGGCTGCCAGAACTCGGGCGTCAGAAAGTTCTGGTTGCCCGGTTCTCCGGAGTGAACCTTGACGGCGACCTTGCCGGGCAGCTCGAGACCCACGGCCTTGTAGAGCTCCACGACCTTTTCCGGCGTGATCTGCTTGGAAAAATAAACCTTTGCTTTCATATTTTGATCCTCCTGCGGTGGATTGTTTACTGCTTGGGACGTATCTAATGCGAAGCGTCCCTATAAAAACAGCATAAAGCAAAAGCGCGCAGGATGCAAATGAAAAAATAAATGGATGTATTTCGACGTTTTTCTGCATGATTTTGCAAAAAGATTTGCTTTATGGACAAAAGGGCGGTATAGTTAAGAAATGTAAAGATTTTGATTCCAAAAGAGAAAGCAGGGGCGAAGTAAGCGAGTGACAAGTTCGATCTACCATCAGATGACGATGTCCTGCTTTATGATCATTGCCGTGATCTGGATGAGTGCGGCGATCACAAAGCGATTCAGCGACAAGAGCTATTTTGTGCTCAACACCACGGCGCTGCTGTTTGCCACGGCGGACGCCGCGTGGGGACTGGTGCATAACAAGTCCGTTCCCTGCGCGCCGTGGGGGATGAATGGTGATCCTCGATTTGTATTACCTCACGATGGTGCTCGCAGTCATCTCGCTTGCGCAGTATGTGGCGCGCAATATGCGGCCCGAGCGGCTGTGATCGTTCCGCTGGGTCCTCTTCTGGGTCTATGCGGCGACGATCGTGCTGGTGGCGGCCGACCACTGGACGGGGATCATTTACACCGTGACGGCACAGGGAGAGTATATTCGAGGAAAGGCGAATATGCTGCCAAGCACGATCGCCTTTGTCCTGTATGTGCTGCTGTTTGCCGCGATGCTGCGCGGCAGCATCAGGGGACGAAAACGCTCGCTGTACTTTGTGACCTACGCGCTGCCGGTCTGCGTGATGAGTTTACAGTATGTCTTCCCCGAGCTGCCGTTTTACTCCATGGCGTTTTCGCTCATTTTGATCGGCATGGCGCTGACGAAGGAATACCGGCAGCGTGAGCTGCTCGTCGACGCGCTGAACGCCGCCGAACGCGCGAACCGCGCGAAGACGACGTTTCTCAACAATATGTCGCACGATATCCGCACGCCCATGAACGCCATCATCGGCTTCACGGCGCTGGCGGGGGCGCATGTGGACGAGCCCGAGCTCGTGCAGGATTATCTGAAGATCTTGACCTCGGGCCAGCATCTTCTCTCGCTCATCAACGACGTTCTGGACATGAGCCGCATCGAGAGCGGGCGGGTGAAGATCGAGGAAAAGGAAGTCCATCTGCCCGACGTGATGCACGATCTGCGCACGATCGTCAACGCGAACATTGTGTCGAAAAATATTGAGTTTTTCATCGACGCGGTGGATGTGGACAATGAGGACATCCTCTGTGACAAGCTGCGGCTCAATCAGGTGCTCTTAAATCTTTTGAGCAACGCGGTCAAGTACACGAAAAACGGCGGACAGACCATCGTCCGCATCATCCAGAAGCCAGGCTTTTCCAACGGCTACGCGACCTATGAGTTCCACGTCAAGGACAGCGGCATCGGCATGAGCAAGGAGTTCCAGAAGCACCTGTGCGAGGCATTCACCCGCGAGGAGAGCGCTACGGTCAGCGGCATTCAGGGCACAGGTCTCGGCATGGCCATCAGCAAGAACATCGCCGACATGATGGGCGGTACCATCAGTGTCGAGAGTGAAGAGGGCAAGGGCAGAGAGTACACCGTGTCGATCCCGTTCAAGGTGCTCGGCAACTCCGCCAAGTACGAGGTCGTTCCGCAGCTTCAGGGCGTGCGCGTGCTTGTGGCGGACGACGATTCCGACACCGCCATCAGCGTGAGCCGCATGGTGCAGGAGATCGGCATGCGCTCGGAGTGGACGCTCTCGGGCAAGGAGGCGGTGCTGCGCACCAGGGTCGCCGTGGAACAGGGAGACGAGTTCGGCGCGTACATCATCGACTGGATGATGCCCGACCTCAACGGCATCGAGACCGTGCGCCGCATCCGCAAGCTCATCGGCGAGAGCAAGCCTATCATCATTCTGACGGCCTATGACTGGGCGGACATCGAGCAGGAGGCGCGCGAGGCAGGTGTGACGGCGTTCTGCTCCAAGCCGCTGTTCATGTCCGAGCTGCGCGACGTGCTCTCGCAGCCCTACCGCGTGAAAAAGGAGGAGACGCCCGCGTCGCCGTACCGCTTTGAGGGCAAAAAGGTCCTTCTGGTTGAGGACAATCTTCTCAACCGGGAGATCGCGCAGGCAATTTTGCAGGACGCGGGTTTCACGGTCGATACCGCGGACGACGGCGACGTCGCCGTCGAGCGTTTGCAGGACTCGAAGCAGGGCGAATTCGATCTGGTGCTCATGGACATCCAGATGCCGAAGATGGACGGCTAGGCCGCCACGCGCCAGATCCGCACGCTGCCAAGCGACGTTGCCAACGTGCCCATCGTGGCGATGACGGCCAACGCCTTTGAAGAGGACAAGCAAAAGACCATCCGCGCGGGCATGAACGCCCACATTGCCAAGCCCATCGGGGCAGGGCGGCTGATGGAGACGCTCTCGCACATCCTGACATAAAAGAAAGAATCCCGAAAGTTCAACTTTCGGGATTCTTTTTGTCAACTGCTGAGTTCGCGTATTTCGTCCTGAATGAGCCGACCCGCCGCGGCGGCGAGCTGGTCGATGCGGCGAATGCGCGCAAGGTCGCGGCCGTAGATGGCGTTCGCGGCGGGAACGCTCGCGTTTTCACCCATGAAGACGGCGGCGACGCGGATGCCCTGCGCGCGTAGGGCGCGCACCTCCTCCGCCGTGTCATCGACGCCGATCTGCCCGTCGTAGTCGCGGCTGAGCGGGACTTTGCCGCTCGGCAGGATTTTGTGGCTGTCGTCGGGTGAGGCATCGGTCAGCAGGATGAGCAGATGCTTTTCCGCGGGTGCGGACTTGATGAGCTCGCCCGCGCCGCGCAGCGCGAGCCCATCGCGGTTCCAGCCCGCGGCGAAGTAATTGAAAACGTTTCGTTCGCCGTTTTTGTCGCCAAAATCCTTCAAAATGCGCAGCACCGTGTAGCCGCGCAGGCTGCAAAAGCTCGTCACGCGCACGGGGATGCCGCAGGAGGCGAGGCTTTTGGCTAAGATATATCCCTGAATGGCGATAGCCTCCTGACAGTGCAGGCGCGAGGCCGAGGCGTCGAGCATCAGATCGACGGCAAAGCCGGGGCGGCTCTCCTCGTCGCTGCGCAAAAATACGCGGTCGTCGTGCAGCACCGGTTCGCGCCAGACCTTGGTCCCGTCCAGCCAGCCCTGACGGGCGGGGATGCGCTCGGGCTGCTGGTGGACGAGCAGGCAGTTTCGAATTTGCTCGCTCAGGCGCGCGAGCGCGCTCTGGTGCAGATCGAGGTCGCGCGCGAAGGCGGCGCGGTTCAGCTTGGCCTGATCCTCAGCCTGCTCGTAAAGACGCTGCGTGTCCGCGCTGATGAGCTGGTCCGACGCGCTCGCGCCCTTTGTGAACCACAGGTGGCAGCCCAGGTGGTTGCCGGTGCAGAGCTGCTGCTCGATGCGCGCGAGCTTGTCGGGCGAATAGATGCTGCGGCCGAAGCAGCGCTCGATGTAGCCGCGGTCCTCCGTTTCGTGCTCGTTGGAGCGCAGACGCGCGCGCAGCGCGTTCGAGACCTTGACCATGCCGTTTTCGCCCGGCATGGCGGAGCGGCCGATGGTCAGATCGTCCGTGCGGACGATCTCGGTCGGCAGGAGCTTTGTGAGAAGCGGCGCCCACTTGTCGTCAAAGTGCAGCTGGAACCCGCCTTTTTTATGCACCGTGCCATCGAATTGCAGGTACTTTTCAAATGCCGCGCGCACGGCGATCTCAAGCTCGGCGGCGTTCATCGTGCCGGGGCAGGCGAGCGCTTGCGCGAGCCCTTTTTCCCACGGGGCGAGAATGGGCGGCTTTTGCCCGAGGATCGTCTTCCAGCGGTCGGACTGCACGGCGTAGACGAGCTGGTTTTTCTCCATCCACTCCTGCCGCGAGAGCTGGTATTCCGACGCGAAAAACTCCTCCGCGTGCGTGCGGCGGAGATCGGCGAGCACAGGGCGCTCGGGCAGTTCCTTTTCATACGCCGCGTTCTCGAGCGCCAGCCAGCACAGCTCGTCGAAAACGTTCTGCCGCGCGTCGCCCGCCCAGTAGGCAAAGAGACGCTTTGGCATCTTGTCGCCGAACCACTTGTGCACAAGGCCGATGACGCAGTTCATGTAAAAGTCCGGCTCACCGTTTGATTTGAGCGCTAAGAACTGCGGCTCGAACTGATAGTCCCCGCTCGCCGTCCAGACGAGGTTGATGGCGCGGCGCTGCTGGGCGGAATAGCTTGACGTTTCCATGTCAGTCGGTGAACAGACGGCTGCGGTCAAGCTTTGCGGGGATGCGCGCGGCGATGACGTCGCGGATCAGGCTCTGCTCGTAGGAGTCAAACGCCTTGTTCGTGATGCCCATGTCAAGCGCGCGGCTCGCGCCCACGCCGCGGCGGATCAGACGCAGCGCGTCGAGAAGACCGCGCAGGTCGAGCGCCTTTTCGGAGATCTCCGCGTTTTCGCACTTTTTCTGCAGGTCGAGGAACAGCTGGGCGAACTGCTCCTTATACTTCTTTTCAAGCGTCGGGAACTCATCGCTAAGCAACCGCACAAGACCGTCCTGGTCGATGGACGGCATCTGGATGACGACAAAGCGCGACGTGAGCGCTTCGTTCAGCTCGCGTGTGCCGGCATAGCCGTAGTTCATCGTGCCGATGAAGCGCGCGGCGGGATCGACCTCCACGCGCTCGTAGCCGGGAACATCGATGGCGCGGCGGAAGTCGAGCGTCGCGTGCAGTACAGCAAGCGCCTCATTTTTTGCCATGTTGATCTCGTCGAGCACGCCGAAGCCACCATGCTTTGCGCAAAGGTACACGGGGCCGGGGCGGAAGCGGACCTCGCCGCCCTCGAACGTGTCCATGCCGATGAGGCTCGCGGCATCCATGTTCACGTGGAACGACACGTCCCATGCGGGACGGGCAAAGACCTGGGCGAGGTTTTCCGCCAGTACGTTTTTGCCCGTGGCCTTGCTGCCCGCGAGCAGCAGGTTCTCCCCGCACAAAATGGCGGCGACCGCCTCTTCCCATACGTCCTTTCCGTAATAGTGATACCGCGGCTGCGGGATGCGGTTTTGCAGCTCCGGCGGCGTCGGATACTGCGCGTTAAATTCACGAATGCCATCCAAAAGGTCGGGACTCAGCCCCTCCTGTTTCAAAAAATCCAACAAATCGATCACTCTTTCTTGCCATGTGCACTGCACGTTCTTTTTTTCGGTCATCATCATAACACGGAAAAGGCGGTTTGCAAGTGGTTTTTGAAATTTTTTGCAAAATCTCTACGGGGTTGTGTCCCTGCGCCGCGCAGGGGAGCGGTTAAGGGGGATATTCTCTCACGTGAGAGAATATCCCCCTTACACCCCCAAGAGAACGCAAGGGGCTCTGCCCCTTGACCCCGCCATTGCAAGCGAGCAGCTCGAAGAGGTGCGATGCTTGCCGATTGCACTGCCCATAGCGCGGCGTTGCCGCGTTTAGAGCTGCAAGACGACTTGCCTCTGCTTCTACTATCCGCTGCCGCTCTGCCTGTCTCGTAGTAGTGCAGACTAATTTCCGTCTACCGGAGCACTCATCAATGCGGCGAGCGCAGCAATGCCGCATTCCGCAGGCAGTCTGCCGCCGAGGTAACGTCACTCGCGCCTCACGATAGTAAGGCGCGGTTGATACCGGCCACGACTCGCAGAAGATTCATGGCGAAGCCATGTACACCGCACCAGATTGCGCAGCGCGTGCAGCTCTTCAAGATTGAGACTGCCAATGTCGGGGGTCGAGGGGCCCTCCCCTCGCGTTCTCTTGGGGGATCTAAAGGGGGCCATTCTCTCACGTGAGAGAATGGCCCCCTTTGTCCGCACTCTGCGGGTACGCAGGGAATAGGAAAACGGCGCTTGCGCCGCATTGCAAAATGCGTATTGACAAAATATGACGTTATCCATATAATGTCATAAGTTGAAAAAAGGGAGGACGTCTGCTATGCTGCTGAAAAAACGCAACAAATGTCATTTCGTTTCCCTTTTTGTTTTTCATATTTAGAATATGGACCATCTGTCGATTCCTCGACAGGTGGTCTTTTTTTAGGAGGAGAGAGCGATGATCGAAAATTGGAAGGACGTTCAGATCGTGCCGGAGTTCTGCGATCAGGGCGTGGACTGCTACCGTTTGGAGGGAGGGCACTTCCTCAACGAGTATTACATTGTCTCGGAGGCCGAGACGCGAAAGCTGATGAACCATCCGGAGGTGGTGGGCTACGAGGTGTACGCCTCGCTCGTGACGGCGACCTCGCAGATGATGTACTACCTGAAAGAGAAAAAGAAGATCACGTCGGCGAATATCCTCTCGATCCTGCGGGGAGCCTTGAACTACCCGCTGGAGGAGAGCTGCTACAAAGAGCACATCCGCGTCCACGACATCAGCTTTATGTCGAGCGAGCGCGTTTTTGAAAACGGCGAGATGACGGGCCTTGAGATCAAATACTGCAAGCTTGCCACCGTACCGAACAGCACGCTGCTGATCGGTGACATCATCGCCTCCGGCGAGACGCTTGTGAACTGCCTGCGCTATGTGATCGACTATTACCGCAAGCAGGGGGCCAAGCTGCGCAACATCGTCCTCTTCACGATCGGCGGCACGCAGGGCGTCGAGATCCTGGAAAAGCTGACGCAGGAGATCCGCGTGTACTGGCCGGGCTTCGAGGGATTTGTCACGGTGTATTACGAGGGCATTTTCAGCTGCTATGAAGAGGGAAACAGGGGCGTTTCCGGCATCAACCGCGCGCTGATCGACTTTTACTGGAAGGGCGGCATCATTGCCCCCGCTTTCCGCCGCGAGACGCTCTCGATGCAGAATCCCCTTTTTGAAAAGTGCACGATCTACGACGGCGGCGCCCGCCGCTACGAGATCCACGAGCACATCGAAGAGGTGCTCGAATTCTGGAACGGCATCTTAGAACGCGCCGACAGCATCGACAAGCAAGCGCTGCTCGAGGAAAAGCTCGGGCATCCGCTGCCGATCTCCTACGAGGACTGGCTGAAGGACTGTCACTATGAAAAACTGGACAAAAAGACGACGCGCTGGCTCTATCAGCAGGAGCGCGGCTTTGTGGAGGGCATGCGCGATGTCTCGCTGAAGGAGATCGCGCGCCAGCGGATCGACGAGTTCACCACGACCCTGAGAAAGTATATCCTTTAAAAAATTTATAGATCAGAGAGGACAGAACGCATGAAGAATGAAAAGACGGTAGTGGATATTGACTACGCAGAGGCGATCGTGCCGAAAAGCGCCCGACGCGGCATCGTGACCATGTTTATGATCATGCTGGGCTTCACCTTTTTCTCCGCGAGCATGTGGGTGGGCCAGCAGTTGGCGGACGGCCTGGATTTTCAGGGCTTCGTCGTGTCGATGATCGTCGGCGGCGTGATCCTGAGCCTGTACACGGGACTTTTGGGCTACGTGGGCGCAGAGACGGGCATGAGCCTCGACCTTCTTGCCCGCAAGGCCTTTGGCGTCAAGGGTTCGTATCTGCCCTCGGCCATGATCTCGTTCACGCAGATCGGCTGGTTCGGCGTGGGCATCGCCATGTTTGCCATCCCGGTCGCGAATGAGCTGCTGGGCGGCAGCAAGACGGCGGAGTGGGCGCTGGTGATCGTTGCCGGTATCTGCATGACGGCCTCGGCCTACTTTGGCATCAAGTCGCTCACGATCGTCAGCTATATCGCCGTCCCGATGGTGGCGGTACTGGGTACGGTCGCGATGATCCTCGCCGTCATGCGCGGCGACGGCACGATCGTCGATCAGTTTGCCAAGTCCAGCGGCACGCTGACGGTGATCGGCGGCGCGGGACTGGTCGTTGGCTCGTTCGTCTCCGGCGGCACGGCGACGCCGAACTTCTCCCGCTTTGCCAAAAGCGGCAAGGTGGGTGCCATCACAACGGTGATCGCGTTCTTCATCGGCAACTCTCTGATGTTCTTCTTCGGCGGTGTCTCGTCGGTCTATGTGGGCGGCAACGACATCTTTGAGGTGATGATCAACCTTGGCCTGTTCTACCTCGCCATCCTGGTCCTGGGCCTGAACATCTGGACGACGAACGACAACGCGCTCTATTCCGCGGGCCTCGGCCTTGCCAACATCTTCGGCCAGAAAAAGAAGCCCATGGTGCTCGTCTCGGGCATCATCGGCACGGTGCTCGCCGTCTGGCTGTACTGGAACTTCTGCGGCTGGCTGAACATCCTGAACTGCACGCTGCCGCCGGTGGGTATCATTCTGGTGCTGGGCTATTTCCTGAACAAGGAAAAGTATCAGGACGTGGAGGTCAGCGAGAATGTCAACTGGTTCGCGGTGATCGGCGTGGTGCTCGGCGCGGTGGTAGCAAATCTGGTGCACTGGGGCATCGCCTCGATCAATGGCATGGTGGTCGCCGCGGTGTGCTACCTGATCGGCCGCGCGGTGGAGAAGAAGTAAAAAGGTGTAACTTCCGCCAAGAAAATTGCAGAACAAAAGCCCATCAGCTCGTCGAGCTGATGGGCTTTTTCCTTTGCATGAAGTGCAGAAGATCACTTCGTGCTCGCCGCGTAGAGCATGATCGCCGTCAGCGCGATATAGACCGCGCAGGCCGCGGCGATCACGGCGCAGAGCGCAATGCAGACGACGCGAAGCGTTCTCTTTTGCCGGAGCTTTCGCGCCGATAGCACGACGCCCGCGATGGACAGAAAAAACAGCAGTGCTGCGACCCAAAGCTGCATACGACCGCTCCTTTCTTCACTCCGCCGCGGGGCGAAAGACGTCGATCATGTCGGTGCACCACTTGAGCTCGCGGGTGAAGCGGCGGCGCAGCGCGTCGGGCGGCTCCTTGCCCTTGCCGACATCGAAAAAGCCGCGGCCGCTGTGTACGGCGATGTATAGCGTCCCATCGGCGTGCAGGCTGACGGAAAAATCGCCGAAGGCGGTGTTGGTGAGCGCAAGAATGCGCTCCATGCGGCTGGGACTCAAAAAGCGCAGCGCCCAGTCGGCATCATCGCAGCTCAGGTTGAAGTGCTTGTTGAAGTCCTCGTAATCCGTCTTGATGGTTTTGGCGCGGAAAAGCTTGTCGAGCTTGCCGCGCGGCCAGAACATGAGGCCTGCGGGGTACGTTTTGCCGAGCTCGCAGGCCATCCACTGACCTTTGTAGACCACGCGCTCGGCGGACTCCATCATGTCGTTGTTTTCGTTGCGGTATTCGTCCACATCCGTCAGCGTGACGGTGCAGAGCTCGGACGTAAGGCCGCGGTAGGTGAAGTCGATGCGGCCGCTGGCGCTGTCGTAGACGTATGACGGCAGCGGAATGTTTGAACCCTTGATATCCACAAGGTTTTGCTTTCCGATGGGCTGCACGTCTTCAAAATTCGCGTTCATGATCTCCGGCACGAGGGACTCAAAGACCGCTTTTCCGGCGGCCTTTTGGTGCTTGTTCAGAACGCCCTGCCCCAGCAGCGCGACGACGATGCCGATGACCGTCAGCGCCGTGACCGAGGTGAAAATACCGATCGCCGTCGCGGCGCAGCCAATCACCGTGAGGAGCTTGCCGCGGCCACCGCCGCGCTTGCCGTTTTGCAGCTCGCGCGCGAGCTGTTCGTCTGTCATTGTTTGATTTTTTTCCATCATATCATCCTTTCTCAGTCCCGCGCCGCAAAAAGAGCGGTGTTTTTCAGCAGAAGATCCAGCGTTTCCTCCATTGCGTGCAGCGACGCGCAATAGCTGCGGCGCAGGGCATCAAGGTCGCGCAGGTCTACATTACTGGCAACGGCGGCAAAGCCGTAGTCTGTTTCCACCGCCAGCGAGAGCACCCGGCCTTCCCAGCGGAAGCCCAAAAGCTGTCCTTCGACGCGCTGCCTGAACTCGTTCATCAGCTCCATAAACTGCGGGGCAAGAAGGGGGAGGGCATCCTGCTCCGGCTCTGCTGTGACGCAGAAGCATCGGTCAAACAGCGCATCGCCCGTCGCTGCGCCGCGCGGACTGTCCTCCGTCCTTGCGTTGACGAGGACGGGGGAGGGGGCGGGCGTCTGCGTTTCGCAGCGCAGCACGAGGCCTTTGAAGACCATCTCGTGGCAGGTCTCATAGCCTTCGTGACCGCACCCTCGCTCATACACATGGTCCAGCCGCACATTGGCGGCGGAAAAATGCACGCCGCGATAATCGCCCTCATGGAAATTCTCAACCGTACATTCCTCCCACTGACCGTCCAGCAGGTGGAACGTCCGGAGAAACGGCTCGTCAACGCACATTTCCGGTGTGTGCATATCCGGGCCGAAGGCCTTTTCCCATTCCGCACGGAAAAAGTCTCCAAACTGCTCCTGTATCAGGGCCTGGAGCTTCTTTTGCGCGCTGCCGCCCAAAAAGACCGCGCAGCAGACGCCGCCGAAGAACAGCACCCCCGTCAGGATGGCCTTGAGCGCGGTGTCCTGCACGGCAAAGTATGAGACCGTGCCGCTCAACGCGCCAAAAAGGCCCACCAGGATCCAGACGCGCGACATTTTCTGATAGTGCCCGAGCTTTTTCGAAAGCTCGGCGTCGCTGAGTTTTCCTCTTCCTGTCATTTCACATCCATCCTTTATCATGGCGTTTTCAAATATCCCAGTTGTCCATCCAGTTTTCGCCCCAGTCGTCAGCGGGATCATACGGCGCTTCGGGGATCCAGCCCGCGGGATAGACGAGACCGTCTTCGTCGTGGTAGGCAAGGCCGTCGTCGCCGATGGTATAATCGTTGCCCAGAAGGTAACGGTTCACACCGTCGTAGTACCAGATATAGAAGGTGGAGTATTCGTCTTCGTAAAACTCCGCGTTTTCCATGTCTGTGTAGGTGTAGAAGTCGGCGTTGCGGTAGAAGACACCGTCAAAGTGCTGATCGTCCCCGTAGCGGCCAAAGCGTTCGGCGGAGAGGGTGAAGCTATTGCCGTCGTCGCTGGGGCAGAGGTAGGCGCGCGTTCCGTTGTCGTAGAGGTAGAGGCCCATGCCCTCGCCCTCGTCGTTCATCGTGCCGCTCATGGAATAGTCCGGTGAGCAGGCGATGTACTGCATGAGGGACGAGTCAATGACGATGGTCTCGCCCAGGGCGTTCTGCCACATGCCGTCCCAGTTGCTTTTATCCCACTCGACGATCTCCGCCTCGTCGTCGCGGAGGAAGGTGTGGCGGTGGATGGTGAGCCCGCTGCCCTCGCCGTTCTGGTTCGGTAGCAGCACGCCGTCGTCGCGCAGGAGAAAATTGTAGAGAAAGCCGTTGAAAAAGATCATCGGCCGGCCGCTCGCCTCGGACAATTCAAATTCTCCGCGCCCGCCGAGACCCCAGCCGGTGCGGTAGGCATAGAAGCCCTCCTCACTGTCAAAGTACAGCTTCGAGGTGCCGTCGATGCTCCACATCCCGTCGAGAAACTCCATGTCCATGACGGTCTCATAGCCGCTTTGCGGATCATCAGAGCTGCTGTCGCCGCAGGCGGTCAGGCTCAGCAGGAGCAGCAGCGCGAGCACGAGCGGCAGAAGATACGTTCGGTGCGTCATGCTGTTCACCGCCTTTTTAGTAGCAAATGCTGAAAAACAGCGTGTTGTAGGGGTCGACAAGGTCAATGTCCATGATGCTCGCCTCGGGCGCGATGCTATCGAGCTGCATCCGTCTGGCGCAGTCCTTATAGTTGTCGAGCTGCGGCATGGCGGCGAAGACCAGCCCGTCGTAATCGTCGGGCAGGTAGACCATGTAGCTCTTGGTCAGCACCATCGCCCAATCGCTGACGTTGTACTGCCAGTCGGTCGAGTAGGCGAATTCGATGAGGTATTCGTTGCCGTTATAATTGACGGTATGAACATAGTAGTTGTCGCCGCGCTGGCTGTTGCCGTAGGCGGTGGCGGCGGTGAACCACATGCCGGTGTAGTAGTCGTAGAGCTCGCTGTCGGTGTTGGTGATGTACTGCTCGGTGAAGTACGGGATGGAGCTCTCGGGAATGTAGCAGATGGCGTCAAACTGAATCTCGCGGATGCCGTCGTGCGACTGGTCGCTGTGCTTCACGACCTCCCAGTAGCAGTCATTTCTCTCATAGCCGTCGCCAAGGCCGGAGTAGCAGGCAACACCGTTTTCCAGAAGATAAGTGCCCGTGTTGACCGCAGCGTTGATCTGTAAGCCGTTGTCAGAGAAATAGGGCGTGTCGGTCAGGTCGGTCTGCACGCCGTTTTCGTGGAAGTAGGAGTAATCCGGCTCGAAGACATAGCGCTCGTCGGCATCCCAGAACCAGACCATCTGCGTCGTGCTCATGTCGGCGTGCTGGAACGTCACGACGACGTCGCTCTCACCATCGCCGGTGATGTCGTCGAACGAAATGTCAAAGCCCGTGCCGTCGTCGTTCGCGTCCTCGACCGTCACGGGGAAGGACACGCTGTCGAAGAGCTCCTGCTCTGGCTCGTCGCGGTAGAAGGCTGCGCTCTCAGGCCCCACGGTGACGAGGACCTTGACGCTGCCCTCGCCCTCGTGTGTGATGGTGCCCTCGGCGGCGACCACGCCGCTCGCGCGCCAGTCGTCGCCCGTGACGTCATCGCTGCTGTCGCCGCAGGCGGTCAGGCTCAGACAGAGCAGAACCGCAAGCAGCACCGCAAGGAAATGATGGGAAGTTTTCATCTTCTTTTCTCCCTTCTTCACGTTTCAAAACGGCTTACTCAAGACGCTCGTAGTAGTCGTTCTCGCCGCCCCACACGATGGAATCGGTGTCAAAAAGCGTGAATTCATAGGTGACGTCCTGATACGTCGTGGAAACGGCATAGTACACGTCGTCTACATCGGTCGGGGCCGAGATAAAGCCGCCGTCGACCTCGGTCGTCTCCGCGCCGGGCGCGCGCTCGTAGAGCCCCCAGAGACCGCCGCTGCTGTCGATGTAGATGTAGCTGTCGGCGTCAAGATCACCGTCCAGATACCAGATGCCCGCAAGGTAAGAGAGATCGACCGAACTGTCGCTGCTGTTGTAGTCTTCGGCCTGCGCGTCGAACTCGTCGAGGCTCATTTCATAGGTGAACGAGCCGAGCGAATAGATGTTCGCGCTGCTGCCGTCGGCGGAGAACTGATAGGCGACGCCGTCGTGCTCGTTGTAGGCGTAGATGCAGTCATAGTCCGCGTCGTACTGCAAATAGCCGCTGGCGGCGAGGTCGTCGTTGCTGCCGATGCGCCAGCGCGAACCGTTGGTGTCGATGATGAGATAGTCGAAGTCCGTGCCGCTGTCGGGCAGATAGTAACCTTCGAAAGCGCTGTAATCATAGCTGTCGTAGCTTTCCTTGACAAAGCCGTCGATCGTCGACGGGACATTGGAGTCGTCGCCGTAGTCTGTGTAGTCGCCGGAGTCATCGCTGCCGCAGGCGGCGAGGGCAAGGCAAAGGATCAGTGTCAGAGTGCAAAGGGCAAAGTGTTTACAAGCGTTTTTCATGTTGTTCTCCTCTCAATTTTGAAAAATCGGCGCGCTCAGTGCGCCCGTTCCGCCATGGACAGAATTTCGTCATGGCTCAGCTCCACGTTGTCGAAGCGGACAAAGATGCCGTTCGTCATGGCGCTGTTCCACACCGCGGGATCGGCAAGCGGGCGGAAGCGGAGCTTGTCGAGATAGGGCTTCATATCGAGCAGCAGGCGGCTGCCGGAGACAAAGTCCACCCGAAGAATGTAGTCCGGGAGCGGTGTGACGGCTGAGATGTATTTTCGGTACAAAGGCATTCCTCCCCTCCGGAAAATAAAAGATCCACCGTACAGCCATTGTACGGTGGATCGGAAAAAGTTGGTATTAACCAAAGGTTAGATAATTTTGCAGGAGCGGCAATGCAAAAACGGATGCGCTGCGTCCAAGCTGTGCCTTAGCTCTTCGGCGCGGCGAGCTCGGCGAGCCGTTTGCGCTTGGTGCGCACGTCGCCCGTGATGAGGAGCTTCGAGTAGATCTGGTTGATGTACTGCTTCACGCTTCCCTCGGACAAAAAGAGCTGCTCGGCGATCTCGCGGTTGCTCAGGCGCTTGGCGACGAGCGCGGCGATGGCGCTTTCGCGCTCGGTGAGGCCCGCGAGGGCGGCGGGACGGGAGCCTTCCGCACGCTTTTCGCCGCAGCGGCGCACAAAGTCCTCGCCAAGTGGTGTGACCGTCCGGACAAACGCGGCAAATTTCGCACCCGCGCCGCGCGTGAGCGCCGTCTTGAGATAGCGGTAATTTTCGACAAACGGCAGATAGAGCGCGTCCGGCTCCGCCGCGGCGAGGGCAGAGATCAAAAGTTCGTCTGCCGTTTCGCGCTTGCCGAGCATTTCGTAGGCCGCGGCGGTCTGAAGGCGGATGTGCAGTGCGACGAGCGCATAGTGCATCGCCTCGCACATACCGAGCAGTGCTTCGCTGCGGCCAATGACCTTGGCATATTCGCCCTGGGCGAGGTAGACCTGATTTTCGATAAGCTCCATCATCGGCTTTCCGGGCGCGAGGAAGTGGATGGAGGCGAGTTGATGCTCGCGGAAGACCGCGGGAATTTTTTCGGGCAGTCCCAGCAGTGCATAGTAATAGGCGCAGGAGCTTTGCAGAATGTTGAGCCATGCAACGTTGTGCTGCTGCAGCAGCGCCTCGCGCCGCTGCTCAAAGGACTCGCGCGGCGTAAAAGAAGTGCAGAGCGAGAGCCGCCAGGCGAGAAAGTCGCAGCACAAGGCCATGTTTTCCTGCCCGTTGCCGTCAATCTGCGCATAGGCGCGCTCGAGCATGATCTGCGCGTCGGCAAAGCAGGCGCGCGTAAAGTCGGCCTCCGCGCGCATGATGGTCTCAGCGCCCTGCCCGTGGCCGTTTGTGATCTTATAGTAGTGCGGCATGCACTCGTCCATCTCGGTGAGCTCGCTCTGGAGTTCGCCGGACGCGCGGTAAAACATCATCAGCACCGACGGCGAGCCGAACGTCCAGCCCCCGCTTTTCTGGATGCTGATGGCGGGGCGCGACATCTGTGCGCTCGCGCTGCGGTGCAGGCGGCTCATCGCGGAGATGTCGTTGTACATCAAAAAGCTCATGATGAGGTCGCACTCGCCGAGAAGGTCGCCGCGCTCATTCTCCGGCCAGTCGGGGTGTTCGGTGATCGCGGCGAGCAGCAGCTCCTTGAGCTCGAGCATCTTTGGAATCTGCCGCCAGTTGAACATGCTGCGCATCAGAACGAGGAGCGAAAGCGGGTGCTCCTTGAGCGTTTCGACCGGGCAGTGGGCGATGAAGTCGAGCACCTGCTGCGCGCCAAGCGACGTGAGCAGGATGCCCGCGTCGCGCTGGATGACGCGCAGCGCCGCGTCGTAGTTTTTGGCAAGACAGTAGAATTTGAGCGCATGCAGATATTGCCCATGCGTTTTGTACCACTCGCCATATCTATTATGGTAAACTGCCTGCCGCCGCGGCTCCATCGTGTGGAACGTGCGCTCGGCGCAGTCCTTCATCATGTGGTGGAAGCGGAACGTCACGCCGTCCGGCAGGCGCTTGACAAAGGCGTTCTGCTCGGTCAACGTCTGTAAGATCGCAGCGGTGTTTTTGCTGCCGGTGACGGTTTCGGCCATCTCGACGGTGAATTCGTCCGCAAGACCCATGACGGCCAAAAATTCGCGCCGCTTTGACGGCAGCGGGTCGATCATCGCGGCGGAGAACATTGCGTAGATATCCGAGCTGCGGCTCGGCAGCTCGCCGCGCTCGTGCAGCGTGCGGAGATTTAAGTAAATGGCCGAGAACCACCCCTCGCTCGAATAGAGCAGCGATTCGATCTGCGCGTCCGAGAGCTCCGTGCCGCAGCGGTGGGCGTAGATCGAGAGCTCCGTGTGGTTGAGGCGCAGCTGCTCGGCGCCCACGGTGTAGAGCCTGCCGCCAAGGCGCAGGATCTCCTCCGCGGGCAGGAAGCGGTCGCGGCTTGCGACGATCAGGTGAACGTTTTCAGGCAGGCGGTTCGTCAGCGTGCAGAGAAAGGCGGGCACGCGGTTGTCGGTCAAGAGGTGAAAATCGTCGATGAAAATATAGCAGGGCCGCTTGCCCGCGAGCGCGTGGCAGAGATCGTCCGTCAGGAGGCTTCCGCCCGCGGCGTCGTCGGGGCAGGGGTAGGCGCGCAGAAAGTCGAACCCCGCGTGGGAAAAGGCCTCCTGCACGCTCTTCCAGAAGATGGCCAGATTGTCCGAATACACGCTGATACGCACAACGGCGGCTTCGTCGAGCTTGGCGCGCTCTAAAAGATACCAGTTCACCGCCGTCGTCTTGCCGTAGCCCATCGGCGCGATCACGGTGGTGAGCGCGCAGCGCGAGATCGGGCGCAGGCACTCCTGTAGGCGCTCGGATATGTAGACGGTGTTCAAATTCCAGCTTCGCTTCGGCATGGCGTACCTCCAAGACAGTTTTGACCGGGGGCTTTTCTTTCAAGATATCATACGCCGCGTTTTTTGGCAACAGAAAGGAAAATGAAAATAAAATCGAAAGCATACATGACAGGCAATGGCGGCATGATACCACAAGAAAAAACAGGATGTGAGTGCCCTGTGATTGGACGGCGGTGCCGTGAAAAGTAAAAAGTGTCCGTGTCCCGAACAGGTTCGGAACACGGACGCCTTTTTTCATTTTTACCGCTTACAGCAAATCGGCCAGCTCCAGCACGAGCTTTTCGCTCTTTTCCCAGCTGAGGCAGGCGTCGGTGATGCTTTTGCCGTAGGTGCCCTCGCTGATCTTCTGGTTGCCGTCCTCGATGTAGCTCTCGATCATCAGGCCCTTGACGAGCGCGTTGATGTCATTCGAGTGGCGCTTGGAGTGCAGGACCTCCTTCGCGATGCGGATCTGCTCCAAATACTGCTTGCCGGAGTTGGCGTGGTTGCAGTCGACGATGCAGGCGGGGTTCTTGATGCCCTTTTCCGCGTACAGCTTGTGCAGCTGCTCCAGGTCTTCATAGTGGTAGTTGGGGCGGCTGTCGCCCTTTTCGTTCACATAGCCGCGCATGATGGCGTGGGCATAGGGGTTGCCCGCGGTCTCGACCTCCCAGCCGCGGTAGAGGAACGTGTGGTCGCCCATCGCCGCGTAGATGGAGTTCATCATCACGCTCAAGTCGCCGCCCGTGGGGTTCTTCATGCCGACGGGCACATCAATACCGCTCGCGACGAGGCGGTGCTGCTGATTCTCGACCGAGCGCGCGCCGACGGCGACATAGCCCAGAATGTCGGAGAGATAGCGGTAGTTTTCGGGATAGAGCATCTCGTCGGCGCAGGCAAAGCCGGTCTCCTGCACCGCGCGGGTGTGGAGGCGGCGGATGGCGATGATGCCCTCGAGCATGTCGGGCTTTTTGCTCGGGTCGGGCTGGTGGAGCATGCCCTTGTAGCCCGAGCCGTTGGTGCGCGGCTTGTTCGTGTAGATGCGCGGGACGATCAGGATCTTATCCTTGACCTTTTCCTGCAGGGGGACGAGGCGGCAGACATAGTCCATCACGCTGTCCTCGCGGTCGGCAGAGCAGGGGCCGATGATGAGCATCAGGCGGCTGTCACGCCCGTCGAGGATCGCGCGCATCTCTTCCACGCGCGCCTCACGCACCTTGGCGACCTCTTCCGTGACGGGGAACTCTTTTTTAATGTCCATCGGGATGGGCAGTTTACGGATGAATTTTGCATTTTGCTGCATAATGAATACTCCTTGTCGGTCATTGACCAATATTGCCTATATTCTACTGCGTTCCCCGCCGCGCCGCAAGTGTGAATTCGCAGGAATTCGACCGCTTTTGCAGCGCTGCTTTGGCATATTTATCCATGAAAAACGGGATGGCGCGGATAACGAGAACTGTGGAGTACCATATCGGGCGGCGGAAAAGGGAACCGCCGCGCGCCGATTGCATGCGCCTTAAGCGGCGGAATATAAAATCAAGGTGCAGAGCGTCCTTGCTCTGCACCTTGATTTTATGGAAACTGATCAGTGACGGAAGCGGTCAGATGTTCAGCCGGCGGCGCAGCTCGCGGCTGATGGGCAGCACAGAGTCCGTGCCGCGCACGCGCAGGGCAAAGCTGTTGCCCGTCCACGGAAAAATGCTGACAATATAGCGCAGGTGGACGAAACAGGTCTTGTGGATGCGGTAAAAGTCCTGCTCACCGAGCCGGCTCTCGTATTCGCCGAGCGAGGTCGTATCGGGATAGCTCTTGCCGGAGATGGTATGGAGGATGCAGCCGCGGCCGATGCCGTCGGTCTCGATGTAGGTGATCTCATCGGTGTCGAGCAGCGTGGTGCTGCGGTTGCTGTTCACGGCGATGCGGTGCAGCACGGGCGGCGCGGCCGATACGGCGGGCGCGGGTTCGGCGGTGCAGCGCTTGAGCGCCTCGCGGATGCGGTCAGGGTTGAAGGGCTTGAGCAGGTAGTCGTCCGCGCGCAGCTCGAAGGCGCGCACGGCATAGTCGGAGTAGGCCGTGGCGAAGATGATCTTTGCCTGCGGCATCAGACGGCGGGCGAGGGCGGCGATGGTCGTGCCCTCCATATCGCCGAGGTGGATGTCGAGAAAGAGAATGTCGAACGTGTGCTTTTCCAGCAGTTCTACCGCCTGCGCACCGCTTCCGGCCTCAAAGATCTCGGCGTGCGGCAGAAAATTTTCAATCTGGCGCACAAGCGCCACGCGGGAATATTTTTCATCGTCGATCACAGCAATTCGCATCGAAGTACCCTCCTCTTATTCAGTGTCCGGCATTTCCGGCGGGATGAGCGGCAGCGAGAACGACACGGTCGAGCCCTTGCCGCTGCTGTCGATATGAAAGTCGCACTGCTCGCCGTAGATGCTGCGCAGGCGTTTCCTTACGTTGAAAAGGCCCGTGTAGGTCGGGTCGCCCCTGCGACTTATTTCAGCGCCGCCAGCGAGGAAACGATTTTCTCCGCTGCCGTCCATATCCGCTCCTGACTTTGCTGAATGTCCTCCAGATCGGCCTCATAGATGCGGCCTGTTTCGTGGGCGCGGCGGGTGAGCTGGTTGAGGTTGTTGCTGGAATAGCGAAGCAGCGACACCAACTCCCGCAGCTCCGGAAGGTCGAGCTTCACCACATATCCGTCAATCGCCATCTTGCGGAGATACGCCACCATGTTAGTGGTGCCGAACTGCGCCATCTTCGGTTCAATCATTTCTCGTTCCTGCGGCGTGACGCGGAATTTGAGCTGAATATCCCGTTTGCGCTTTGCCATCGCTCAGCGCTCCGGGGCTTTGGACTTCGCCGAAATTTTCGGCGAAGTTGTTTCAGGCAGCTTTTTCAGTATATCCCGGACAGAGGTTTTCTGCCGCTCCTGCGCGTAGGCTTTGCGGGTCTGGCTGAGAAACAGATCGACCAGACCGGGATGACTGTTGACGGCCAGATAGCAGTTGCGGTCAGCACCCCATGCGTCGGGATTGGCGGGGATGAACATGGCGTTTGCCCAAGCCCGGTTGTCGGGAGAATAGCGTCTGTCCCAATCTGCTTGACAGACGGTGATGGCGAGGATAAGCACCGGAGAAACGAAAAAAGGCCACCGATCTGCTCCCCGTATAGGGGGGAGAGATCAGTGGCCTGTTGGTTTGTTCTTTTTTAATGCCCTGGCGTTCGAGTCACATCAGTTCATAAAAACGACCGGTTGCATCTCTAAAATGTCGCCTGTCGCGGAGAAAAACTGGCTTTTTGAAAAATCCTGTTTATCTAACTTTTTTCGATGAAAAAGCCGATAAATATGTGAAAACTCCGCACTTTCGTGCGGAGTTTTCTGCGCTGCATCTTTCATCAACACATTTTGGAGCTGGTGGTGTGACTCGAACACATGACCTGCTGATTACGAAGTGTATCCGGGCGCTCCATTTGACGGTTTTCAGGGATTTTGGAGCCTTTCCGCTCGGTATATTACGGGAGGTACGTCCTATCCTCTCCATTGTTTTTGTCCGCTCGTTTCCCCGTGTGGGTCTCGGTGTGGGTCAAACCACTTTTAGAATACGAACGAGGGGCGTACCTCTGACAACGGCAAACCGAGCCTCTGCGCCCTATCCCGCTCATAGGTGACGCGTGTCACTTCCTCAATAAAGTCTTTCTCTTTCGGCGTGGCGCTCGCCCATCGCACACTATATTTGCGGCACAGTTGAAAGAATATCTCATAAAAACGTTCTTCCTCCGCATCCTTGCGGCAATAGCTAAGTATGCGTATATGTACGACGTGCTCAACAACGAGAGCATCGCCGCGATGATCAACAAGGTCGCGGAGGACCTCGGCGGCATCTACGGCCTCGTCAATCATTGCCCCGGCCCGGAAGGCCGGCACCTTTGAGGCGCTGACCGAGGCCGACTGGGCGGACGGCTATCAGAAGTGCCTGTACAGCTACACCACCGCCATCTGTGCGGCGCTTCCGTACATGAAGAAGGGCGGCAGCGGACGCATCGTGAACTCCACCTCGTCCTCCATTAAGCAGGAGCTCGATAACCTCATTCTCTCCAATACCTTCCGCATGGGTGTGGTCGGCATGAGCAAGACGATGGCGCGCGAGTTCGGTCCGTACAACATCATGGTCAACACGATGGGCCCCGGCCGTATCTACACCGACCGCATCAAGTACCTCAACACCATCCGCGCCGAGAAGGCGGGCATCACGCTCGAGGAGTACAACACCCGCGACGCCGCGAGCTTCCCGCAGAAGCGCTACCAGACGGCGGACGAGTACGCCCGCTCCGTGGTGTTCATCTGCTCGCCCGCGAACAGCGCGATCTCCGGTCAGGTCATCTGCGTCGACGGCGCCATGACCACCGCGTACTAAACCGATAAACGCAAAAAGAAAACAAGCGGAGGCTGTCTCGCTGACAGCCTCCGCTTTTTCGTATACAGCGGATCGGTCGTAACCGTCAAGGCGGGAGCGGTGTGAGCTGCTCCCGCCTTGCCTGCAAAATAACAGCAGCTTATGGGCGTGTCAAGGGCGGGGATAAAAAGCCACTACCACAGCCCTTTCAAACCTTGTACACTGGAAAGTGGATAATGTACAATAACGGACCTGTTACAGCATCCTCATTTTCGTTCCAAAAACGCACCGCTGTACCAATCAAAGAAGCTGTCGCAGCCTTTCTTCTGTATTTTCAGTCGCCTTTAGCGGTTTTTCTTGATTTTAATTCTTTTCCTAACATCTTGCGGCCCGAGTTTCCACTGTGTTCTACACATGCCTACGGCATTTTATGTGGTCAAAGACAAAGTCTCGCTAAAGCTACTCCGGCAAAGGACTTATCGTTCCTTGATACCCAAATCCAACCTGTGAAATCGCATTTTGCAAGACAGAATCATACTGCTGTTGTGACAACTAAGACCATGTATTATTATTCTTGCTTTTTCCGGCGGTATCCTGTAAAATGACATCATCAAGGGAGAGGAGAGCAGACATTTTTGAAAGAGCGCTTCCATTGATCAAATTGGAACGCCGTTTGCTCGAAAAACCCTGTAGACCAACTATAAAAAGGAGGGTATTTCAGTATGTACAAGGTAGATCTCAACAGCGACCTCGGCGAGAGCTTCGGCGCGTATACCATCGGGCTCGACAACGAGGTCATCGCGCATGTTTCCTCTGTCAATGTGGCCTGTGGCTATCACGCAGGAGATCCGTCGGTGATGGAAAAGACCGTTGCCGCAGCCAAGGCGGCAGGCGTCGCCGTCGGCGCACACCCGGGCTTCCCCGATCTGATGGGCTTTGGCCGCAGGAACATGGTCGTCTCGCCCAAGGAGGTCAAGGCGTATGTCAAGTATCAGCTCGGCGCGCTGATGGCCTTCGCTGCGGCAGAGGGTATCAGGCTCCAGCACTGCAAGCCCCACGGCGCTCTCTACAACATGGCTGGTAAAGACATGGATCTGGCGCTTGCCATCGCCGAGGCGATTGCCGAGGTAGACGAGAGCATTATCCTGCTTGGCCTTGCCAACAGCAAGATGATTGATGCAGGCAAGCAGTTGGGCTTGCGCGTCGCAAACGAGGTCTTTGCCGACCGCGCCTATCAGGCCGACGGCTCGCTTGTGCCGCGCAAGCTGCCCGGCGCCGTCATCCACGATAAGGACGAGGCCATCGCGCGCACCGTCCGCATGGTCACCGAGGGCAAGGTCACGGCCATCACCGGCGAGGAGGTCGAAATCGCGGCTCACTCCATCTGTGTCCACGGTGACAACCCTTCGGCCGTCGAATTCGTTAAAAATATCCGCACGCAGCTCACCGCCCGTGGCGTGGAGATTGCCCCCATCCGCGAGATCGTATAAAAAGAGCCTCGTTTCCAGCTGTTCCGTTCCGCAAAGACCAACGCCCCAAATCTGCCGCACTGCGGCAATATTTCAGGAGGATGATCATGAGTAACGAAACCACCCAGAAGCGCTCACTGTCCGTCAGCCTTGGCGCGGCCTTTCTGATGGCGACATCCGCCATCGGCCCCGGCTTTCTGACCCAGACCTCGCAATTCACCGCAAAGTATCTCTCTTCTTTCGCTTTCGTCATCGTCTGCGTCATCATCATGGATATGATCGCGCAGACCAATGTATGGTCCATCGTCGGCGTTTCCGGCCTGCGCGGTCAGGAGATTGCCAATAAGGTCCTTCCCGGTCTCGGGTATCTTCTTGTCGTGCTTGTTGTGCTTGGCGGTCTTGCGTTCAATATCGGCAATGTCGGCGGCGTGTCACTCGGCTTCAATGCCATGATCGGCATTCCCGAAAAGGCCGGCGTCATCATCGGCGGCGTGCTTGCCATCTGCATTTTCCTTTCCAAGAAGGCAAACGACATCGTCGGCAAGGTCGCCCAGATCCTCGGCGGCATCATTATCGTCGTCATGCTGGTCGTGGCTTTTATGGCCAAGCCCCCCGTCGGCGATGCGGTCGTCCATATCTTTACCCCTGAGAATCCCAAGGAACTCATTCCCGTCATGGTCACGCTGCTCGGCGGCTCCTGCGGCGGGTACATTACCTTTTCGGGCGCACACAAGCTGCTTGACGCGGGTTGGGGCGGCAAGCCGGAAGAAGTCAAGCACTTCCGCAAGTCCGTCCTGACCGGCATCTGTGTCTCGAGCAGCGTTCGTATCCTGCTGTTCCTGTGCGTGCTCGGTGTCTGCACGGCCGGTACGGTCGTTGTGGCTGAAAATGTCGCGGCTGTCACTGGCGCTGCCAACCCCGCAGCCGAGGCTTTCCGCCTTGCTGCCGGCGACATCGGCTACCGCCTCTTCGGTCTCGCGCTGTTCTCCGCCGGTATCACCTCCGTCATCGGCGCGGCCTACACCTCCGTCTCCTTCCTCAAGACCGTTCACCCCTTCATCGCCAAGAACGACAAGTGGTTCATCGTCGGTTTCATCGCTTTCTCCACGCTTGTTATGGCGATCCTCGGCGGCGCGAAGCGCATGGTCATCCTGGCCGGTGCTCTCAACGGTCTGATCCTGCCGATCTCCCTGTGCTGTATGCTGCTCGGCTGCCACAAGAAGTCCATTGTCGGCGAGTACAAGCACCCCGTGTGGCTGCAGATCCTTGGCTGGTGCGTGGTCGGTGTCGCAGGCTACCTTGCCGTCACGGCGCTGCCCAACCTTGCCAAGCTCTTCGCGTAACGAACCTGCACCATTCCGCGAGCCGGTCTGTCCCACAGGCCGGCTCCGCCTGAAAGGAGAACGATATGTCCGACATCAGATTCCTGCTCAGCGGTGACTCAGCCGTAACCGTGGAATTCGGCAACGAGATCAGTGAGCACATCAACGCGCAGATTCGTGCGTTTAGCATCGCGCTCACCGAGAGCAAACTCCCCGGGATCGTGGAGCTCGTGCCGACCTACCGCTCGCTGATGGTTCACTACGACCCTGAGGTCATCCCCTACGGTGTGCTTGTCAAAAAACTCAAGGGCCTGCTCAATCAGCTTGACCACATCCGGATTCCGCCAAGCGATGTGTTGGAAATCCCCGTGCTCTACGGCGGGGAGGAAATGGGCCCCGACCTTGGCTTTGTCGCCGAGCACAATCACAAAACGCCTGACGAGGTCATCCGGATTCACACCTCCACGGAATATCTCATCTATATGCTGGGCTTTACCCCCGGTTTCACCTATCTTGGCGGTATGAGCGAGGAAATTGCCGCGCCGCGCCTTGCCCAACCTCGTGTCAGGATTCCCGCCGGCAGCGTCGGCATCGCCGGCAGCCAGACGGGCGTATATCCCATCGACTCCCCGGGCGGCTGGCAGCTTATCGGCCGCACGCCCGTGCGCATGTACGACCCTGACCGCGCCGTTCCCATCCTGCCCAAGGCAGGCCAGTACATCAAGTTCTACGCCATCGATCAGGCGGAATTTGACCGTATCGCCGCGCTGGAGGCCTCCAGCGGCTATACGGTTCACACCTACCCGAGAAAGGAGGCGGAGCAGGCATGAGCATCACCATTCTCAACCCTGGCATGCTCACCAGCGTGCAGGATCTCGGCCGCATCGGCTACCAGCAGTACGGCGTGTCCGTCTCCGGCGTGATGGATCCGCGCAGCGCGTCTATCGCCAACATCCTCGTCGACAACGATGAGGGCGAGGCTGTGCTCGAATGCACGATGATGGGGCCCCACCTCCGCTTTGATGCGCCCAACATCATCGCAATCACCGGCGGCGACCTTGGCGCAACGCTCGACGGTCAGAGCATCGACACCTACCGCGCCGTTCCTGTGAACGCGGGGCAGACGCTGCGCTTCACCATGCTGCGCACCGGCTGCCGCGCTTTCGTGGCGTTCGCGGGCGGACTCGATATCCCCGTGGTCATGGGCAGCCGCTCAACGGACATGAAAGCGAAGATCGGCGGCTATCAGGGCCGCAAGCTGCAAAAGGACGACGTCATCGCTTTCCGCGCGCCCAAGACCGACCTCAAGAACCTCGGCGTGCGCCACATTTCGCCTGAGTTCGTGCCGCGCGCAGAGTATAAACTGCGTGTCGTGTTCGGCCCGCAGGACGATGCCTTCACCGAGCTTGGCGCTATGACCTTTCTCAGCAGCGTTTACACCCTTACACCGGAGTTCGACCGCATGGGCTGCCGCCTTGACGGCGAGCTGATCGAACACATCAAGGACGGCAACATCATCTCCGACGGTATTGCCTTCGGCGCGATTCAGGTGCCCTCTGCGGGCAGGCCGATCATCATGCTGGCCGACCGCCAGACCACCGGCGGCTACACGAAGATCGCCAATGTCATCTCCGCGGACTTCCGCATCCTCGCCCAACTCAAAGCGGGCGACAGGGTGCGCTTTGAAAAGGTGTCCATCACCACCGCACAGGAGGCGCTGCTTGCCCAGCGCGCTGCGCTGCGCTGCCTGCGCGGCGCCATGAATCGTTGACGCAGCCCTAAAACATAAAAAATAATAGTAATAGGAGGAATGACACATGGCCTTTGATATTACCCCTTATATCGATAAGAAGCCGAGCGAGGTTCGCAAGCTTATCCGCGAGGGTGTCATCGACTTCCCAACCGCTGGTATGTGTCGCGGCTACGCACAGGCCAACCTTATCATCCTTCCGCCGGAATACGCGGGAGATTTTGAGGAATTTGCCAAGCGCAACCCCTTCCCCTGTCCGATCCTTGAGATTATCCGAGGTACGCCCGAGACGCACGATATGGGCGAGGGCGGCAATATCTGCACCGACATTCCCAAGTATCGCATCTACCGCGATGGCAAGTGGGATGGCAAGGAGCTGACCGATGTGAGCGACTACTGGAAAGAGGGCTATGTCGGCTTCTTGATCGGCTGTTCATTCTCGTTCGAGGAAACGCTCATGCGCGAGGGTATCGAGATCCGTCACATCGCGCAAGGTCGCAATGTACCGATGTTCAAGACCAATATCATGACCGAGCCGGCCGGTCCGTTCTGCGGCCCCATGGTCTGCTCTATGCGCCCCATGACGCCGGAAAACGCCAAAAAGGCGTATGACATCACCGTCAGAATGCCGAATGTCCACGGCGCGCCCGTCCACATGGGCGATGCCGCCGAGGTCGGCGTCGCCGATGTGATGAAGCCTGACTACGGCGAGGCGGTTGATTTCTACGAGGGTGAGATTCCCGTGTTCTGGCCCTGCGGCGTGACGCCGCAGGCGGCGGTCGAAAATGCGAAACCGCCCATTGCTATCACCCATGCCCCGGGCCACATGTTCATCACGGATATCATCAATTCCGAACTGAACGACTTTCTGGAAGCTAAAAAGAATCGCTGAATTCTCTCTTTTCCGATCAACGCGGTGCCGGATCTTGACATCGTACCGCTTCGCTTTTCGGCCGTTGTCGTTGCCGCGCAGTGGGGCGGGGAGAGTGACCCGGAAGCTCTCTCCCGAGGTTCTCTTTGCGCCGCCGGACGGCTTCCGCGCCGCTGCGGTCTACACAATGTAAGGGAAAACATTGCCTGTATTCAGGACTTTGGCAGACAAAAAGGAGGATGGAGCTATGAGCGCAATGATCATCAAATCCAGAGAAGCAAACGATTTGAAGCTGACCGCATACCACGGGCATTTTGCGACCCGCCACTCTCACAACAGCCATTATCTCGACATCACCCGCATGAAGCATGAATGTGCAATGGCCAATATCGCTGCCGCCTCTCTTGCCAATCACTATGTCTATGAAAAGGAGATCGATACGGTCGTCTGCCTGGACGGCAGCGAGGTCATCGGTACGTTTCTCGCCCGCCAGCTCTCTCAGAAGAATCTCTTTTCCCTGAGCAGCGAAAAAAATATCTGCGTCGTCGCACCGGAGCACGATTCCAACGGACTTCTGATCTTCCGGGATAATCTTCGCCCCATGGTGTCTGAAAAGAATGTCCTGCTGCTGATCTCCACGGTGAATTCGGGAAAGACCGCGGCTCGCGCACTCGAGTGCATCGAGTATTACGGAGGCACCACGCAGGGGGTCGCAGCTGTCTTCAGCGCCTTGAAGCAGGTGGGCGACATCCCCGTGATCAGCCTGTTTTCCCCGGAGGATATCCCCGGATATGTGACCAGTCTTGTCAAGGATTGTCCCATGTGCAAGGCAGGGCAGAAAATTGACGCGCTGTCCAATAGCTACGGTTTTTCTCCCCTGACCTGATGCCTGCGGCAGCCTGATTCTTCCTGCCGCAAGAATCACAATCATCAGTATCCTTCTTCTTGACAACTCTTCAAACTTTCTATTATATTGGTAACAGGCGAAAGCCGAATCTCGCAGCTTTCCGGTGAGGTTCACACCGTAAGTGTGACCTCAGGCATTCATGGACCCCGTAGGGCATTATGACCACCCTGTACGCAGGAAGTTCCATGAAGGTCGACAGTTTTTGGCGCTGTACCGGCAGCGCGGGTGTGTACCCTTCCGTCGAAAGCGGAAAGGACACAAATGAACGACAACGTCGTTATCGTCTACAATGGTGAGCAAGTATCGGAGTCAAAGGAGGTCGCAGACTTCCTTGAGCAGGATCGAAAACGGGAACAGGCGCAGGAGAAGCAGGACGCAAGGCACCTGAGTAAAAGTGAGTTTGAAACGGTGCTGTCCGGTTTGGAGTGCGTCAAGCGTCTCGTGGAGGATGCGGCGCTCAGGAACCTCCGGCTTGAAAATCTGCGGGGAGCCATTGCGGAATTGGACGTGCAAGGTCAGAACCTGCTCTCCCTCCGATACAGCGGTGAACTGACGATGGAGGAGATCGGTCAGATCTACGGCATCTCCAGAATGGCGGTATCAAAGCGACTGCAAAAGCTGCACAAAAAGCTGGGAAGCTCTGTCTCATGACAGGGCTTCCCAGTTTTTTTGAAAAAATTTCTGTTCTCTGGTTTACAAACACGCTCTGAGTGTCCTTATAGGTGAGAGGCAAATCTGCTCCGCTATCGGAGCGTGGCTGAGTTGGCCGCAGCCTTACCGCCTCACCCGAACACAAAGGAGCGTGTATGACCATGAATCCATTTGAACAAAGCACACAGCAGCTTCTGCGCTTCCTGACCTCCCACGCTGAGTGGGAGGTCATTGACTACATCCGGCAGGAAATAGAGCATGACGCACCGGAGAGTGTCCCGACCGCAGATGAACTGCTTACTTTCTTCCGATCCCCGGATGCGCCGACCGAACTGGACACCTACCAACAAATGCTGGCGACCGATAAGCTGCTGGAATACGCAGAGATCAGTCTGCGTACCCTCTGCGACCTGATCCGCTATCAGCAGCTCA
>ERZ840096.617-NODE-617-length-49333-cov-7.889829_pt1 | contig 49333 bp, 48 predicted proteins | sample MGYA00519878_ERZ840096 | MGnify/ENA primary metagenome ERZ840096 (study PRJEB31850, sample SAMEA3708865) | human gut metagenome | biome: human gut; feature: human-associated habitat; material: faeces | place: China | collected 2014 ...
GCTACTCCGCCACTCATAAGGCGGACAGCATTTATAACATGGTCTATCGCCTTGATGCGATGGAAGCGTACAACAAGCGGCTGGTCAAGAAGATTGCCGTTAAGGGCATCACAGAGTCTGGCAGCACGGCAACCGATGGATTTGTTTATCTGGAAAGCATCAATCTTTCCAAAGCCGACCCGACGGCGACCATCCAGTTTGATTGCAAGGGTGCCAATGGTATTCGCAAAAAAACAGCAACAGTCGGAATCGGATATAATCTTTACGACAATTCCGGCAATCTGGACGAGTACAAAGTCGGCTTTGTGGTCAAGTCCATTGACGGACGCGATAACTCCGTGGAGTTCCTGAACGGCGTCAAAATCTTTGCCGGTGATGTGATCGGCAAGGTCAGCGAAGACCAGCTTCGGCGCATTCAGATCCGCGAGACAATTCTTTCTCACTTGGAACGGGAACGTCAGCTTTTCCATAAGGGCATCAAAGTCCTGTCCCTGTTCTTCATCGACGAGGTTGCGAAGTACAAGCAGTATGATGAGGTTGGGCATCCGTTCAACGGCATCTATGCGGATATGTTCGAGGAAGAGTACAACGACATTCTCAGCTCCATGCAGCGGGAAATCGGAGACGAGGACTACATCCGCTACCTGGACGCGATTTCTGCCCATGATACCCACGCCGGTTACTTCTCCGTTGACAAAAAGGGCAAGATGACCGACAGCAAGCTCTCCGACAAGAAGGAAGGCATATCCGATGATATTGACGCCTATGACCTGATCATGAGGAACAAGGAACTGCTTCTGGATCGTGATCCGAAAAAGTCTCCTGTGCGTTTCATTTTTTCGCACTCCGCATTGCGCGAAGGCTGGGACAATCCGAATGTGTTTCAGATTTGCACTCTGAAACAAAGCAGCAGTGAGGTTCGCAAACGGCAAGAGGTCGGTCGCGGTCTGCGCTTGTGTGTCAATCAGGACGGCGAGCGTATGGACGCCAACGTGCTTGGAAATGATGTGCAGTCCATCAATGTTCTGACCGTCATCGCCAGTGAAAGCTATGACAGCTTCGCAAAGGGCTTGCAGACTGAGCTTGCCGATGCAGTTGCCGGACGTCCTGTGGCTGTTACCGCTGATCTGTTCAAGGACAAGGTCATTGTGGACGCCAGAGGCAACGAGCAGGTCGTGGACGGCGATACAGCGCAGGCAATTTATTTTGATTTGATTGTCAACGGCTATATCGACAAGAAGGGCGTACTGACCGATAAATATTATGCCGACAAAGCAAATGGTGCAATTCAGGTCGCGGAGGAAGTGGCGGACAGCCGCGATTCTGTGATCAATATTCTTGATTCCGTCTATGACAGCCGCGCCATGCAGCCGGAGAACGCCCGTGACAAGAATGTGGAGCTGCAAGTTGATCCCGACAAGCTTGCCATGCCGGAGTTCAAAGCGCTCTGGAAGCGCATCAGCCCGAAATCCGTGTATGTGGTGGACTTTGATACGGATGAGCTTGTGAAGAAAGCCATCGCATCGCTCAACCAGAATCTTCATGTGCCGAAGATATTCTTCAAGGTTGAAACCGGCGCAATGGACGAGATCAAGTCGAAGGATTCTCTCCTTGACGGAAGTGCATTCTCGAAATCAAAGTCGTCTACTTATGATAGTCGGAAGCAGATTCGCACCAACAGCAGCGTGAAGTATGATCTGATTGGTAAGCTGGTCGGAGAGACAGGCTTGACGCGAAAGGCAGTCGTTGCGATTCTGACCGGTATCGAAAAGGCTGTCTTTGAGCAATTCAAGTTCAATCCGGAAGAATTCATCATCAAAGCGGCAGCTTTGATCAATGATGAAAAGGCAACTGCAATTATCCAGCACATTACCTATAATGTGCTGGATGAGCATTACGATACGGACATCTTTACCGAGCCGACCATCAAGGGCAAGCTCGGAACGAACGCAATGAAAGCACAGCGGCATCTATACGATCATATCGTGTACGATTCTACGAACGAGCGCGATTTTGCATCTGATCTGGACACCAACACAGATGTTGCGGTTTATGTGAAGCTGCCGGACAGCTTCTATATCGCAACACCGGTCGGTCATTATAATCCGGACTGGGCGATAGCCTTCTATGAAGGTACGGTCAAGCACATCTATTTCGTTGCTGAAACGAAAGGCTCCATGTCCTCTATGCAGCTCCGGCTCATTGAGGAATCGAAAATTCACTGCGCAAGGGAGCATTTCAAGGCAATCAGCAGTCAAAATGTGGTGTATGATGTGGTGGACAGTTATCAAACGCTGCTTACGAAAGTGATGAAGTGAACATTGTAAAAATGGCAGTGACACAACTATAATCATGGCAATCAACTGCGAACGGGCAACCATCCGAATTTTCCGGATGGTTCAAGCCGAACACTTAGCTGATTCGTCGTTTCTGTTCTCCTCAACGTTTTGTTCGGAACCAAAGGATGCAGAACAACATTCTCGTTTTTTCTTTATGGACGATCCAATGCCATTGCCATCTCGCCACCGTTCGCTTATTTCAAAAAAATGCAGCGGCAGTTTCTCCACTGCCTATTACGAAGTATGGTCACAGAGATACACGGTAGTTATCCGCATAGTGCTACACTTTGTTATTGTTTTGATGGAATTAGCGTTGCTAAGCGAAAAGCAATTACTGTCTGCTATGTGGCTTTAAAACCTGTTTCGTGAATGAGGAATTTCTCAAATGATTATTTGTTGCTTTTTAACATTCAGTATTAACAATCAATAAATTTTGAAATGCGCTAAAAAACAAATGACAGGAGGTTTTTATCTATGGCAAATGTTTCTACTGGTATTCTCGGCGATGCAAATTTGATGAATCTAAGAGAGATTTCTGCTTCACAGGTTCGTCCGGAAGTAGGAGGTTTTTTCACTTTAGGTGAGGAGATCGTTCAGTGCTTCCAAACCATTCGAGATCAAGTGATTTTCACAAACAAACGTGTGTTCGTAGTAAATGTTCAAGGAATCACCGGGAAAAAGGTATCGTACTTTTCCTATCCATACTCGAAAGTGCAGTATTGGGGAATTGAAACAGCCGGTGTGTTGGACATTGATAGCGAACTTGTTCTCGTGTTCAATGACGGGAATAGACTTCAGTTTGATTTTAAAACGAAAGTTGACATCAAACGGATATGCGCAGATATTTCCGCATTTGTTTTGTAATTGCAGAGCAATTTATACTGTATATGCATGGAGCAAGCATTAAAGCAGCAGTTATTAAGAAAAGCTTAATAACTGCCGCCGGTGGCTAGACTGTATTTCCGTCTAGTAGGTTCAAATCGGAACTATCTGGGAATTCCGGATAGTTCATGCCGTGAATTCTCGGCAACTATTCAAGTTCGGCAGCGGAATATCTGATTTTTGTAGTGGTCTTTCACCACCTAGTTGTTGCCCATGCCGGGCGCACTAAAAAAATGCTATCCGATTTTCCCATCGGATAGCATTTTTTTATTTCTCCGGCAGTTCTGCCCACAGGGGCAGGCGGTGCAGGGCGCGGACGATGTTGCACTGCTCCAGCAGCGTTCCAGCGGCGTCGCACATGGTAGCGTACCATATGGGATTGCGCAGGGTGTTTGTTTCGGGGTCGAACAGTTGCTCGGGGCCGCTGGCGTACTGGAAATGCAGGTGGCTCAACAGCCCACCAGACTGCCGTGCGGTGCGGTGCGGCATCGGCTCCATAGCCAGCAGGCAGCGGAACGGCCAATCGGCGGCGACGTTCTCGGCCATGAAAAGCGCGTTTTCCTTGCCTTCCAGACCGCGTTCCAGCACGCGGTCCAAGTGGTAAATAGCGCGGCCCAGCGGGGCACCGTCGTCGGCCAGCCACTCGATGCAGAGCTTATCGCTGCCCTCGGGGGTGATCTCCCACCCGCCCAGGGTGCGCGGGTTGTCGATGCTGGTGGTCACGCAGGCCATCTGCCAGAACGCCTTTGCGCCGTTTTTGAACATCGGCAGCGCAGCGGCCGCGTCCTCGGCGTCGCGCCAGGCGGCCTGCATATAGGGGTCGGTGCTGGTCAGGTAGCTTTCAAAATTGCGCCACCGGCCTAGCCAGTCGGTTTGATGAAATTCCATGATAGGTAGTTCCTTTCTGTGAGATACACGGCCTGAGGGGCTTTGCCCGTTTCCATATTACGACAGCGTGATAACCCTATCGCACCACGCAGCAGCCAGTTCCTCGTCGTGGGTGATGACGAGGAGTGTCTTGCCCTGAGCCTTTAACGCCTGCATCAGGCGGCCCACCTGCTGCATGCTGCCCCAGTCCAGGCCGCTCGTCGGCTCGTCCAACAAAATCAACGGTTTATCGCTCAACATGGCGACGGCCACCACGACCCGCTGTTTCTGCCCTCCGGAAAGGCTCATAGGGTGGCGGTCGGCCAGGCCCGCCAGCCCCAGCGCCTGCATGACCTCGTCACAGCGCTCGGGGTGGGCTGCACCCAGGAGAATTTCCTCTTGCACGCTGTCGCTGAACAGCTGATAGTTCACGTCCTGCATGACAAGGAAACTGTTGTGCAGGCGTTGTTTTTCGTTGGTCGGGCGGTCATGCCAGCAGATTTTCCCGCCCAGCGGCTTCATCAAACCGCAGAGTGTGCGGGCCAGCGTCGTTTTACCGATGCCGTTGCGGCCCATCAGGCCGACGATTTCTCCCGCCCCGAACGCGAGGTTCGGCAGCGTGCGCAGCGGGTTCTTTTTGTCGTAGCCCAGCGTGACGTTTTCCAACGTCAGCACCGGCGCACCCAGGCATTCTCTGCACTGCTTCACGGTGATTTCTGCCCGGCAGGCGTCCAGCGTCCGCCCGCGCAGGCCGTATTCGGTCAGGCGTTCAGAGGGCAGGGCGGCAAACTCCGCCGCAGTCCACTGGGCCGTCAGCGCACCGTCAGCAAAGTAAAAATAGCGATCCACCAGGTCGGTGATCCAGGCCAGGCGGTGCTCGGCCAGCACGACGGTGACGCCGCACTGTTTCATCGTGGCAACCATGTCGTGCATACGTGTGATGGCAGCGGCATCCAGATTGCTCGTAGGCTCGTCTAAAACCAGCAGTTTGGGGCTGAGCATACAGGCCGCTGCAAACGCGACCTGCTGCTTCTCTCCGCCCGAGAGCTTGAACACACTGCGGCCCATCAGCGGCTCAATGTGGAACTTCCGGGCCGTCTCAGTCACCCGGGCACGGATGTCTTCCGGCGGCAGGCCGCTGTTTTCGCAGGGGAAGGCCAACTCGGCGGTGGTGTCCACGTTGAAATATTGTGTCTTAGGGTTCTGGAACACGCTGCCCACTTGGGGCACGTAGTCCTCGATGGCAGCCTCGCCCGCGGCCAAGCCCGCCGCCGTACACTGCCCGGCTAGCGCACCGGGATAGAACACCGGGGCCAAGCCATTGAGCAGCCGTGAGAAGGTCGTTTTGCCGCAGCCGCTGCGGCCGCAGAGCAGCACGCATTCGCCGGGCTGTACGGTCAGCGCCACATCCCGCAGGGCGGGTGCAGGGCTGTTCTGGTAGGTAAAATCCACGTCAGAACATGAAAGTATGGGTTTCACAGCAGTGTCACCGCCTTCCAGACCAGCGGCAGCGTGCAGAGCACCGGGTAGAGGAAATCCCACACGGTCAGCCGCAGTTCAGTCATGCAGGTGTGCCGCCCCGGCAGGCCGATACCCTTGGTCAGCGCAGCGGCGGACAGATCCTGCGCCACGTTGTTGCTGTTCATCAAAAGCGGCATCAGAATATATTCCAGCGACTGCATCGGGTGAAGCAGCAGGGCGCCGCGCCCCTCGGCGATGCCGCGCAGCGCCATAGCCGCACGGATTTGACGGTAATCCTCGCCCACGGTGGGGAAAAAACGCACCACCACCGCACAGGGGATGATGACGCTCTCCGGCACGTGCATCCGGCGCAGGGCGGCAGTCAGCTCGCCGATGGTCGTGGTCGAGAACGCATACGCACCGGTGATGATGCAGGGCAGCATCATCCGCACGCCGACCGAAACCAGCGACAGCAGGTTCAGAAGCACGCCCTCCCCTGCCCGGGGCACGACGAAGATATCCACGGCCAGCAGGCCAAAATACAGCGCGGACAGCCGCAAACCCATCCCGATCTTGCCCGAGAGGAAAAACAGCAGCAGACACAGCGCGGTGGTCGCAGCCTCGGCCGCCGTGCCTACATGGAAGAGCAGCAACAGGTTTGTCAGCAACAGCAGATACAGCTTGGCGCGGGGGTCCATACGGAACGTCATGCGACGATCCCCGCTTTCTCAAAGTGCTTTTTCATCATGCACTGGCCGAACAGCCCGCCCAGCACGGCGCAGACCAGAATTGCCGCCATGGCTGCGACGAAGCTGCCGTTGTTGATGGGCGCAAACAGTGTATCGATGTAGGCGGCATCCTTGCCGCGGGCGGTCAGGTTGGCAATGTAGGCGTCCTTCATGAACCAGAGTGGCAAAATAGGCCCGGTCAGACCGCAGGAGAAAACGACATAGCTGACCAGCAGCAGCTTTTTACTGCGGAACTTGCCCCGCGCGGCGATGAGATCTGCCAGCAGGCCGCAGACGATGTTGGCGGCGAAGGACAGCACAAAGTGGCCGGACACGAAGAAGAACAGACCCATGACAAGGCCCATGATCGTGATACCGCCGAATTTTTGCAGTTTGGCGGCCAGCAGCATATACACGCTGCCGGAGATCAACGCCGCCACTGCCGGCAGCAAAATGTTGCCAACACCCGGCAGCAGCGCGCAGGTGAAGGTGGCGACCGTGACGAGCACGAAGTAGAGAGCCGTGAACACGCCGACTGAGATAAGGTCGGGCACGGTGAGTTTGTTGGGGGTGATGGAGTTGGTAGTTTGCGGCATTGTGATGTAGTCCTTTCTTTAATGTTAGCATCGGCTAACTTACAGGTATACTTACACAGAAAAAGCGCAGCGGGCTGCGTCCTTTCGGAGCACAGAAGTTAGTGTATCATAACTGTGGCACATCTGTCAACTGTTGCTTATCATTGGCAAGGCCAGGCATACCATTTGTGTTCCACACTATCTCTTTGCAGGAAGCCCTCGTTCCCTTGGTATTCTGCTTTCAACACACTGACCTCCTTCCGGTCTGTACTTGAGACTTACGATTGTTCGGCCCTTCCCTTGAAAAAGAATCAGGGTACTATGGCCTCGGCTGACTCCTTGCAGTTCGTTGTTACTGCGGCTTTCGGATTTTCCTACTTTCCGTCTGCAAGACCTCCCCGGGTAAGGGCAACAACTTTCCTCCCACGTAACCGCCTCATTTACCGCACGGGATTCGGGCAGCATTGGACTTTGTGTTGATTTGCACACTCGTCCGTCCCTGTACGGCCTACTATGTGATTTCTGTTCGTCGGCTCGGGAGTTTGCCCGCCAGCGTTTTTTTCGCTGACATCCGGCTTCCTTCAGATTCCACCTCACGATGGACACCCTTGCCTTCGGCTAACGCTTCCCACTGCCGAGCGCGTAGTGGTCTTGCACCACCCAGTTGTTGCCCATGTCGGGCGCACCATCCAAAAAGACCGACACGCTGTGCCGGTCTTTTTTCGATGGCGCGCAGAGCAAAAAACTGCGCAAAGCTTACTTCACTTTATAAAACACACGATTCCCGGCATTTCTGGCTGCCAGCAAATCCATGTCATGAAATTTCATAACAAAGGTCCGGATTGTGGCGTAGGCGGCATTGCGGAAGTCTTTTTCCAACTGCTTGGTCGTAAACTCCGAGTTCCCGTAAGCCGACAAAACATATTCCCAAAGCAGCCGTTCTTTTTCGGTGATTCTGCCTTCCACAAGGGCCTGTTGGTACACCTTGAAATCTGTATGCGCCGGTGCCGTGTCTGCCTGCAGGCGGTTGTACACCTCTTTGCAGAAATACGACAGGAACGGAGTCACATCTGTATAGCCTGTGAGCATCGCATTTTTCTCCACACGCTCATAGGCTTTATAATATGCCGCCTTACTCTCGGCAATATAACGCGAAAACGGTGTAAACAGGGCTGCCGGGTAGCCATGCCGTGCAAGATACCACAGGTGAAGCAGACGGGCGGTTCGTCCATTGCCGTCAAAATACGGGTGGTAATAGGCAAGTGCAAAATGCAGAATGGCCGCCTTGTGCAGCTCATTCAGGTCATCTTCCGCATTGGCAAAGTCGATCAGTTGCTTCATGACCTGTGGCAGCAGCTTGTCAGAGAGCCCCTTTCGGCTTTCCTCGCCGCCCACAATATAGACAGCATCATGGCGGTAAAAATGATCCGGCAGCAGTTTGTCCTCTGCCGGCAAATACTCTCCGGTACTGATTTGATACAGCCGGTGCAGATTTTCCTCGGTGATTTCATTTTGCTGGTCGGCAATAAAATCCAGCCCGCGTTTCATACCATAAATGCGGTTTTCCTCCTCATTGCGGGGGGCGTTGCCGTTCAATATATGCCGAATGCTGTTGCGCGTTGAATGGATATTTTCGATTTGCAGCGTAGCATGGATTTCCTCCGTCATAGCTTGCACACCAAAAGGCTGGCTTTCTGCCGGAACAGACAGCAGTTGCTTCATGCCACTAGTGGAAATCTGCGCAAGATTCGGCAGGCAGACAATAGCCTGCCCGGTAAAATCCACCAACGGCAGCGGTTGCACGAAATTCTGCCGCAGCAGTTCGGAAAATTCCTTGACATCGGCAACGGAATATTTATATGCCAGGCGGTCAAGCTCAAACAGATGCTTATCGGAAAGCATTTTAGCAAACTTCGTTCCGTCCATAGTTGCTCCTTGTTACTGATATAAATTGATACCAATGTATATCATATATACTCCGTTCGCAATAAAAAGTCAAGCACAACAGATACTCCATCGCAACGATGATTCTATTATATACGCTATTTTAATTTGGTAACATCATATCCAATGGATTCACCCTGATCCCGCCCTGCATCATTTCAAAATGCAGATGGTTGCCGGTGCTGTCGCCCGTGCTGCCTACATACCCGATCACTTGACCAGCCGTCACGGTTTCGCCCGCCGTGACGGCTGTTGCTGTCATGTGGGCATACCGCGTGGAAAGTCCTGCACCGTTATCCAGCAGCATCTGGTTGCCGTAGCTGTCGTTCCAGCCGCTGACCAGCACCGTGCCGCTGTGGGCAGCCAGGATGGGTGTGCCTTCCGGCGCGGGAATGTCTGTGCCGCGATGCCCGGCGTTGCCGAAGGCATCCACTTTCCCGAAGTGGCAGGATATATAAGTGTGCCCCGGCAGCGGCCATTGCAGGGTGCCGTCACCGACCACGCCGCCGACACCGCCGCACAATGCCAGCAGATAAGGGCTCAGTTCGTCCGACAGCAGCTCGTCAAGAATATCGCGCTGGTCTTGCGTGAAATTGTATTCTTCAGCCAGCTCGGCTACACTTTTGCTGCTGACCGTGATGTGTAGGATATGCTCTGTAGCAACAACCAAAAGCACTGCAATTTTGAATACGCGCTCAATTACGCCAAACGGCGTTTCATAGTCCTCGCTCTACCCAGCGAAGCGCAGCACAAAAACGTTCAGCCTGCTGGTCATGATGACCATATTCATCCAACACGGTTTCGGCTCTGCAGGCTGTCCGCAATGCAGTATGGACACGCTGAGCGTAGGCGGTGGCTTCACTCAGGCGATTGGTGTGGCCCTCGCCTTCTCGAGCGCCGTTCTGGAGATATACCCGAGCAGAACTGTTCAGGATCGGATGTTCCTCGACAAAGTCTGCAACTCCCGGAAACCAGAACGACCCGCAGAGAGAAAACACCGACGCAAATACCTTCGTTTCCCAAAGGCTCATCACGGCAGCCAAACCGCCCAGCGAGAAGCCGCCATACGCCAGCTTTTCCGAGTCAAGAGTGTATTCGTCTATAAGGGGCGGGAGAATTTCGTTGATTAGTTCTCGATGATACTGCCCTAGTTGACCACCAAAATCCGGTGTGCCCGGTCGAATAGCTGATTTCGGCCATGGGGTATACTCTGAAAGCCTGTTGTTGGGGTACACTCCCACCAGCACTGCCCGTTCCGTGCGCAGATTCAGTTGCTCAATCAGGTTCCCGTCGTTGATTAGGATTGCTGGGTTTTTACCTTTGTACAGTCCCTTTTCTGGGAACTGGACTCCAATTCGGTGTGAGCCAAGATTCAGAATTTCCATCCATAACCGTCCTTTTTGTCAGTTTTTACGCAGTGTGGGTTGCTCCCCATGTAGACAATCGGCAGCATTTTGTGCTATATTAGCAGCAGCTAACCGCTTTTGCACAAAGGAGCTCCCAATGAATCAAATATCCGATCTTCCTAATCCGCTGAAAATTTTATTTCAGGAATACAATCAGGGCCGAATCGAGTCTGTCGGCTTCCGCAGCTTTACTCTGCACGCCGGTGAGAGCAATAGCTACCGCACACTGAAAAGCGCACTGATTGTCCCAGTGTCAGGCCGGGCCATCTTCTCATTCGAGCACGAACCATTTATTGCCAAGCGAGGACTATTCCTGCACGGATGCCCCAACAAGACCCTGACCATTTCGGCTATGGGCGAGCAGGATTTCCGCTACATCAATATGTACTACGAAAACGATTGCCCGTTGCTGTTCTCCCACAAGCTCAAAAATACGGAACAGACTTTTTCCATTCTGGAGCAGATTTTGAAGCTCCACCCGGACGCTGACATCCGTAGTCAGTACCAGCAGGAAAAGCTGACAGAAGCGTTCTTCGCCCAGATTTTTGCAGATTTTCAGCCCGAGGAAACTTACAACGAGAGCCAGATTATGAGTATCCTGCTGGATTTTATTGCCCAGCATTACGCCGAGCCGCTGACACTGGACACATTGGCTGAGCAGGTCAACGAGAAAGCGGCTCATGTCAGTTACCTCTTTTATAAGTATAAAAACATCCGGCCCATCGATTATCTCATCAACTATCGGGTCCGGGTGGCCACCGAACTGCTGCGCTCTGGTGGCTACACTGTGACACAAGCCGCTCATGAGGTCGGCTACCGGGATGCCTGTTATTTCAGCCGCATATACAAAAAACGGATGGGCTTTCCGCCCACCCGCATTCTGCAATAACCGAAATTTTTGATTTCAAGTTTTGTTAAGATGCACTGTACATGAAGTTGTACAGTGTCTCGGCGGCATCGATGACTCGTGTACCGTAGTCCATCACGTCATCATAATCCATCTCGATGACTTTCTGGTTGGCGATGGCGGGAACTGCCTGCACGACAGCGTTAGAGGTCAGCTGCTCCACAGCGTCGGCATCGGTGGCACCGAAGCGGTCTGCGCGGACGTAGACGATGACATCCGGATTCATGGAGACCAGATTCTCCAGAGTCAGTCCGTTGCCGCCCTTGTCCAGAACATTCTCAGCGTTTAGAGTATTCAGCATACAGCTGCTCATCTTGGAATTGAAGGCCACGAAGGTGCCATCGGCGTAGCCAGCCATGAACAAAACCTTCAGAGGTTCTCCACTCTGGCCGCTGACCTTGTCCATCAGCGCGTCGATTCTCTCCTGCAGCTCGTCAGCGTAAGCGTTTGCAGTCTCCTGCACGTTAAAAATCTCGCCGATGTTCCGCACATCTTCTACGATGTTGTCCAGAGACTGGTCAGTGGAAGCACTGGCCAACTCGGTGTAGACAGGAATGCCAAGTTCCTGATAGGATTGGACGGTGCCAATGCTGCTTTCGGTGAACATCAGAGGACCCTTGCCAAGAATCAGATCCGGCTCTGTGGCAAGGATAGTCTCCTTAGAAACAGACTTCTTATCGCCAAGGCTGTTCAGCGAAGCAACTTCATCGGCGATGTCGCCTTTCAGGGCGTTGTCATTATCGAACACACCGACAATTTTGTCCTTGAGACCCAGCTTAATGAGCAGCTCGGTCATTGACAACTGGGTGGACAGCACCTTTTCGGGAGCATGATCGTAGGTCATATCTACCGCATTGCCATCAGCATCATAAATCTGCATGGTCAGGGGGTAAGAGGTCTCTTCGGCAGAGACTGTGCTCTCTGCAACAGACGAAGCAGCCTCGGAAGATGCAGCAACGGACGATGCCACAGAAGATGCAGTCTGACCGCAACCAGTAGCCAGCATGACGGCGGCCAGTGCCGCAGCAGCAACGCTCAGGGGTTTCTTTTTCATAAGCTTTCCTCTTTCTGCGGGGTACTCCCGCATTTTGTTATAAATATTGGATCATCAGTTTCCCGTTTATCGGGCTAGGGTAGACACAAGCTTCGACATCAAAGATACTGTGTAGGTTTTCAGGGGTCATTACGGCTTCAGGTGCCCCATGAGTAACGATCTCCCCCTGTTTCATCAGGTAGAGATAGTCACAGAACTGCGCCGCAAGGCTCAAATCATGCAGAGCAGCCAGAACCGTAATGTGCAGTTCCTTGATGATCGAAAGAATCTCCAGCCGATAACGGATATCCACATGATTAGTCGGTTCGTCTAGAATCAGGATCTTGGGCGACTGAGTCAGTGCGCGAGCCAGAACTACCCGCTGCTTTTCACCGCCCGAAAGGGACTGGAAGTTCCGATCGCGGTAGCTTTTCATACCCACCTTGTCTAACGCTTCCAAGGCCATCTCGTAGTCCCGTTTCCTCTCCTGCTCTAGCAGGGAATGGAAGGGATACCGTCCCATCAGGGCGATGTCCAGCACGGTATAGTCAAAATTGATCTGATTGAATTGTCCCATCACCGCCATGTTCCGAGCCAGCTTTTTTCCGGAAAAGTGTGTGATGTCCTCGTCATCCAGACGAACGATGCCGCTGTCCATCTTCTGTGTGCGATAGATGGAGCGGAGCAGAGTGGTCTTGCCGCTGCCGTTGGCTCCAAGCAACGCTGAAAACTTCTGATTTGGAACCTCAATGTAGAGATTCCGCACGATGGGTTTTCCAGCAATCGAAACGCTGACGTTTTTCGCATCCAGTTTCATTCAATTGCCTCCAAATCCATACTTTTTACGCACCATCACATAGACGAAGAACGGCGCACCCACCAAGGCGGTGAAGATACCCACAGGCAGCTCGGTGTTGGGAATCAGACTGCGGGCGATGGCATCCACCCAGAGCATGAACAGTCCTCCGGATAATGCCGCAATGGGCAGTAGTTTTCGGTGTGCTGTGCCTGCAATGGCGCGGGAAACGTGCGGAATGATAAGCCCTACGAAACCGATCGTGCCGCAGACCGATACCAATGCACCAGTCAGCACTGAGAGCACCAGCAGATAAACCAACCGACACCGGAAGGTGTTGATGCCGATGGTGGAAGCTGCTTCCTCACCAAGCATCAGACCATCGAGTGTCTGGGCCTGCGTCCGAAAAAAGACTGCTGCCGCCAGCACGATTAGTGCAATGAGGCCGATATTTTTCCATCCGGCGCGGGTCAGTGAACCCATCGTCCAGAACTTGATGGACATCATACCGTCCGAATCGCCGGCTACTGCAATGATAAAGTTGGAAAATGCGGTCAGCAGCGCATTGACGATCATGCCAGAGAGAATCAGCTTGACCGAGGTGGTTTTACCGTCCGCCGAGGAGAGGGTTAACACGAGAAAACAGGCACCGCCAGCTCCTACAAAGGCCCAGAAACCGGAAATCACGCCCAGCCCCAGAAAAAGCGAACCAGTGGCTCCCAGCGTTGCGCCTGCCGACACACCAAGAATGTATGGGTCTGCCATTGGGTTTTGGACAACGGCCTGCATCACGCAGCCGCAGAGGGCTAGACCGCTTCCAGCCAGAAAGCCCAGAATAATGCGAGGCATCCGAATCTGCCAGATAATCTGCTCAAAGGCAATGGACACAGGGGTGCCAGTATCTGCCCCAAACAAATGTTGAAGCAGGACGGACAAGGTATCCTGTACCGGAATTTGAACTGCGCCCATGCAAAGCGTGATGACCGCAGATGCAATCGAGGCTATTATCAACAAAAAGATCGTCAGCCGCGTCCTTTTCATACATGGATCATCCTCTCAACTCGTTTGCGGTTAGTCTAGACTATCCGCAAAGTATTTTACAAGTTGTTCTTGTGTTTGTCTATGGACGATTATTTATAATATGGACGATTATTAAAAACAATCGATTGATTTATTTTCTGGTTATTCCTTTTATAGTATTTGAACGAGTATAATTTTCATTCTACTGACTATTTAATTTCATGTTTTGCGGCATTTTATTTCCTTGCTTGAGATTTACTTTTCCTTTATCTGGCGATATAATGAGTATATTGCCTTAAAGCGCAAGAGATTTACACAAAAAAGGAGGTAAATCCGTGGATACGATTTTAGTCGTTGACGATGAGCAGGAGATTGCCGATCTCCTTGAAGTATAGAAGTATATTTGAAAAATGAAAGCCATGTAGTCCGCAAATTTTATAATCCGCTGGATGCACTGGCTTGTATTGAAAAAGAACCTGTTAGCCTTGCAATATTGGATGTGATGATGCCGGAAATAGACGGTTTCTCTCTCTGTCAGAAGATACGCCAAAAGCACTTATTCCCGATTATTATGCTAACTGCCAAAATCGCGGATATAGATAAGATACAGGGACTTTCATTAGGGGCCGATGATTATATTGTCAAGCCATTCAATCCACTGGAAGTTGTAGCCCGGGTACCAGATACACATATTCTGTTGTTTATAGTCAAAAGGTATGTCAATCTCGATACGCTATTTTAATTTGGTGACACCATATCCAATGGATTCACCCTGATCCCGCCCTGCATCACCTCAAAATGCAGATGGTTGCCGGTGCTGTCGCCCGTGCTGCCTACATACCCGATCACTTGACCAGCCGTCACGGTTTCGCCCGCCGTGACGGCTGTTGCTGTCATGTGGGCATAGCGCGTGGAAAGTCCTGCACCGTTATCCAGCAGCACTTGATTGCCGTAGCTGTCGTTCCAGCCGCTGACCAGCACCGTGCCGCTGTGGACAGCCAGAATGGGCGTGCCCTGCGGTGCGGGAATGTCTGTGCCGCGATGCCCGGCGTTGCCGAAGGCATCCACTTCCCCGAAGTGGCAGGATATATAAGTGTGCCCCGGCAGCGGCCATTGCAGGGTGCCGTCACCGACCACGCCGCCGACACCGCCGCACAATGCCAGCAGATAAGGGCTCAGTTCGTCCGACAGCAGCTCGTCAAGAATATCGCGCTGGTCTTGCGTGAAATTGTATTCTTCAGCCAGCTCGGCTACACTTTTGCTGCTGACCATGATGTGCAGTATATGCTCTGTGACCGGCTCCGGGTCCGGTTCGTCCTCAGTCGGCTCCGGCGTGGTAGTTACGGTTTCAATTTCTGGATCAATTTGGTGCATGGACCAAAAGGTATTCTGAATCAGCAGCTTTTTGGTTTCCTCTATCACCACCACATCGCTGTCGGAATTCAGATTGGTGTGAACCGCAAAGACGGCCAGCACTTCGGGCCAATAGCTCGCCCAAGTGTGACCGTCCTCGTAGTCATATTCGATGGTGGTTTCGCTGCACTCCGGGTGGGCAGCTACGATCTCGTTGATGGCTTCACCAAAGTCGGCATTGGTTTCCGCAACAATTTCCGCAATGCGGATGCTGTTCGGGTCGCCGGATTCATCGGCAAACAAAATGCCCATCGGTGAGCCGATCACCGCCGCAGCAGCGCCGATGACCATGGCCAACACCAGCACCACGCCGCCGGATGCCAAGAGCGCCAGCAGCGCCGCAACGGCTCGCTGCATGGTTTGCGCCAGCAGCCTTTGGATCGCTGCCATAAGTAGTTGAAACAGTCTGCCAATTTGTGTGGTGGCCGCCCGCTTTGTTGGCGCGGCACCGGCATATTGTAACGCTGGCAGGCTGCTTACCGCTGTAGAAGCAGCTTTATTTCTCGTTTCTTTCTGGAAATATCTGCGGACGGCATCTTGGATCAGAACCTGCCGCCTGAGCTTTTGGCGGGCAGATACCTGCGGCGTTTGCATAGGCATGGCAGCGGATGACGCGGTGGCTTGCGATGGGGTTGGTTTTGCTTTTTCGATTGCCAGCACACGAAAGCGCCCGCGCCTTAATGCCTCGCGGCGCACCTGCCCGGATGCAGATGCAGCATCGGCGGCAGGGTTATTCTGGGCGTGCTTTGCCTGCAAGGCGCGAAACTTGGTGTAACTGATTCTGAGGCTTGTGTAGGCTGTGTTTTCGACAGTCTGGCCCGCCTGATCGACACCGCTTTGAATGGCGTTCTCACCGTTATCTGATGGCGATGCATCGCGCTGTGCGGCACTTTCCGCTTGCTGGGCAGTGCTGTCAATGCTGCGGCGTACCACAGAATGCACCATGGCACGGCGGGCAAATTGAGTGCGGCGCTGTTTATCGTTCATTGTGGCTTCGGCGCTCCTTGCTGGCATTCTTTCGCATTTCGGTATCTCTCATTACGCGGGTGTATTGCTCCGGGGTTGCCTTCATGGGGATGATTCCCATGCGGGATGGCACAAACACAACCGGATCATGATAAAGCTGTTCATAGCGTTTCATCTGCTCATCGGTCAGGCTGGTAAAATCATCTTCCCCAAGACCGCAGACAAAGAAATTCCCGGAAAGAACATCATAATCTTCCAGTGGGCGATTCAGGGGCTTGTGTTTCAACTTTCCCTCGTCATCACAAACGACACAGGCGTTATGCTCCCAAGGGTACACGGCCTCAATGTCGCCGCCTACAAGGGCCTGCATAGCCGCGAGGGTGTGCTCGATGACCCGTTCCTCCGGATACTTACCCGGCTGAACATATAAAACGCGGATATTGTTTTCGTTAGACATGGTAAAACTCCTTTTTTGATAATAAAAATACCGCTGTATCGAGTGGATACAGCGGATGCGACAAATTATGTGGATGCCCCTACATTGTGAGAACGACTGATTTCAAAACATACGATTTTACGATTTTAATCCGGATTTCTTGCGGATGCCGCCTGCGAGCAGTATAACAAGGATAATGTTGTGCGTGATAAGACAGTGCCTGATGAAGTGACGGCAGTTAGGAGAACGCCATGATTTTACATATAAGCAACAACGAGTATGATTATCACACCTTGCTGAAGGGTGCGAGAATGGCCGGACTGGCGGGCATCGTCGGCTTTCACGAATCCGAGGACGGCTATATTGTCAGCTTTCCCGATGGAGAAAACACACAGGCACTTATCAAGGACTACAAGGCGCGTTTGCAGGATTTGAAAAACAATATCTGGCAGCATTAAAACAGTTCTATAAATTAGAATTTGAAAGTAAGGTGATTTTGTTTGGAAAATTATATTGCGAGTTTAGAAAAAGAATTTTCTTTGATAGAAAATGGTTTTAAAGAGAAAGAAAAAAGAGCCTTATCCGATTATAGATCTAATGATAAAGAATTTGTCAAGAAGTTGGCGTTTTTCGCTTATAACTCAAATACCTATCAAGTAAGAATGTACGGTGTATTTCTTTTTGGATAATGGCGATTAGGAAAACTGCAGGAGGTGCCTTATAACATTTATTGAGAGCGAAACTATCGGACTCAAGTCTTCGGTTATTGCAGACCTTTTATTGTACAACACCAAAACCAGAAAAGCCATTAGCGTAGACGCTGAGCCATATAGAAAACACACCCCACTTTCCAGCACAAGCATATTCGTATACTTGTCTGACAAATGGGGTGCCGTTCTGCTTTTTTATTGAGTCTTTTTGATACGCGAAAGCCTTGCGTTGATGAGCGTATAGGCTTCATCCGGCAGGTATTTGTTGATGTGGTTCCAGATGCTGCTGAAGCTTAGTGCACCACCTTGTATCATACGGTCAGCAAGATCAGCGTGGTCAAGCTGCAACGGCTCCACCGCAAGTTCCTGAATAATTTGGTAGCCTTCGGGATAGCGGTAGACTTCCTCCAACGGGTCATCTATCGAGAGATACCCCTCGCGAATCTGCACATCGGTGGGCGGAATCAGGTGGCTGAACCATTGCGCCACATTTTCAGAGTAGCACTTGGTTTCTTTCAGGGTATATTCCTCTGGCTCGGCAGCAACACACTCCCATATCAGGCTGTGGCGGCAGTCGGTGTCGGTCACAGCCATCAGCTCGTTGACGGGGCGATCCAGCACAACGTTGTGGAACAGGAACACCGGCCCGCCCTGCATGGTGCCCAGCTTGCGTCCGTTCAACAGCAGGGTGACCTGCGCGGCGTTGCTGTACACCTTAACGGTCATGGGGGCGGCTGTGTGCTTGAGGTAGCGCTCACCGCAGATATAGACGAACGGTTCCTTGCTCCAGCAGGCTTTGTAGAAATAGAACGCCTGCTTTTTCTGTTTGCGGTCAAAGGTCACAAGACCCTTGTTGTTGCGTCCCTGAACGCCGCCCTCGTTGCGGACGTCCACGGCAAAGTCAAACATATTCCACAGCCACGTTGCCCAGATATAGGGGCGCTCCTGCAGGGCGCGGTAGGCTTTCTCGTGGACGATAGCCTGATACTCTTCGGTGTAGTCCTTAACTTTGGGGGCGGGGCTGTGCCAACGCAGCACAGCTTCTGCGCCGTATTCGCTGATGGCCATCGGGATATCGGGAATCTGTCCGTGGCGTTCGTCACAGAACGCGCCATGATCCTCGACCGTGCCCTCATACCAGCCCTTGTACTCGTTGTAGGCGGTCACATCGGTCAGGCGGAACAGTTGGCTGGATGTGGGGGTCATACCGACGTTGGCAATGCCGGTCAGGCGGCTGGGGTCAAGCTGCTTGCACAGCTCGTGAAGGCGATGGACAATGTGGAACATAGCCTCGCTCTCGCCGCCGATGCCGATTTCATTGGCAACGCCCCAAAAGCAGATGGACGGGTGGTTGTAGTTTTGCAGAATCAGCTCCCGCATCTGGCTGAGCAGGTTTTCGTCGGCAGCAGGGTCGGGAATGTACAGGCTAATAAAGGGAATCTCTGCCCATATAACCATTCCCTCGCGGTCGCAAAGCGCGTAGAAGAACGGGTCGTGCTGGTAGTGCGCCAGACGGATCGTGTTGGCACCGATTTCACGAATCATTGCCATATCTTCCAGATGTTCCTTTTGGGTGATGCCCCAGCCCATATTCTCACGGTCCTGGTGACGGCAGACGCCGTGCAGCGGGTACGACCTCCCGTTGAGGAAGAATCCCTTGTCGGCGGTGACGGCATAGCGGCGGAAGCCGAAGGAATCAGTCAGCACGTCAATGGGGGTGCCATCCTTGTACAAAGTGACGGTAGCCGTGTATAGGCAGGGGTTTTGCGTGCCGTTCCACAGTTGCACGTCGGACACGGTAAGACAAAGCGTCGTTTTTTGCCCGGTGACAGGGGTTTCTTCCTGCGCCACTACGGTACCGTCCGGATCCTTCACGGTCAATGTCAGACGGTCGCCGCCGTCACACAGAACCGATGCCTGCACGGTGCCGGTCTCGACGTCGGGGGTCAGCAGCAGACTATCGGCACCGTATTCGGTAACATTGAAATGCGCTTTGTCCGCAAAGATCAGCAGCTCCACCTGCCGATACAGACCGCCGAAAAAGGTAAAGTCCGCCTGCGCCGGGTAGACAGGCAAATCGGCGTGGTTATCCACCTTCACAGTCAGCTCGTTTTCGCCGCTGTGCAGGTAAGGGGTCAAATCCATGGTGAAGGCAGAGAAACCGCCGCGATGTTCGCCCACAAACTGCCCGTTACAGAACACCGATGCCATTTTGCTGGCAGCGCCGAAACGGATAAATACCTGGGCAGCGTCGGGCGCAGTAAAGGTTTTTTGGTACCAACCGATACCCTGATAGTAGTTATCGCCGCCGTCCTGCCCGTCCAGGGCGTTCCAGGTATGGGGCAAGTCGACAGTCTGCCACGACGTTTCGCCGTCCTTGCGGAACTGCCAGCCTTGATTGAACGGTAGAATTTTTCGCATTATAACACACTCTTTTCTTTGTGGGTGTATTGGTTATCGGGGTTGAAAGAACAGCCGTTCCGCGTTGCCGAAGCAGACCTTTTGGTAGGCGTCAAAGGGCAGCAGCTCCTTGGCAGCACAAAAATCCAGCCACGCCGACAGAGCAAAGTGACAGGGCGCATCCTCGCGGAACATCCAGTCGGTGCCGAACATCAGGCGGTCCTGAAATTCCTTAACAAAAGCCAGCCCATAGGCGGGGTCACGCAGCAGGGCGGTCTGCCCGCTGTTGGCGGACAAATCGCAGTACAGGTTGGGATACTGCCGCATAAGCTCCGGAACGCGCCCCTCGACAAAGGGGCCAAAGGGGCAGGAATTGCGCGTTTCGGGGTCGGTAACGTCGGTTTTCGCCATCTCGAACCAGAACGGCTGGGAGTGTCCGATAAAAATCAGCTTGGGGAATTTTTTCAGTGCCCGTTCCAAGCCGGGCAGCCGGGGGTCGTCCACAATGCCGTAATAAGGGTCGGTATCGGCGGGTGCCATGTGGAACAAAAAAGGCATCTGCACCTGCTCCAACACGGCAAACAGGTGATCCATCTTGGGGTCATCAAAACGGATGCGGGTGCCGAACTCACCCAGACCGACAGCGCCCATCTGCTTATAGCGCTTGACTTTTTCGTGGGTCAAGTCAGTTCCGTCGGGGCAAAGGTTACACATCCAGGTAAAGTGTTCGGGGTAGCGCCGGCTCAGCGCGTAGGCGTCCTCCGCAAAAAAGGTAGGACCGCCCATGCTCATGTTTTCCGGCACGGGCAGCAGCACGCAGCGGGAAAAGCCCATATATTTGTTGGCGGTCAGCCGTTGGGAAATCAGACTTTCGTTATCCAGCATGTGGGTGTGGATGTCGATTTTTTGGCAAAACTGCATCATAGCGCCTATCCTTTCTATGGAATTACAAGTCCAGGAAGCAGGCAATGCTGTGGCCTGCGCCAACGCTGCGCATAGGAGGCGTTTCGGTACGGCAGCGTTCGGTGGCATAGCGACAGCGGTTGCTGAAGGGGCAGCCCGCGGGACGGTTCATAACGCTGGGCACCTCGCCCAGCATCTCTATGCGCTCACGATCCTTGTCCACCTTAGGGTCGGCAATGGGTACGGCGGAGAGCAGTGCGCGGGTGTAGGGGTGCAGCGGGCGGCTATACAGTTCTTCACAGGGGGCAATCTCCATAATTTTGCCGAGGTACATGACGATGATGCGGTCGCTGATATGCTTAACCACCGACAGGTCATGGGCAATGAACAGGTAGGTAATGCCCAGCTCCGCCTGCAAGTCCTCCAACAGGTTGATGACCTGCGCCTGAATCGAAACGTCCAGTGCCGAGACAGGCTCGTCGCAGAGGATGACGTCCGGACGTGAGGCAATGGCACGGGCAATGCCAAGACGCTGGCGCTGACCGCCGGAGAATTCACGCGGGACACGGTGTTTGAACGAGGGGTCCAGACCTACCATGGTCAGCAGCTCGTCCACGCGGGCGTTGTACTCCTCGCGGGAGTTGCACAGCTTGCCGACTTTCAGCGGTTCGCCCACAATAGAACCGGCGTTTTGGCGCGGATCCAGCGAAGCAAAGGGATCCTGGAATATCATGGCGATTTTGGCGTGTACGCGGCGCAGCTCGGCAGCGTTGGTGCGGCAAAGATCCTTGCCATCGTACAGGATCTGCCCGCCCGTAGGCTTATAGGCTCGCATAATGCAGCGTGCCAGTGTTGATTTTCCGCAACCGGATTCACCCACGATGCCCAGCGTTTCGCCGCGGTATACTGAGAAGGAAACATCATCCAGTGCCTTTACATCTGCCACCTTGCGCTTCATCAGCCCCTTGTACACGGGGAAGTACATCTTCAAACCCTCGACCTGCAGAATCGGCTCGGTGCTGACTGTCTTTTTGGCAACCGCCTTACCGCTTCGCACAAGGTGCTTCTGCTTTTCGTCCAGCTCGGCGCTGCTCAGCAGGCAGCGCACCTTATGCCCCGGCTCGTACTCGGTAAGCGGCGCGGCACAACGGGTGCAGCGATCCTCGCGGTAACGGCAGCGGTCATAGAACTGGCAGTAAGGTTTGCGGTTGACCGGGCTGGGGGGATTGCCCTCAATGGGGGTCAGACGGCGATCCTTGCTGTCGTCCAAACGCGGGATAGCGTCCAGCAGACCGCGGGTATAGGGATGGATGGGGTTTTCAAACAGGGTGAACTTGTCGCCGGATTCCACAATATTGCCGCCGTACATAACATAGATGCGGTCGGCATAGCGGGCCACCAACCCCAGATTGTGGGTGACGATGATTATGGAGAAACCCTTGTCGCGGGCAAGCTCCTGCAGCAGATCCAAAATCTGTGCCTGCGTGGTGACGTCCAGCGCGGTGGTAGCTTCGTCGGCAATCAGCACTTCCGGCTCGGCGGCAATGGCCATTGCAATCATGATGCGCTGACGCATACCGCCCGAAAAATGCTGCGGATACTGGTTATAGCGGCTTTCAGGATCAGAAATGCCGACCTTGCGCATAATCTCCAGGGTGCGCTGCTTGGCGGCGTCCTTATCCAGTTTCAGGTGAAGCATGATGGTTTCCTGAATCTGGTAGCCGATGGTCAGCACCGGGTTCAACGAGGTCATAGGCTCCTGGAAGATCATACCGATTTTGCCGCCGCGGATGCTGCGCATCTCGCTGCTTTTGAAGCCGTATTCCAGAATATTGCCCGTAGTGCCCTTGAGGTAGACCTCGCCGGATTCAATCTTGCCCGGAGGCATGATGAGCTGTAGGATACTCATGGAAGTTACCGACTTGCCGCTGCCGGATTCGCCCACAAGACCGATGATCTCGCCCTGTTTCAGGGTAAGCCCCGAACCGGTCACGGCCTCAGCGCGCTGCCCATCAGAGTAAAAGGTTGTTACAATGTCCTTGGCTTCCAGCACAACGCCCTCCGGCAGCGTGTAGGGATGCAGTGCGGGATTGGTTTGTTTGTTATTCATTACTTAGCCCCCCTCAGCGTCGGATCCAGTGCGTCGCGAATACCGTCACCCAATAGGTTCAGGCTGATGATCAGCAGCGCTATACAGATGCAGGGAGCCCCTGCATACAGCGGATGGGTCAGCAGGAACGGACGGGCCTCGTTGACCATTGTGCCCCACGATGCCGTGGGCACCGTGATGCCGATGCCAAGAAAGCTCAAGCCGCTTTCCATCATGATGGTGATGCCGATGGTCTGGGTCGCCATAATGATGATGGGAGAAATACTGTTGGGCAGAACATGCTTGATGAGGATTTTTAGAGGGTGCTCGCCCAGCAATTTGGCGGAAAGGATATACTCGCTGCTGATGGTGGACAGCGAGGAGGCACGCATCATGCGGATAAAGCCCGGCATGGTGGAAATACCCATTATGCAGGCCATGGAAGCAACGCTGCGCCCATAGAGTGAAACCAGCGCCGTAGTGATAGCAATCTGCGGGATAGCGCAGAAGGCATCGCAAAAGCGCATCAGCAGCGTGTCGATAATGCCGCCGTTGTATGCGGCCAGCATACCCAGGAAGCAGCCCACGATCGATGCCAGCAATACCGAGGTCACGCCGATGATCAGCGAAACCTGTGCGCCGTACACCACGCGGGAAAAAATGTCGCGCCCATACATATCGGTACCGAACCAGTGCGCGGAACTGGGGTCTGCGAGCTTATCCAGCATGGCCATCTCGTTGGGGTCAGCGGTAGCGATCAAAGGGGCAAACAGCGCCAGAATAACAAAAAGCAGCGTGCCGATCAAACCGAATAAGACGATTTTTCGGGCGGTCATTCTGCGCAGAAACAGACGGAGATTCTTTTTCCTCTCCTGCGAAAGAGAATCGGTTTTCATCTTCTTGCTCCTCCCTCTTGCTTACGACAGGCTGATGCGGGGATCCACTGCGACATACAGCAGGTCGGTGATGATATACGCCACCGAGATAACCGCCGCCGTGATCAGGACCAACGCTTGAATGACCGGGATATCCATCGTGTTGACGGCCTTGACCATCAGGTTGCCCATACCGGGAATGTTAAAGACGTTCTCCACAAAGATGGAGCCGCCGATCAGGCTGGCAAGACGCCCGCCGATCATCGTCAGAATGGGGATAAGCCCGTTGTTCATAACATGCTTCCATAGGATGCGTGTTTCTTTTAAGCCCTTGGCGCGCGCCGTGCGCACATAGTCCTGACCCAGAACTTCCAGCACGCTGGAGCGCGTCTGCCTACAGAAGCCGGCGATACCGCACAGGGTCAGGCAGGTAAGCGGCATGATCAGCTGCTGGATATGCTTGTGGAAATCCACCCATGGCCAAGTAAAGCCCTGCGGGGGCAGCAGTTTCCATTTCATCGAGATATAATACAGGAACAGGATGGCGGTAACGAACTGCGGTATGGCAATCAGCAGGTTGGAAAAAAGTGTGATAATGGTATCCGCCCATTGCCCGCGCTTGACCGCCGTGACAGTACCCAGCAGGATGCCGATGGGCATTGACAGCAGCAGCGAGAGAACCGCCATATACAGCGTGGTGCCCAGCTTGCCGGAGATGACCTCCCACACGCCCTTATGGTAACAGTAGGAGGTTCCGAAATCTCCCTTGAGCACATTGCCCAGCCAGGTCAGATAACGCACGATGATGGGCTTATCCAACCCCATACGGACAAAGGCGACCTGATATTCTTCCTGCGTGATGTCGGTGCCGAACTGCGCGTAGACGGGATCACTGGGCATCAGCGAAACCAGAAAGAAGGAAAGCAGCGAAACGATCAGCAGCAGGGCAATCGTTTGCATGATACGGTTCAGAAGGTATTTCGCCATTTTGGATGTTGCCTCCTTTGAAAAGGGCGAGCGTCGCTCGGTGTGTTACGGTTGCGGCGGATGCGCCCGCCGAGGGCACCTAACCGGAACGGCTGCCGGAAATAACCGGCAGCCGTTCCCGATGCAGTGCTTATAAAGGTTTCAGGGGCATCAGTTCTTGCAGCCGACCATGTTGGGGTTCCAGTAGGAAATGCCCAGACTTGCCATATCGCCCAGAATCAGGCGGTCGCTGACGGCGGCGCGGCCCACGGCGTTGGCGATGGGCAGGAAGTGGAAGTCCTTCTGCACAAACTGTACGCAGAATTTGTAAATCAGCTCATCCTGCTCCTCAATGCTCTTGGCGGAACGGATGTTGTCGTACAGGGCGTACTCCTCATCGGTCCAATCGGTGCAGCCGGCCATGTAGCCGTAGGGGCCGTAGAACTTATCCAGACGGTCCAGGATGGGGTCAGCAAAGTACATGGCACCGACCATCAGGCCGCCGGCAGTGTTTTCGCCGGTCCAGAATTTTTGCATTTCATTCATGTCGGGCATTTCGACTTCGGCCTCAATGCCCAGCTTTTTCAATTCTGCCTGAATGACGGTTGCCTGCGTCTGAGTGGTGGCGTCGGCAACGATGCGGGTCTTAAAGCCGTCGGGGTAGCCGGCTTCCGCCAACATCTTCTTGGCAAGCTCGTAGTCCAGAGAGGTAAATTCCAGACCCTCGTCATAGTAGGTGGCGTCCTTGTAGCCGATGGCGTCGGTGTGATAGCCAGCCTCGCCAACAATGGCGGCAGCAGCGCCTACCAGGTCAATGCCGTGGCTGAACACAGCCTCGCGCACCTTGACGTTGGACCAGGGATCATCGGGCACGTTAGTAATAGGAATCACAAAGGAAACATTGCCGGCGTTGGCAAACTGGGGCACCAGTTCCCAGCCGTTGGCCTCAAACAGTTCCATCGTTTCGGGGGCGTCCATAACCATGTAATCTACGTCGCCGTTCAGCACAGAGGCTGCCATAGAGGTGGCGTCGCTGGTGTACAGGAAGGTGACCGTATCGGGACCCCAATCATGTTCCTGCCAGTAGTCCTCGTTGCGGGTAAAGCTGAGAGAGTAGTCCTCAACGTAGGTATCCATGACGTAGGGACCCGTGCCGTTGAAGGAAGTCATCATCGCGTCAAGACCGATGGTGTCAAAGGTGTGTTTGCAGAAAATCTGCATCGGCAGCAGCCAGGTCTTGTAGTTTACGTTGAATTCGGGGTACTGCACCTCAACGGTGTAGTCGCCGGTCTGGCGAACCTCGGTGGGGTTGCCAATCTGTGCGCCGCGACCGTAGTCGATCCAGGATTGGATGGTCCAGGCGACGTCTTCTGCCGTCAGAGGTGTGCCGTCGTGGAATTTGATGCCCTGCTTGACCTGAATGGTGACCAGGAAGTTTTCTTCGTCCACGTCAAAGGATTCTGCCAGAACAAGGTCGTAGTCATCGGCAGTGCCCTGAATCTTTTTGCCCAGAGGCTCCATGCAGAAGCTGCCCCATGCAATGGCGTTGCCGGCCTGATAAGGGGTAAAGAAGTTGTTAAAGACGGAATCGGTGGCAAGTACCACGTCGCCGCCCTTGTACTGCTTATACTCGTCGACGGGTGCGGCCTGCGATGCGCTTGCAGCCGAAGAAGTGTCGGTCGTGTCGCTTGCGGGGGTGCTGCCGGCGGCACCACCGCCGCAGGCTGCCAGTGATCCTGCCATCAGAACGGCAAGAGCTGCGCTGAGAATGCGTTGGTTTTTCATGTTGTTTTCCTCCTTGTTGCGGGCTATATTTGCTGTAGGGGAACCATCACGAGCGATTCCCCTGTGTTCCGTTGCCTTGTCTGTACTTAGACTATACGCTGTTTCTACCAAAAACGGAATTGCAATTTTTTCATATATCCATTGCAGTTTTGATATTTCTATGGTACACTGTGCATAGATTGTGACAGGGGGTGTAGAAAATTTCTGTATTGTTTATCCACGAATTCGACGGCTATACCTTTAAGCGGATGCTGAACAATTACCCGGTAGAGAAAAGCAGTATGTTTTGCGATCACTTTCATGTAAACTATGAGCTTCTGTATTTCCTGCGCGGGCGTGCTCGCTTTGAGATTGGCGCGCGGCAATACCAACTCAAGCCCAAGACGCTGCTGATCATTCCCCCCGGCACGCATCACCAGGGCTTTGTTGACCCCAGCGAAGATTACGAGCGCATCGTCATCAACTTTTCGCCGCGGGATATCTCTCCCCTGCTTCTCGAGCCTTTGCGCCACTGTCCGACCGCGCTGGACGTTGCGGGCAGCGAGCTGGAGGAGTTGTTTGACGAATTCAACCTTCAGGAAGAAAAATATCGCAACGAAATTCTATTGCAGGAAATGCGCAAATGCACGCTGGCGCGGATTCTGTTGCTGCTTTGTTTTGATGACACCAAAAGCTGTCAGGAGGAATGCCGCAATGAAAAGCTATCCGCCGTGATGGAGTACATCGACAATCACCTGACCGAAATTAACACCATCGGCGACATTGCAGGCGGGATGTATATTTCCGAGTCCACGATTCGCAAAATGTTCTTGGAATACGCCAACATTCCGGTCATGAGCTATGTGCGCAACAAACGCATTTTGCTGGGGCGCACTCTGATTTTGAACGGCGTGAAACCGCAGAAAGCCTGTGAGCAGTGCGGGTTTCAGAATTATTCGACCTTTTTCCGCGTATACAAGAAACACTGCGGGGAATCCCCCTCGGACACTTACCAATCCGTCACCAATAGCGCCCAGAAACCGCTGGGAATGTAACTTAACAGTTACCCCTAATACCGGACACGCCCATTGGAGTATTTTTAAATCTGGTTATCCATTTTAGTCAGCATTCCTGTAATCCGTAAAAATTGCGAATTGAAATAAAAAGAACCTCGCGGTAAGCTTAGGTTACATCCTAGCAGATGATAATAACCACAGCGAACCGGAGATTCCAAATGAATTATACTCAAAATCGCAAGATAATGCAAGTGACAGAAACGACTTTGGTTGTGGGGGTGGATATCGGCAGCCAATGGCATTACGCAAGAGCGTTCGACTGGCGAGAAATTGAACTTACGCGCAAAGTGTTTCGCTTCAGCAATGATCTGGATGGGTATATAGCCTTTGAAGAATGGGTACAAAATGTGTCCGCAAAATCTGCTAAGATACGCCCCAGCATAATGCAAATAACAGTTTGCTTTATAATCAATATCGCATATAATATAAGAACTATTGCGCTTGGAAATGTTCAAAAACCGGGAAAGCGTAATTAGGGGGGGTGTTCCCATGAATGAAATCTCAACAGTCTCTTCCAGTAAAACAGATCTGATGCAGCAGAGCGAATTGTATAAGCCCATGCTGTACTACGGCTCTAAGCCAACCATCAGGTTCGATTACGTCTCGGATATTCATCTTTTGCATCATGTCCGCTATTTCGATAATAACATCGACAAAACTCTTCGCCTCACAGCAAAATCTCTCTATGAATCGACACATTCTTTGACTATGCCGCTGTTCTTGGGTGACATTTCCTCTGATCGGACTTTGACTGTATCCTTTTTTAAGCAATTCAGGATAAATGTCCTGTTTCCCCAATATAAGAGGTTCAAGCGCATGTTGCCTAACGCAGAAGACATTTCTGAACTTGAACGCAGGCGTGATGAAGCGTTACACCGCAGAGACATTCTCGCAAAGTATATTTCTCAAAAAGATACTAAGTTTCAGTCGTTGCGGTCTAAAATCAACAAGTACATTAACTACAGAAAGGTCATCGCACCGAAAGGTCGATTCGATGACATTAAGGAATATCTGGCAAGTAGTTATTACAAAAAGCGCAATCTTCCAGATTCTGTTACCGAAACAATATTAAAGGCCGCAGCAGTGTCGGAGGAAATCTATTTATTACAGCCGTCGCTGAACAAACTAGAGAAAATCATTTTCTCGGAAATTCCAAGTGAACCTGTTACCTTAAGCGATTTCAAGTACGAATCGGGTTCCCCCATCGGGTTGGTGATTCTTGGCAACCATGAATACATCGGCTTTGCAAATGTCGAAGATGCTGTTGCATATTATAAAAAGGAACTCGAACCGTTGGGATATATTGTCTTACAAAATGAGTTTGTTGAGTTTGATCGTGCTGTCATTTATGGAGGCTCGGGATTCGCGAAGTATGACCAGCACTATAATGCCAATAACCTTCTGTGTTGTGATGCCATGATGGGGAATCGCACCTATGAAATTGAGCAAACCACACTCTTCGAAGATGGATACCAGAAAGCAAAAAAGCATGCTCTCGAAAGCGGCAAGTGCTTTATTTGTGCAGCCCACTACCCAGTAGAAAGTTGCCTTGACAAGTTTGACAGGGAAGCAGTTTATTTCACAGGCCACACTCATAAAAACAAACGAATTCTGTCTGAAGACAAAGCCCTTTATGCAGACAATCAAATCGGCTATCACAATAACGGCAAATTCGATGGCACGATTTGTTTCAAGAGTGCCTCGATGGACCCTGCAACCAACCCATATATCGATTTCAAGGACGGATACTATCAGACGACGCCAGATGCCTATTTCCAGTTTTGCGATTATGTCGGAGAAAATATTGGTTATGGAAAATTGATTCGGAATCGATGCGAAACAGGTACGATGTACGTTATTAAAGCTCATGGTTATTATGGTTTCTTTTTGGTAAACGTTTCAGGTTTATCCATCGTAAATGGCGGTATGACAAAGAAGATTGCACTGAGCACGAACATTGAGTGGATCTACAATAACTTTGGCATCGTTGTCCGCAAATATCTAGCTGCGCTCGAACCGTTGCGATTGTGCCAGATGCAGATTTCAAAGCACTTAAAAAAACTTGGCTTTGAAGGTACGATTCACGGTCTCATTGTCGATATTAACGATACCAACCACATTATGGTGAATCCAACTGATGGTTCGATCACTTTTTACTATTCTCCCGATTTTGGTTTTGTAAAGACCTTCGAGTCTTTCTCAAAGCAACTCGCATTTATGGGGTGTACAGAGTTGTTAGAGGCCGAAGAAAACAAATCCAGCCGCAACAATCTTATTCTTTATGACCAGAATAGGTTGGACTTTTTGGATGGCGAAGACCCTCAATCCGAACTGACTTACGCAGATCGTAGTTGTGGTGCCTATGGAGTTTCTCGCGCGATTAGTCCTTTGCAGCGATTGTTCACAGGACATGTTTTGCGCGACTTTGATTTGAGGCTTATTGAAAACATGGATGGACAGACAACATCGAGAAAGAAGTCTTATATTGGCCGTGTCTATATGGATAAATACCAAAATTATCATCTTATTGTCCGTGATGATTTAGGTGAAATCATTTATGTGCTTGATGAACATGGAAAAGAATCTGCCGTTAGCGTTCAGAGGTTGAAATCATCCATGTCAGGAAAAGTATGGTCACGAGCTTGTTGGATGACAAATAACATCAATGAGACCGTCGCTGAATATGGCAAAAGTCTTCCTCAAGTAGATGAATGGCAAGATGCCATCCAGAAAATGCTTCCCAAGAAAATCAAAGGGAACAATTAGCAACTACGCTTGACAATAAGTCGGACTCAGATTGTCGATAAACTCAGCGGAAATATTGCAAACCTTCAGCTGGTTTGTAGGGAACAGTCTTGACCGTTCCGTGCTGCCTCGCCAAAAGCACGACGCGGCGAGAAAACCACATGCCAATCGCCGCGATTTTATGCGCTGCGTGCAGTCAGATGTGCGGATGGGTCACTGCGCCCACAGGCGCGTTTCGGAGCGCAACCGCCGCACAGCGGCGGCTCTTAGCGCGGAGATAGACCCATCCCTACATTACTGCCCTAAAAAAGGTCTTTTTTGACAAACTGGCAACTTGTCGTATGCCAATTAGTACGAGCAAACTTTCCCCAGACCGTAAGCGATCAATAGGTTCTTTCCAGCTTTAGTTGAAATGTTCGTTGAGAAGAAGCTTTGCCCGTAGTAGAGCAAAGCTATTTCGACCGTACATGATTCGTTTTGTCAGTTTGATTTTATTAAAGGATTATAATTAAGATTAGACACATGATTGCCGAGTTTTCCGAGCAGTCTGGATTAAAAATGCTCGACCGGAGCCGTTCAATTCACTGCTCAAGAATCCATTAAAAAACATTCACAGCACTAGGTAATTGCTTTGTATACATAGCGAGAAATTCTTCCGGATCGAGCGCTTCCAACCATTTTGCCGATGGGCAGGCAAATAAACCAGTCTCTTGCTTGCTGTGCAATGTTGTGCAGGCAGGATACAGTATCAGATCTCCGTTGGCAACATAGAAATCGCATAACTCCTGGCATAGAATCTCGTTTGCAATGTAACGCGCGACATCCTCCGGCAGAGATTTACGGGCACAAAAGTAGGACGGTATCAGAACTGCTCCTTCCTGAGGAGTATATAAAAATGTTTCTTTCTCATCTGCGCGAAGACCATATAACGAGGGGCAAAGCGCAGTGTTTGCTTGCTGTTGGCGTACCGCTTGATATGCGCCAATTGGCATATCCGTCACGAGGCTACTACTCAAGATATTCTCTGCGGCTTGCTTGCCATATGCTTCCCATATATACTTAACTACGGTCTTTACAGCAGAGTTATTAATACCACCAAATGCCAAACTTGTTTGTTCGGTGAGGCGTTTGGTGCGGCAACTCTCTGGAGTATGTGTAAAGTATGTTAGGGGAATTGATGCTACAGGCAGAAGTTCCGGGGCTCGACAAACCTGTTCGAGTGATGGAATATTGCGCAGAGGCACCCATTCTTCTACATTATACAGGTTATGCCTAATTTTATTATAGATACGGGAATCCTCAAACACCTCCAAATCAGCAGATACTATGATGTCCGGCAATTCCGCATTAGGTTGTGCCAGATATTCGAACATGTGTTGTGGATATCCAAGACCAAAATATCGAACTTCAAGCTCGATGTCGCGTGCGCGCAGCTTTTCTGTTAGTTTTGCTAAAAACATTTTTTCTTGTCGGTGCAATACACAAATATGGCTCCAATATAACAGTACATGCTTCATGCCAAGGTGTCCCCTTTCCTTAGTAGAGTTTGATAATGTAGCTGGCGGTGATAAGCTTCACCCAATTCTTTGTACAAGGCGGCTTCTCCGTCTGTTCGTGTTACGACTGAGCACACTGCGCCACCTCGCAAAACTATTCGCTGATGTGACATTAAAGCAGTGTGAGTGTCATGGGTTACTACAAGAACAAGCTTTTCCTTACTCTGCAGAAGTTGAAGTGCGCGTTCTTTGTCAATACCTGCATTTTCAATCTCGTCTATCAGTACAATGGGACTATCACATATTAAGGCAATGTCCGCAATCATCAGAGCACGAGATTGACCACCACTAAGTTCGTTCAAATTAGCAGTTAATAGTACCGGCTCAGGGGTTATCTCATTTGTGAGCGCAAGAACCTCTGAAGGGGTTACACTGCAACCACGGCAATGAGCGTGTAAACGCAAAAACTCATCAACAGTAGAGTCCAGCACAAATCTCATATTTTGCCCCAGATGTGCCACCAATTGACTGGACATCTGTTGCCGCTTCTCGGGGGGAACAACGGCATTATCCAGCAGCACATGTCTATGCGTAATGGAATCTCCACCAGCAAGTTGCTCGATATCTTTGATGAAACGCGATTTTCCGGATCCTGTACTTCCTACAATTGTATACAGTTTACCGCGTTGCAGCTCAATAGAAGTAAACGCTTCACATGTGCCATCTTTACCGCTGCCCGGCAAAACTGTTATTGTTTGCATATTGCGTTCTCCTTAAAATCTATTTTTCCAACGACACCTTGCTGATAAGCTGTACCAACTCGTGTCTCGCCTACGCAGTAGGAGCACACACCACTGGGCATTGTGTGCCGCAATGTATCCTCAGTAAAGTCCATATGGCGGGGTTGGGTAAGTAACCATTGTGCCAGTAGGTCAATACCATAACCAGCAAGAGCATCAACAGGGAAAATTTTCGCTTGGGGATTGATTTGCCCAATTTGCCAGCAAATGATCTCCATTTCGGCCTGTGAAATCATGTCCACCTTAGTGAGAACTACAAAATCAGCTTGCGTCAGCATTGGACCAAGTTGTCCAGGCGCTTTGCAGCTGACGGTACAATCGACAACGCAGCCGGCCAACATATGCTTGGTGGCTGGTGAACAACGATGACAAAGACCGGCTGTTTCGATGACGAGCAAATTCCTTTGCATTGCGTCGGTCCATTGCCAGAGTTCCGGAAGATTAGAAACCAGAAAATGGTCCGGGCAAATATCACCGCTTAATCCAGTCACGCAGGGATATTTCATTTTTTGAAATGTTACAGCATCTTTAGATTGCAGACAGTCAATCTTACAAACACAAGGTGATTCGCCTGATTGATCTAAAAGCGGTAACAAGCTTTTCAATACTGCGGTTTTGCCCACAGCAGATGCTCCGGAAAAAAGAAAAACATGGAATGGCAATTGAATTCGTCCTTTCACTGATCTTCGGTTAGGTATAGCTTACTCCTGTGCTTGCACTTTGTCAGTATCAGGTGAGACTCACAAACAAAATTACTCTCTTGACGCTGATGCCAAATGTGGTGTATTATATTTTAGCGGTTAGTTAGCGCTAACTTTGACAAGATTTCAATATATAGAGTTGATAGAGAAATGGATATTCGTGAGAAACTTTCTATATGTCCATTACTTGCAGAGCTCCCGCTTAGACAAACAGATGTTTCTGAGCGGAGCTTCCGTGCAGGACAAATCATTAGCGATAGGCTGGGAGGAATTCCGGCTGTAGGGATGATTTTGTCTGGACGTGTAGATGCATATTCAGTGGCTTTGGACGGCAAGGATGTATTGCTGAATTCATTGACAAGCGGAGAATGTTTCGGAGTTTGCAACCTTCTGGCTAAAGCTGAACTCAAAACTGTATTGCGCTGTGCAGAGGACACTACGATTTTGTATGTGACGAAGCCTGTACTGCTTTCATTGATGAAACAGAAAGTCGATTTTGCCGTGCGCTATGCAGAAATGTGTAATCAGAAAATCCAGTTTCTTATCCATCGAATTGAGCTTTTAACCATGCAATCTTGTCGAGGTCGTGTTATTGCCTATCTACTGGAAAAGAAAGATGCTTCTAACCTGGTTCATGTGACAGTATCTCGTGAGGATTTAGCCAGACAATTAGGTGTAAGCCGCGCTGCTCTCTTTAGAGAGTTATCTACCTTGCAAGGTCGGAACGCAATTAGTGCCGAAGGAAATACAATACACCTGTCGGACATAACATTGCTGGAAGATATACTTTACCATTCCAATGACACAAAATGAGAAAGGAATTATACTATGAAAAAAATTGCTTCGATGATATGCGCAGTTTCTCTTTCTGCAGCCTTACTTGTCGGATGTGGATCTTCAGCCTCGTCTAAAGGCGCAGTTTCTTCCGAATCAGAGGTGGCATCTTCTAAAGAGGCAGTGGAATCTACGCCGGTTTCTGCTGAAGCAACTTCCGAAACGGCTACAACGAACCCGGTCAACGTCAATGTTACTGCTATGAAGGGACCTACGGCCATGGGCATGGTTGAATTCATGAGCGAAGCCGATAACGGTGAGTTAACTGACAATAATTACAGCTTTACATTGGCTGCAGCGCCAGATGAAGTTTCTGCCGCTTTGGCTCAAGGCACAACCGATATTGCAGCAGTGCCTGCAAACCTTGCTTCTGTTCTTTATAACAACACTAACGGCGGCGTAGAAGTGCTGGCAATCAATACCTTGGGTGTACTTTATATCGTCGAAAGCGGAGATACTGTACAGTCTGTAGAGGATCTGCGCGGCAAAACAATTTATGCAAGCGGTAAAGGCAGCACGCCGGAATATGCCTTGAATTATATCCTGTCTCAGAACGGAATTGATCCGGATACAGATGTGACCATTGAGTGGAAAAGCGAGCACGCTGAGTGCTTGTCTGCTTTGATGAGCGAGGAAAACGGAATTGCGATGCTGCCCCAGCCGTTTGTGACGACCGCGCAAACAAAAAGTGACAACATTCGTGTGGCGTTGGATCTGACCAATGAGTGGGACGAACTGCAGGTTGACAGCGATACTCCCTCTGCACTCATTACTGGTGTAGCCGTTGTTCGTACAGAATTTGCTGAGGAGCATCCTGAAGCAGTGACCGCGTTTATGGAGCATTACAAAGAGTCCGTCAATTTTGTGAACGAAAACACTTCTGATGCTGCCCAGCTGATTGGCTCTTATGATATTGTACCTGCATCTGTCGCAGAGAAAGCTTTGCCTGCTTGCAATATCGTTTACATTACCGGAAATGAGATGAAAAACAAGCTTTCTGGATACCTGAATGTCTTGTTTGAGCAGAATCCGAAGGCTGTTGGCGGTAATGTACCCGGTGATGATTTCTACTACGCCGACTGAGATCAATGAGACATTATAAAGCTATCCGTGCATGGGCTGTGGTATTCTGGCTGATAATATGGCAGCTTGGCGCAATGGCACTTAACCAATCGATCATATTAGTATCGCCTATTCAGGTATTGGTGCGATTGGCGCAATTAAGTGTAACAGCGGATTTCTGGAATGCTATCGCATATTCATTGTGTCGGATTGCCTTAGGCTTTATAGTGGGAATTATATTCGGCACATGGTTAGCAGCATTATCAGCACATTTTCGCCGGATTGAAGAACTGCTTGCCCCCGCCATGCTTGCAGTGCGCTCAATTCCTGTAGCATCATTCATCATTTTAGCGCTAATTTTGTTTTCGTCACATAACCTATCTGTATTGATTTCGTTCTTAATGGTTCTCCCCATCATTTATGCGAGCGTACTAGAGGGAATCAGGGCGGCAGATCATCAGCTTTTAGAGATGGCTAAGTTGTTTCGCGTTTCACCGGTACGGTGCATTCGATATGTATACCTTCCGCAGGTAATGCCGTATTTCCATTCCGCATGCGGATCGGCACTCGGTCTATGCTGGAAAGCAGGCATCGCAGCAGAGGTTATCGGAATGCCACGAGGTTCTATCGGCGAATGTCTCCAACAGGCAAAAGTATATCTGGATACTCCAGACTTGTTTGCGTGGACGCTTGTTATTGTGGTCATCAGTCTGGCATTCGAAAAGGTTTTCATTGCCTTTATGAACGCCTGTACCGTATGGCTGGAGAGGATCTGATATATGCAGGATATTGTGATACGAAACTTATGTAAAGCATATGGCGCAAAAACAGTATTGCGCGATTTCTCTTGCATACTCCCTGCCGGAACGATCACAGGACTTATGGCACCATCTGGAGCTGGCAAGACTACTCTGCTCCGAATTCTGATGGGATTTGAATCGCCTGACCGTGGAACAATATACGGTCTCGATGAATTACGCCTCAGTGCAGTATTTCAAGAGGATCGATTGTGCGATAATCTGACACCCATTGGGAATCTTCGTCTCGTCACCCCATCTATGGCGAGTGAGGACGCCGCAAAGGCCTTGTGTGATATCGGACTGTCGGATTGTTTGACACAGCCAGCGCGGGAACTATCTGGCGGTATGCGCCGCCGTGTTGCAATCCTTCGAGCCTTACTTGCCGACTATGATTTCCTACTTCTCGATGAGCCATTCAAAGGGCTTGACGAAAAGACAAAGGCCAATGTCATTTTTGATACACGCCGCCGTTGCAATAAGCGAACGGTTCTGATGGTTACACATGACAAGGATGAATTGTCGGCGATGGGTGCGGTTCAGACTATAAATTTATAGCGACAAGAACGGCAAAGAGTGAAATCAAGTAAAAGAGCATAGCCATTTTACGGCGGGCCTCGGCCCGCCGTTTCTTTTTGTTTCATATCAATCACATTCTCCCGGCTTGGTGCTGATCAGTTTATATACTTTTCCGGTTTGGGGCTGCGTATTTTCAAAGGGGATCAGATTGTTGCCCATTTTCAAAAGCCCGTGTCCGGATGTGGCCAGCTTCAGGTATTCCGCTTGTGAGGCGGACAGATTATAAATTTCCGTAATACTGTCAATATCCCTTGTCTGGCGCATCAAAACCAAAAATTCACTGTTGGAAAGAATGGCACGCGCGGTGGGGTTTGCCGTACAATCCGTCACATTTTGGGTGATGCCGGTGGCGAATGCATTGTATTTGCGATACCTTTTCCAGCTTTCATTGAGAAAGACCGCGCTCTGTTCATCACGCAAAAGCAGGTAAATCTCATCAAAGTATACCCAAGTTCCGGCTTCTGCATCGGTACGGTCATTGTTCATAACGGTGGTATTGATGAATTCCAGCATCGAAAGCATCGCCACCGGCTTGAGCTGCTTGCCCAGCCGGTTGATGTTGAAGCAAATCAGACGGTTGGACATATCTATATTGGTGGGCTGCGCAAAGGTTTTCATGCTGCCCGTTGCAAAAAGCTGCAGCGCAAGGGCAAGCTGCTGGGCGCGCGGCTCACGCTGCCTTTGCAGTTCTTCCCACAGATCCACCAGTGTCGGACACGCAATCGTGTAGTTGGAATTGATCAGCGGCTGATAAATGTTCTTCAGGCACGCGTCCACCAGACTTTTATCTCCCGGCATGACATTCTGCGGCTCCATGATTTTTTCAAAAAGGGACAAAACAAATTCTGATTTTTCATTCTGCGGCAGAATGCCAGTATCCTTGTTGTATTTGAAATCCAGCGGATTGAAATGCGTTTTGCTGACAGGAGAAATATCAACGACCTCACCGCCCATAGCTTTGACCAAGGGCGCGTACTCATTTTCTGGGTCCACAATAAAGAATTTTGCATTGGGATACCGCAGATACACCATCAATATCTCCAGCTTGACAAACAGTGACTTGCCGCTGCCGGAGGTGCCCAATACCATACCGTTGCCGTTTGCCTGTTTAGAGCGCAGCCCCACGATCAGGTTGCCGGAAATCGAGTTTACACCGTAGAAGATACCCCCGGGGTTCAGAATTTCCTGCACATTAAAGGGCACAAGCGCCGTCAGCCCTCGCGTGAGCATGGTGCGCATACTGGAAATCTGCCGCAATCCGTATGGCATAGCCGTATTGAATGCCCGTTCCTGCTGCAAACGAAGCTCGGTAAAGCGGCAGTTAAAGTTCGCCGCTGTGGTTCTGAGGGCAGCAGTTTCAGCCTTGAGGTCCTCCAGTGAATCCGCAAAATATGCCACGGATAACAACACCAAGAACATCTGCTGGTCGTGCTCCGCCATCTCGGTACGGATATACTCGATGTTCTTTTCCTGTGCCTGTGTTTTATAGGGCACGGTTGCCACAAAGTCGAGGTTCTCCACGGTTTTGCGATTGAACCGTACCTTTTCGGCATCTGTTTTCATGCGGGAATCATCGAGTTCCTGGTATGCGTCCTCGGTTTCGACCGGCTGAATGGTAATGGACAGCACAACATACGGCACCTGCTGCAGCAAGGTCGAGATAAACTTATCGTCCAGTTGCCGCGGATACCATGAGATCGTCATACATTTGGCGTAGTGATCGTCGATCTCAATGTGATCCCGGCAAAAGCGCATGGCATCCGGCGCAATGGCATCCCGGAAATCCTGCCCCAGCTTTTTGCAGTGATCAAAATCAAACTGAAAATGTCCCTCTTCTCCGATGCGGAAAAAGTTGTGCAGCACTTCCAGCCGGGCGTTGTTATTCAGCGCACATACCGTGCATCCAAGGCTGGCCAGCTCACCCAGCAGGTGGCGCTGCACCTGATCCAAACGGTCCTGTGCATCCTTGGCATCTTTCTTGTTGGTAGAGATGATCAGATACTTTTGCTGTTTTACATTGCCGATCTCTTTGGCGCAACTTCTGATAAGCCGGTTGCGCTCTCGGCGGTAATCGTCAAGTCCATCGTTGGCGCGGTGGTACAACACATCCCGTTCAAAGGAAACTTCGTCCATGCGCTGGCTGACAACACAAAGCTGTGCCCAGCAATCCGTGGGAATATTGGCATAGATCGCGCCCATCTGTTCCAGAATGCTCAGCTTGGCTTCGTCGCTCTGCATGGCGTAATTGATGTCGGACACGCTCCACATCTGGCTGTACACATCGCCGGACCGCCATGTGCCGTCAGCATAGATTTCATCAACGGGAATAGATTTCTGTACCGAGCGCGGGAAATGATAACTTCCGCGCGTTCTGCGCGTGGAGGCATATTCATTTAATCTCAATTTTTTTCACCTTCTTCTTGCTATTAAAATTGTATTCGGTCGTCCATAAGCGCCAACCGCTGCCCAAAACCGTGCTTTCCAACGCGGCGATGAGAAACTGCTCAAAGTTTAAGTCGTCATAGCGGAAAAAGCCCGCGGCCGCAATGGGCACAGCAGCCACAATGCACACCCAGCTTGCTGTTTCCCGCCCCAACACCGGTTCCAGCGTCAGATACACTAAGACGGCTGCGCCGATGGCGATGACGGAGCAGATCAGCTGGCGCAGAGTCAGGCCCATAAAAATTTCTTCCTGATAATGGCGGATTTCTTTGTTGATCGGTATCTGCATATTTTATAACCCCAACATTTCGTGAATAATACGGTCAGAGCCTTTCACCAGCCCGACCAGAACCAGCATATTGAATACGGTTTCGGCAAGATAGCTCCACACCATGCTGGTGGGTTCACTGCCCGTCACCGTGGGTGTGCTGACAAAAGCGGAGTATATGATGCAGGCCAGCACGATGACCGCACCCTCCAAGCACACGCCGATATAGCTTTTTACAAAAGAAATGCCCACAGACTGTGTGCTTTCCCCCGCAAAAGCCGCCAGCGGCAGCGGAGCCAGCGCTGTGTACATATACAAACGGAAGAAGCGACCATACACGGTAAGAATCATTACAAAGGAAAGCACCGTAATGAACAAGCTGCCGAGAATCGTTACGAGCCATAGCGGTATGCTGGCGAGAAATCCCACATTTTCGATAGCGGTCTGCATTTCTGCGGGCAGCGACACCATAGCTTCTGAGATACCGCCCATGCTGTCGGCCATATCTGTGACGATGCCGTTACAGATGGAAAACACATTCAGCATAATGTCCATGCCGTATCCCACAAGCGCTTTTGCCGCCACAAAGCGGAGAAAGTAGTGGATTGCAGCTTCGGGGCGTTTTAACTCGTGGAAATTCATCGTGTTTTTGCATAGCGATATAGCAAAGAACAGCACGACCAGTGCATAGCCAATGCCAACCATACCATTGTGCAGTGTCTGCATCACGCTCCACACTGCGCCGCCCTTAAAAGTTTGGGGGCCGGTTGTCACCAGCCCCCATAACTCGCCCAGCTTTCCATTCCATGTAGAAAAGGCGTTGTTCAGATTTTCGACGATCCAGTTTTGATTCAAGTTTTCACCTTCTTTCGTATTTTGATAACAGATGAGTAGTTGACTTATGATAGCATTTGTGCTATCATAAGCATAAAGAAAAGGATTTGGAGTAGTTCAATGTACACAGTTGAATTTTACGAAAAGGCAGACGGAAATTCTGAGTTGTGGGATTTTTTAGAAGATTTACGCAAGAAAGCTGCCAACAATAAAGACGCCCGCATACAATATAAGCAAATCAGCTTGTACATTGAATTGCTGCAAAGCAAAGGTACTCGGCTGCCGGATAATATTACCAAACATCTTGAAGAAGATATTTGGGAGCTTCGTCCGGGCAACAATCGAGTATTCTACTTTTACTTTCAAGAAAACACTTTCGTACTGCTGCATCAATTCCGCAAAAAGTCCCAAAAGACACCAAAACGTGAAATTGAGAAAGCAAAAGCCGAACGTGATGATTACTTGCGCAGAAAGGAGACGGCTGACTTATGAGAACATGGAATGATTACAAGGCTCATGTAAAGAGCGTCGATGCACAGGCTCGTGGCGACATGGAGCAGGTTGAGGAAATTGCCGAGATTGTCGGCGCAATGGTTGAACAACGCAACGCAATGGGCATCAGCCAGCGCGATCTCGCCGCTATGTGTGGTATTCCGCAGTCCTCTGTGGCGCGGATTGAATCTTACAAAACCACTCCCAACCTTGACACGCTGCTGAAAATCATGCAGCCCTTGGGGTTGAAACTTACCGTCGAACCTATCAATGCCTAATTATTGGCCGTCAGCACACGCTGGCGGTTTTTTCTATTACAGAATCATATCCAAAATGTCCTTTGCAAAGTAAATGACCACGCCGCCAAAAAACGTCATAAAGCCTTGCGCCCGCTGGCTGGCATCGTGGCCTTTGAGGGCAAGGCCGATTTGCACGATGCCGAAGCCCAGCAGGATTGCGCCGATGGCTTTGATGGCACTGAACACAAAGTCACTCAGATTGTTGATGGTCGTCAGCGGGTCGTTGGCGGCAAAGGCGGGCATTGCCATGGTAAAGGCAAGGGCAGCCGTGGTGGCAGTGACCAGATAGATGCGTTTGATTTTGCGCTGGCAGGCATCGTTTTGGTCGGGCGTATTATAGGTTTCTTTCTTGTTCATTGTGAATTTCCTCCATGATTTTTTGAATTTCATCGTACATTACTTCGGTGATCGCGGGCTCGGTCAGTCCGGTCACAACATCGGGCGATATGGTCTGTGCGGTTTGCGCATAATCGTCCGGCATACGGTAAGGGGCGGCTCCGCCGTCCGGGGTGCGCTTTACATTGGGATGGCGCATCAAATCAAACTTGTGGTCTATGACCGGCGGTTCGCTGCGCAGCAGTACCAGACAATCCCCATCATCCATGCGGCGGATCTCATCCGGGCTGCAAAGGTCGCGGGCGGTAAGCTGATAGCTGTCACTGCTGGAACCGCGGCTGCCGCGCCCAATGCTCTGGCTTTTGGTGCGTTCTGTCATTTTGCCGATGTACTTGGAAAGCCATTCAAAGGTGGCATATTCGTTGCCGCCGAGGTATATCAGGCTGTCGCAGTTGCCGATCATGCCCTCCCAATCATCCTTGTACAGGCTTTGAATCTGGCTTTTGGACTGCAAAATAATATCACAGCTGATATTGCGGCTGCGGCATACAGCCAGAATATTCTTGAAATTAGCAGGCAAGGCGACATTGGCAAACTCGTCCATCATAAATCGAACATGGACCGGCAGTGCGCCGTCAAACTTCGGCTCAGAATCCGCCAGCCGGAAAAGCTGGTCAAAAAGCTGGGTGTACAGCATCGTGATGAGGAAGTTATAGGTTTTGTCATTGTCCGGGATGACACAGAAAATCACACGCTTTTCCAGCCCAAGACGCGGCAGGAACATGGTGTCGGTGTTGGTCATTTCGGCAAACTGCGCGGTGTTGAACATATACAGGTTGGCAGAAGCGGTGATCAGCACAGATTGCAGCGTTTTGGTGGAGCCCAGCTTAAAGCTGTTGAACTGCAGCACTGCCGGATGCAGCGGGTCGCGCTCCTGCAGCTCATTAAAAAGCATCTCCAAGGGATTCGGCCCCATGTCGCCCTCTTCCATCTGACAGTTCTGGATCATGTACATCAGGGTAGAAAAGTTCTGCTCAGATACCGGCGCTTCGTAAATGAGATACAGGATCAGCGCGGAAATCAGCAGCACCGAGGCATCGTCCCAGAATTTGTCGCCGCCGCTGGCCGGGGCATCCTTGGGCTTGGTGTTGTTGACGATGGCATACGCCAGCTTAACGGCATCTTCGTCGGAGTCGATGTAGTGCATGGGATTGTAGTGCCCTTTGAAATGCACCAGATCGATCACCGTGACCGGAATTCCCAGCGATTCATAAAACCCGCCAAGAGAGCGTACAAGCTCGCCCTTAGGGTCCAGAAATAGATAAGAGCCGCTGGCCTGCATGGCATTTGGCTTCACATAAAAGCGGGTCTTGCCGCTGCCGGAGCCGCCGATGACCACCACATTCAAATTGTGCCGGTGAGCATGGCTGTCTGTGCTGAATCGGATATTCTGCGAGAAGATATAGTTCTGCACCTTATCCTTGCGGTTTTGGTATTTTGCATTGAGTCGGCGCACACTGCCCCAATGGGCAGAGCCGTGTTCCTCACCAGGGCGGCGGTCAGCCTGATCCAGCTTGTAGCAGTAAACAGCCAATGGATAAATGACAAGCACCGCCAGCAGAAATTTCGGGGTATTTTGGCACCAGTGCAATGCGGCAGGATTCTGCATTAGTTCTGACAGCAGCGCTGTGATTTCTGCAAGACCGTGCGCCTGTTCTGCCGCCTGTGCAAGTGCAGCCGCAAACCAGAGCAAAGGCAGCAACAGCAGCACCCATAAAATCAGCTCGGTTTTATCGGTGCGGTTGGAGTGCATACGGTATCACCGTTCTTCCCGCTGCGGGGCAGGCTGACCGCGCTCCAGTTTCAGGCGCTTGCACACGGCATCCCCAAAGGTGACCGCCATTTCCCGCACTTTTTCCAGAGCTCTGCGTTCCTCGCCATCCGGGATGTGTTCTTTCATGCCCTCCAGCGTTTGAAATGCATCCGGCGGCATCGGCAAGCCCAGCCGTCCGCAGACTTCTACTGCCACTGCAGCGGCGGTCTGGCGCAGCAACTCGTTTTCCGAGATACCGGCATAGGCGGATTCGGCAGCTGCCATCACGATCTCCGCGGGCAGCCGCTGCAAAAGTTCTTGCGGGGGCATGGCGGCGCAGAATACCAGCTCCTGACGCTCGGCATCATAGCAAAACCCTTCGACTTCGTTTTTCGGAAGAATCGGAATCGGTGAGATCTCGCGCATCACATCAATGGCTTTCTCGATCTGTTTCGTGTTTTCCACTGCGGCAATCGGGTACGGCTTGTTGCCGTAGGTCTGGGAAATATCAAACACCTTGGCAACGGCATAATATCCATTGCTGCGCACGATTTGCGCGATCCCCGAGCAGCCTTTGCTGACGCGCCGTCCGTACTTGCTCCAGTCGTCTGCAGACATAACCGCGCAGGCCAGCGGATTGGTGCGCAGGATCAGCGCCGTATTCCCGGCAGTGATGTGACTGCCCAGCCTGCCGCGCTGGTAAAAGTAGTTGGCAAGGGTCTGCCCGCTGGCAAACAAATCTTTCAGCGCTTCCTCCTGTGCAGCAAAGGTTTCCTGCCGTTCTGCCAGTTTTTTTGCTTTCCATTCTTCAATATTGAAACCATCTTCGTACATCATCGGGCCTCCTTCGTAACCGCTTCTTTGATTCCTTTTTGCAGTGCCTTTTGCGTTTCGGATATTGCTTTGGCGACCGCACGGTAATGGTCGATCTTCATCCGTACCGAGGGGCGCTTATCATAAGTCATAGAGCCTTTCTCTGGCACCCGCAATTCTGGCCCTTGCGGATTGCGGGCGGGCGCTTTTTTTCGGTCGGTCTGTCCCTGCGCTTTCGGAATGTTGTAACCCATCTGCTCATAGATGCGGTTGAGCTTGCTGACATCCTCCGCCTTGAACATAATATCAACCTTTTCCCCTTGGGCAGATTTATCCTTGATAACGGCAAAGAGCACGCCGTATTGCTTGGCGTACTCTTTGAATTGGGATACATCTTCGGTTTTGATGGGAATGACCTTCAGCTCCTTGTTTTCACGCAGAAGCCGGTCTAAGCTGGTTTTTCCTCGAACCTTCGGATTCTCTTTGGCATAGGCCAAGGCCAGTGCCAGAGAATTCTTAAAGCCGAGAGCCGTCAGCTTAATAGCCACCTCGGAAAACTGAAGCGCCTCTCGCGCCATCTGGTCGGCTGCTTCGCCGCTTGTACTCATCTTCCTTCACCTCGTTCCTTTCCTGTTGTGCGGCAAGCTCTGCCTGCCGCAGTTTCTCCTGGACCATGGCGGCATCTGCTTCAATGTCGGCGCAGATATAAAACTCATGGCGCAGTGCTTTGATTTGTTTGGTCAGCTTTTGACTTTGTTCCTCCCGCGCGGCGCGTTCTGGCTCTTGCTTTTGCCGGTACAAAACCTTGCGCTGACGGGCAAGCTGTTCGATTTGGTTTTCTAAATCGCTCTTGTGGGCCTGCACCTCGGCAAGGGTTTGCAGGCGGCGTTCCCACAAAAGATGTGTTTGCTGCTGATAGCGGTTGAATTTCTTGAAATCCTCGCGCAGCAGAAAATAGCAGCGTTTCGTGGCTTTGCCGTGGTAGGCTTTGCGCAGCAAAGCGCAGTAGCGATAATAGCAAGCCATAAACCCGGATACCTTGCGGTGCAGTTTGGATAGGCTGCTGCGGTGCCGCATTCGTTTGCCCACAGGCGCAAGCTCCGGGGACAGCCACTGGGCAGGCTCTGGGGCGTGCTGCGCTTTATATTCCCGGCACATATCTGCGGGCAGGTGGCGGAGCTGCCGGTAATAATCGCGCAGCGCCGATTCGGAATACCGTGCATCCAGCCGATCAATGCGCACACTGCGCTGCGCGCTTTGGTGCCGAACCGCCATGTGCTCTACGCGCGGACCATATTTGACCGTGTAGCCCATAGCCTGCAATTCGGCAATAAAACCGTCAAAGGTGTCCGCAGCAGCTATAGCAAGCTCCACATCCTTGCGCACCATGCTGCGGATGGTCGGCTTGCCGGTTTTGCCGCTGAGCCAATCGGCATAGCCTTGCCCTTTGCCGTCCGTTTCAATAACGGATAGCTTGTTTTCCCGGCAGAGTTCATCGGAAATTTTGCGGATGCCCTGATAGTAGGTGGCAAAGTCATTGCGGAACATTTTGCCGTCCATATAGGATACCGAGTTCACAACCACATGATTATGCAGATGTCCCTTGTCCAGATGGGTACTGACAGTGCATTCAAATCTGTCTGCCAGAAAGCGGCGGGCAAACTCGCAGCCGATTTGATGCACCTGCTCCGGCGTAGCCTCACCGGGTGCAAAGCTCTGGATAATGTGGTACGCCAGAATGCTGCCATCATCCACAGGCTGATTCAGGCGTTTCTTGGTGCGGTACATTCTGCGGCAAGCATCAGCCGGAGTACAATTGAAGCCTGTTACATATAGCTGATGCTCCGTTTTGTCCTGGTTCTGCGTGTAGGATAAAAGGCGATTCAGATCGTTCGCACCGAAGGTTTCCGTCTTTTGGGGGTTACTGGTATAGTCCAAACATCTTTGCAGATGATGCCTGACGGGCTTTATCTTGGTGTAAGCCATATCAGAGCGTGTCCTCCACATAATCCCATGTCTTTTCCAAAAGGTTCAGGGCTTTTTCTAATTGGTCAGTGGTAACCTTTCCGGTGGCATTGACCACATGGGCAATCTGATTGAGGTTATTGCCGTAGGCCGAAAGCTGTAGCAATACCTTTTTGTAGCGATCAGGCGGGCGCGGGTGGATCGTAATGCCCATCAGTGCCAGCCGGATATACTTTTCTCGGCACATCTCGGCTGTCGCCGTATCCTGCTCCAGCTTTGAAAGTTCAGCATCGTTCAGATGAACAACAACGCGGTTATTTCTTTTGCGAATAGGAATCCCCCCTATAAAATCTGGACATAAAAATAGTGCATCGCGGTTGGGCGATGCACTTATGCACATATTCAATTTACTTTTGTGGTTCAATCAGTTTGTAGGCCGGTGAGAGAATCAAGTCGTACCGAGCTTGTAAATAGCGTGAGTAAAATTGCTTTTGCAAATCGGAAATTACAGGTGTGCCATCAATGAAAGCTGCGATTTTTTCCATATCAATTTTTGGGAAAACACGTTCCAATGCAGCATTGCAGTCATCGTTTTCCGCGCGGGTGATAAAATCGTAGTAATTGATCTTCCGTCCGTTCAGTTTTATAGCCGAGGTAGGAAATTGGAACACCCGTGCATGAAGTTCTGCTTCATTGGTAAGCACAGCTTGCATGACGTTTTCATCTGCCTGTGGAAGTAAGCAGCTACCGCAATCGAAAACAGGGGCAATTTCTGTTCTGTGGGTCTGGTCGTCGTAAAGAAATCCCCAGTTTCCATTGTGGCGGTCAAAATTTCCGAGCAGCGCATCCACGATAAAGACATTCCAGAAATGCTCCCGCAATTCTACCGGCGATACATATTGCTGCTTGTCGATGGTGTCCATCACATCTTCCAGTTCCGTGCCGCTGCCGTTGCTATCAGAGTCGAGAATTGTGTTTTTGATAGAGCAGAAGTCGAACAGGCGCTTGCTGCCTGTTGCAAAGTCCTTGCAGGCACAGACAACTTTTGTTTTGCCTTTAATAGAAAAGGTTCCAAGTTCGGTTTTCTGCGCGTTGATTCCAATTAGATTGAAGATGCTGCTTGCAAGGTGTTCACTAATGCAGCTATTGGTGTACGACAAGTTTGTGGGCTTTCGTTCCCCTGATGGGGGAAATTTCAGCATATAAATCCCGCCGCCATATTCAACGGCAATCTTGCTGCCGTTTGCTCCATTGTAAGCTCTACCGGGAACAATGGGGCAGTTTGTAAAATCAGTCATAGCTTTGCTCCATACAAGTATTTCTTTCGCAGGTAGTCTGCGTGTTCGTGGGTAATGCTTCTTTCATTGATTTCTGCCATGTTGATGCTGCCATAAAGTTCACCCCATAAACAGTCCAACAGGCTGCTGTGATTTTTGATTCCGCTTTTATACGCATCCAAGTCGTGCTGCAAATAGTCCGGCAAGCCATACTCGTAGGCGCGTTCACGTTCGGTTTGGCGGATGCCGTCCTCCGTCAACTGCTCCATAGAAACTCCCAACACCTGCGACAACTTATAGACCGTTTCGGCAGAGCATTTTTCGAGTTTTGTTTTTCCGCTGCAAATATCACTGAGCGTCGGGTGCGGAATTCCCGCTTGCACAGCAAGTTTATACTTTGTCATGCCGCGCTTGGCAAGTAAATCATCTATAACCATTGTTTCCGCCTCCTTACTTATATTATATCGGTACGCCGAAACAATAGCAATAGCCAATTTTCAAAGTTCATAGAAATGCAAATATTTTCGCAGCGGGAAATTTATATTTCAGAAAGCGGAAGCAGGGGTCTTAGGGGCATTCCCCTAACAAGTGGGCGTTTGGTACACCAAATGCCGTGCTTGCTCGTACTGTTCCTGCGGAACAGTACGCCGTCTGCCAAAAGGCTTTGCGCACTGGTGCCGTGTCGCATAGGTGTCAATTTTTCTGCCCAGCTTGAAATTTGCCGCACGGTATTCGATGTTATATTCCGTGGCGACCACCTTTACACCGTGCTTCATAAGCTGCCTGAAAAACGAAAAGAGGTGCCCTTCACTGCGGCTGATATGGCGCATCCGGCAGATATACACAGTGTCGATTTCGCCTTTGCGGATATGCCGCAGCATTTTCCGGTATCCGGGTCGCAGCAGCCATCCGCCATGCTCATCGGTGCTGCTGCCCACAACGGTGCAGCCATCAGCATGAGCCTGTAAGGCGCAAACTTTTATGCTGTCCATGGTTCCCACATAGTCGCCGGGAATTCTGGCATAAAGCCATACGCGGCAGGGACTAAGTTCTTTTTCCATAATTTTCCTGTTTCCCTTCAATATTAGATTCGTTTGGCGATCACAAGCAATCTGCCGTCATCGGTGATGTTGTCGCAGGTGGAAAGCGTGAGCAGCTTGTCGCCGTACTCGGCGGAGATGTCTGTATCGTATAACGCCCGTGCTTTGCAGGCCGACACATAATCGGCAAAATCTTCCGGGAATTCTGCGTTCACAAACCGATAGAACGGGAACGCATCGGCAGAATCTGCCTGCACGGTCGTGTGGATCACGGCAAAAATTACATAGGCGCTGCTGCCCAGCTCCGTATCGAACCAAACGGTTTTGTGTGCTTGCCAAAAATCTTTACTGCGGTACTTGGCAAGGTTTGCAAACATCGAACCGTCCTTCATGTTGTGACCGTAAATAATCAGGTTGTCGGACGGAGCAAGCGCATCGCAGTCTGCCTGCATAAAGGGGCAGCCGTAGTCCGTGTAGTTCTTTTCAAAGTCGTGCTTCAGGTAATAGGTGGGATCTGCCGGTGTCTGCATCACAGGATAGTCGATGCTGGTGCCCTCGATTTGAATCCAGCCGACCATATCGGCGTTTTCCAAATACAGGTTTCGGCTGGTTGGTTGTACCGAGGATTGCAATGCAATTTCCGGTTGTGTGTCCCGCGTCCTTACGGCGGCAAGGTCGCTGTAAAGGTGCGCCTGCTGTATGGACTGTGCGGCATACATCCACAAGAACGCGATGCTTGTAAGACCAGTCATACCGAACAGCCCCATAAAAAGCGAATATAGAAAGTTCTTCATCGTCTGCTCAACGCTCCCCGTATGTAAAAAAGCTAAGTTGTTCCCCCTCCAGAGAGAACCGCAAATCTAAATCGTGCAGCGTATAGCTGCGGTTGAACCGTTCTGTTGCCTTATTGGGGACATCTTGTAATTCCAGTAGCAGCTGCCATAAATCAGGATGTGCATTGTACAGGTGCCGAAGTTCCCGCATGGACGCATTGGGGCAAAACCAGCAGCCGCCGCGCTCTGTGAACGCATATAACGGGGACAGCAGCCCCTCGGCTTGGCACATTGCCCATGCGTCTTTCTCGGTCAGGGCGTACTTAGCTAACAGAGAGATTTGGTTTTCCTTAAGCCGTGCCAGTCGTATCGGTTCATCGGCGGCAATCCCCAGATAGTAAACCGTGTCTT
>ERZ840096.637-NODE-637-length-47993-cov-8.896658_pt1 | contig 47993 bp, 41 predicted proteins | sample MGYA00519878_ERZ840096 | MGnify/ENA primary metagenome ERZ840096 (study PRJEB31850, sample SAMEA3708865) | human gut metagenome | biome: human gut; feature: human-associated habitat; material: faeces | place: China | collected 2014 ...
CATCGCCTTAGGCTCTTTTGAACCACGCGTCTAACGCGTGGTTTTCGGATATACAGCAAAGGCAGACGTTTTTCATCGTCTGCCTTTGCCTTTTAATAATTGTTTCAATTACAGCATGTTCTCGTCGTACATCGCTCTCGCGCCGCCGATGAATTTGGGGCGCGTGCGCGCCGCGACGACCATCGCCGCGCCGATCGTGTGGTTTTCGAGCCGCACCGGCACCGCGACCTTTTTGAGGTGCATGCCGATGAGCGTGAGACCGATATCGAGCCCGGCGTCCGCCTTGATCTCCTCAAGCGCGACGGGTTCTTTGAGCGCGGCGTACACCTGCGTGGCAAGCGAGCCGCCCGCTTTCGGCTGCGGGACAACGTTCACGATCTCCGCGCCCGGCACCGCCGCGCGCTCGGTGATGATGGCACGGTTCAAGTGCTCGCAGCACTGCACCGCGAGGAAAATACCGCGGCTTCCCGTCACGTCAAGAAGCGCGCGGGCGATCTCCCCCGCCGTTTCGACGCTGGAGTTTGTGCCGATCTTTGAGCCAACGACCTCGCTCGTGGAGCAGCCCACTACAAGGATGCTTCCCGGCTGCAGATGCGCCCTTTCGCAGATCTCGGCAGCGGCCGCCGCCGTCTGTTCATATACCGTCATATTTTCCCTCCTTTACGCCTGTTTGATAACACGGCTCTTTTCCAGCGCCTTCACGAGCAGCACGCCGAGGATAAGTCCCGCCGCGCCCTGCACGCCGTTGGCCGGAATGTTCACCGCCGACGGCACGAAGCCGTACAGGCAGCCTTCAAAAAGATAGTAGCCGAGCACCATCCACAGCTCCGCCGCCGCGCCGCTCAAAATGCGCGCCGTCAGGCTGCCGGTCTTCGCGCTGAGCGCCTTGAAGCCGTAAAAGGCGATGAGCGCCATGAACCCCTTGATGACGAACGTTGCGGGCGCATAGGCGGCATACCCCGAAAAGAGGTCCGCCAGCCCCGAGCCGAGCCCCGCGGCGAGAAAGCCGTAGCCGGGCGCGAGCAGCCACCCGGCGGCGAGCACCACGCAGTCGCCGAGATTCAGATACCCGTCCATCGGCGAAGGGATCTTGATGACCATCGTCGCCACACACGCGAGCGCGGCGAAAAGCGCCGCCGTTACGATCTGTTTTGTTTTACCGTTCAATGGAATCGACCTCCCGGAATCATTGGTTTCTATGTCCAGTGTATAAGCAAATCTGGTTATACGCAATTACCAAATAGCGATAATTTTATATAACCAGATTGGGAGATCATTTTTCATTTCAGCGGATGAGCGCAGCGGCGAAGTCGTTCACGTTCGTACCCGTGGGGCCGGTGATGATGAGATCGCCGGTGTCGCGCAGCGCGTGGTAAGCGTCGTTATTTTGGAGCACGTCCGCCACGGCCTTTCCTGCCGCGGCAAGGCGCTTGACCGTGCCGCCGTCCGCGAGGCCGCCCGCGGCGTCCGTCGGGCCGTCCGTGCCGTCCGAGCCGACGGAGAATACGACGATGTTTTCTGTCCCCGCGATCTCCGCGGCGGCGGCGAGCGCAAGCTCCTGGTTGCGCCCGCCCTTGCCGTTCCCGGTGAGCCGGACGACCGTTTCGCCGCCGAGAATAAAGGCCCGCGGCGTGCCGCAGGACGCATTCTCCCGCGCGAGCGCGCCGAGACGCGCGCCGACCTCACGGGCGACGCCCTGCTCACAGTCGGTAAGAATTTCCGGCGTATACCCAAGATCGCGGCAAGCTTTTGCCACGGCGGCGCACAGCTCGCGGACGCTGCCGGTGACGCGCACCGTCACGTTGTCCGCCGTTTTCGGCGTCTCCTGCGCGAGGAGTCCCCACGCGGTATCGCTCAGCCGGAGAGCGTACTTTTCCGCGGCGGCGAGCGCATCCGCGCACGTGGACGAGTCCGGCGATACCGGACCCGAGGCGATCATATCCACCGGGTCGCCGACGATATCGCTCAATATCACGGCAAACACATGCGCCGGAGCGCAATGACGCGCGAACCGGCCGCCCTTCACCGCCGAGAGGCGTTTGCGGATCGTGTTGATCTCCACGATGTCCGCGCCGCAGGCGAGAAGCTGCGCGGTGATGTCCTGCAATTCCGCGCCCGGAACGAGCGGGCTTTCAAAAAGCGCGCTGCCCCCGCCGGAGAGAAGAAAGAGCACCGTGTCGTCCGCCGTGAGATTTTCGGTGAGCGCAAGTGCCTCGCGCGCGGCGGAGAACGAGTTTTCGTCCGGCACGGGGTGTCCCGCCTCGCGGCAGACAATGCCGGGGATCGTCCCCTGCGCATGGCCGTATTTCGTGATGACGATGCCGGTATCGATCCGCTCGCCGAGCGCCGACACCGCCGCCGACGCCATGCGCCACGCCGCCTTTCCCGCAGCGACGAGGATCACGCGCCCCGGAAAGTCCGCCCCGTCGAGCGCGCGCCGGACGGCTTCATCCGGCAGCACGGCTTCGATCGCGCGGGTATAGATATACTTCGCGTCCTCGCGCAGCGCACCCATGAGCCGATCACATCCTTTGGAAGTGCTTTTGCAAAAAGTATAGCGCCGTTTTCGTCGTTTGTAAACAAATCCGGCCGCAAAAATGTGCGTTGACAAAACCCGCCGCAGGGCATAGAGTGGATTTGAATTTAAAAAGCCGTAAGGAGGACACGCACTTGAAGCTCAACGCCAGAAAAGACGTACCGCTCAACGAGACATGGGATCTCTCCCTGATTTTCGCAGCGGAAGCCGATTTTGAGGCGGCGGTCGAAAAAGCAAAGGCGCTTGCCGACACGCTGGAGAAAACGTACAAAAACGCTCTCACCACGTCGGAGAGCATCGCCGAATGCCTTGCGCTCTATGAGGAGCTGGAGATCCTGCTCTACCAGACGACGAGCTACACGAGTCTCGCCGTTTCCGTAGACTATACCGATACCGAGGCACAGAAGAAGGACGCGAAGATGACCGCGCTCGCCGCCGAGATCGGAAGCCGCCTCTCGTTCATCGAGAGCGAGATCGCCGACGCGCCCGAAGAGCTCATCCGCGCCGCCATGGACAAGACCGGGCGCGCGAAGCATTATCTTGCGGAGATCCTCCGCGAGAAGCCGCACCGTCTCAGCGCTGAGACCGAAAAGGTCCTCGCCGCACTCAGTCCGGTATTCAACGCGCCCTACGACATTTACCACATGACGAAGCTCGCCGATATGAAATTCGGCTCCTTCACCGTGAACGGCAGGGAATACCCGCTCGGCTACTCGCTCTTCGAGGACGAGTATGAGTACGAGGCCGACACGGACGTGCGCCGCGCGGCGTTCCGCGCGTTCTCCGATAAGCTCCGGGAATACGAGAACACGACCGCCGCCACCTACAACACCTATCTTACGCAGCAGCGCATTATGGCCAAGCAGCGCGGCTTTGCCGACATGTTTGAAGCCGACCTCTTCACCGACCACGTCACGCGCGAGATGTACGACCGGCAGATCGACCTCATCACCGAAAAGCTCGCGCCCGCGATGCGCAAGTACGCCCGCCTCGTCGGGAAGATGAACAAGCTCGACCACGTGACCTTTGCCGATCTCAAGCTGCCGCTCGACGCGGAGTTTGACCCGCGCGTCACGATCGGGGAATCGCGCGAATACGTCCGCAGCGCGCTTTCCGTTCTCGGGCAGGACTACGCCGACATGGTGGACGAGGCGTACGATAAGCGCTGGATCGACTTTGCCCGCAACGTCGGCAAGGAGACGGGCGGCTTCTGTTCCTCGCCCTACGGCTGCAATTCCTACATTCTGCTCAGCTGGAACAACCGCATGGCGGACGTGTTTACGATCGCGCACGAGCTCGGCCATGCCGGACACTTCCGGCTGTGCAACGGCGCGCAGTCGCTCTTCGATACGAACGTCTCCGGCTATCTCATTGAAGCGCCCTCCACGATGAACGAGCTGCTGCTCGCGCAGGATCTCCTGCGCAAGAACACCGACAAGCGCTTCCGCCGCTGGGTGCTCTCCTCGCTCATCGGGCATACCTACTACCACAACTTCGTCACGCACCTGCGCGAGGCATGGTACCAGCGCGAGGCAATGAACATCATCGAGCAGGGCGGCGCGGTGAACGCCGAAACGCTCTCCGGCATTTTCCGCAAGAATCTCGAAACGTTCTGGGGCGATGCCGTGGAGCTGACCGAGGGCTGCGAGCTCACCTGGATGCGTCAGCCGCACTATTACATGGGGCTCTATTCCTACACCTACAGCGCCGGTCTCACGCTCGCAACGCAGGCCGCGCTCAACATTGCCGCCGAGGGTGAGAGCGCCGTGGCGCGCTGGCGCGCGATGCTCGAAGCCGGCAGCACGCGCGATCCGCTCGGTCTCGCCGCCATTGCGGGCATCGACCTCTCCACGCCGGACGCGCTTGAGCACACGATCGCCTACATCTCCGGTATCATCGACGAGATCGCCGCGCTGACGGAGGAGATCGACGGCATCACGCTGGATTGAAAAATTTTTCAAAACGGGTGCTGACTTTATCGCCTTCATGTGCTAAAGTTTGGCCATCAAACCGAAGAGCAAGATAAGCAGCCCGCCAATGAAACGTCTTTCAGAGAGCCGCCGATGGTGTGAATGCGGTAAGAAGTTTCCGCGGGTGAATGGCCTTGCGAGGGCAAACAGAAAGGGAGCGTATCCCGAGTATGGGCGACGGAGTTGGCTGTCCGTTATCCTAAGGCCGGCGCATGAAGTGTGCGTCTAAGTGGGCGCGAAAGCGTCAAGCCGGGTGGTACCGCAGGAGTTTATCCAAGCTCTTGTCCCTGCATTTGCAGAGACAAGAGCTTTTTCTGTCTCTGCTCCAAAAAGAAAACCGACAGAAAAGGAGCAAAACACCATGGAAAACCGGAACATCCTCTACAAGATCTATCTCGACGAAGCCGATATGCCGCAGGCATGGTACAATCTCCGCGCGGACATGAAGAATAAGCCCGCGCCGCTGCTCAATCCCGGCACAGGCTACTTCGACATGACCGCCTATCAGGCGTTCAACGACGGCAAGATGACCGACTACATCCCCACCGACGCCGAGCTTGCGCAGAGCATCGCCACGCTCCCGAAAGTGCCGGGCATGGAATAAGAAAACGATATGACAACAGTAGCCTCGGCTACAAAGCCGGGGCTGCTGTTGTTTCATGGGTTTTTCAGATTGACACAGCCGTTTTTGCACCGGAAGCCGCTTCGGGATCGCTCAGCGTCATAGCGTTTTGGAAGAGCCGGATCTCGTCAAGGTATATGTTTACCGTCTATCGCGCTTTCGCTTTTTCGATTTCTTTTTCCGGAACCGGCGAGACAGCATCAGGTATGACAAAAAGCCTACTTCCGCGGCCAGCAAGGCGATCAGCCACCAGCCGACTTTTAGAACAAAGAAGATCATCAAGCTCACACTGGGAATCAGAGAAATTATTTGCCAAGTATACGAATCGCTCTGCATGTCTGGTCGGGGGTCATTTAAGGCGTTAGGCGCCCGCGCGCCAAAGGTAATCGTCATCACAATGAGACAGGCAGCCATCTCGCGTGGCAAGGGACGCTGCACAATGAGTACAGCAGCAGAATTCAGAGAGCAGAAGCCAAAACCGGCGCAGATAATATGCTCATTCTGTATTCTTTTCATATCGGAACGTCTCCCCAAGGAAGCCTCTATTGCATTTTAAATAACAGTATATTCCAAAATGAATTTTTCGGTTCAGAACTCACTCCCTCATACACAATATTACTATCCAAAGATGTTGAAATCAACATAAAGCCGTGTGAAATCACAACGAAAAAATATAATTCGGCAAACAATTTTCTAAAAAATTGCAAAAAGGAACGCCTTTTGCTTTCGCAAAGGGCGTTCCTTTTTGGTGGAGAGAGAAAAGCATTGAGTTTCGATGCTTCTCTGAAACTGACTGAAAAAACCGAAAAGGGAAAACCTTTCACATATATAAGGGAAAAATATAGGAAACATTTGCTCGGTTTTCGGTGCTTAGTCAGACATTATGCCGCGCTGATCGCATTAAGATGTGAAAATCCTTGCGGTCCGCCGCAAGACGTGCTATTGTGTCGTTGGTGCTTCTGCAGAAGCGCTAAGGGCGCTGCACAAAACGGCAGGCGGTGAGCTTACACCACCCGAAAGGGGGTGAAGCGATGCGACTTACGATAACTCTTACATTGCGAAAGCTGATGTTACAGTTTATCATAAAGAGCAGAAACCGCCACTCTGGCAAGTGACGGTTTCGTAGGCTTTGCTTATAACCTGTACTTAAAAGAGCTAACCGCTTGTCGCAGCGCCCTTTTATAGGCTCATTATACCGCCCGCTCCGTGCCGTGTCAAGCACAGGAGCGGGAGTTTTTTCCCCCGGGTTATTGTTTTAATTTCATATTCATAGCTTCTATGAATTTCTGAATGATGCTAGAAAGTATCTCAAACTGCTCTCTGGGCAGTCTGCCGCATTTCTCTGTGAGTGCTGAAACATCGTTTTCCGGCTTGCGGGAGAAGAGTATCTGATCGCTTGAAATTCGGAGTTTTTCACACAGGCGCCGAAGTGTTGCAATGGATATTCCAACAACTCCGCGTTCCAGATCGGAAATATACTGCGGCGACACATCGATAAGTTCCGCCAGCTGTTCCTGCGTCATCTTTGCCTGCTCTCTGGCACATTTGATCTGTAGTCCTATTTCTATGTTGATTTCCTTTTTCTCTCGCATAAACAGCAGCCGCCTTTACTAAGTATTACGCTATTAGTTTATATAAAAGCGACGTTGACAAACACAGTGCATTGCTTTTATAATATATAAAAGCAATGCACTTATTCGCAGGATTTATACATTTTTCTGAAGGAGGATCGTTATGAGCAGCACAACCGAGGAAAAACAGCAGGAGGCAGTCGAAAATGGTGTGCCTTCGCCGCAAAACACCGAAGAGACAACATCTGCCAGCGAAAAAGGCCGGGTTCCTATCCCGCGTTTCAAAAAACCGCGGCTTATAATCATCATAGTATCTTCCGTTCTCCTTACTGTTGTTCTCTTTTTCTGTTTCCGGTATGTCATTCCTTATGGGCAGGCAAAGAAAGCCTTTGAATCCAGAGATTATTTAACTGCATATCAGAAGTACGCAAGCGCAGGAGAATATAAGGACGCTTCCGAAAAAGCTGTTGTTGCTGAGAAAGCCTACCATTATGCGGCTGCGCAGGAGGCTTTTCTCGCGGAGGATTATACTTTGGCGCATACGGAGTTTGAACTGGCCGGAGATTATGAGGACGCGGTCCAAATGTCAAGGACCTCCGTACTGGCCGGGTATTATCTGGCAGGAACAAAGGCCATTGCTGATAAAAATTATGAAGAAGCCATTAACTGCTTTTCCAAGGCAAAAGGTTATCTGGATGGTCGTGCAAAATGGCTTGAGGCGCTGAATCTGTACGGCGAAGAACTGCTGAGCGAGAAAAAATACACTGAAGCGGCTTTTTATTTTTCTATAGCAGATAATCAGGAGAGGCATCTGGAGTGCGGAAAGCTGTTAGCAGGCATCGGAAAGTATGAAGAGTCCTTGCCTATACTTGAGGAACACTCTACTCTGTCTTCCGAAGCAATGCAGTACCTGAATTACGCAAAAGGGATGCTTTGCTTAAACGATAAAAACTTTGCGGAAGCCGCAAAATCATTAAAAGCCGCCGGGGATGTCCTCAATGCGGAAGAAAAAAGAGATGAAAGTCTGTTTTCTCTTGCGGAAGTCTGCCTTCATGACGGATATCTCAACAAAGCGAAAGCCATTTATGAAGCATTACCGGCAGATTATGAGTTGAACGGGCATTCCGCGACAGAGCGAATTGAATTGCTGGAAAAGAACACCGGATTTCTGAATCTTGTCGGCACTTGGCATGCGATCAAAGGGCAGTACAGAGTTCAAGCGAATTCAACAACGAGCAGCTATTACTACTATTGGTACAACGATTCCTATTCCGGTTCTGTGACAGTAAGATGCCCCTATAACGATAACGGTACATTCGGCGTCGTTGGAACCGCTACATATCTCTGCTACCAGAATTTTTCCAAATACTCTTATAATTTGAAAACAGATTTGGAGACATATTCTTTCAATAAAAAGATTGCAGTTCTGTTCCCAGCAACCTGGGCAGCAGCCGGTGCGGCCTTCAGTACAGCGGAAATCAATTTAAGCTGAACTACAAATATGTCAACGATTCCTCAAATCTGTTTTGGAATTATACCTACACATCCAACATGACATACGGCAACCGATCTCAATTAGCCGAAGATACTTTCAATCCGTAAATTTCGCATTGACATTGTCCAATTGCTTTTTCCGCTAGTGGAGGTAGCCCCGCAGAGCATTGCTGCGCCATCAACGGTGCCGGACTTAGCGTAAAAAATTGCAAAAAGGAACGCCTTTTGCTTTCGCAAAAGGCGTTCCTTTTTGGCGGAGAAGCCGGGATTTGAACCCGGGCTCGGCTCATCACCGACTACTCCCTTAGCAGGGGAGCCCCTTCGGCCACTTGGGTACTTCTCCAAACCGCTCGAGTATCATATCACAGGGTATGCGGCCTTGTCAATGCAAAAAATCAGTCCAGCACGGATTTTACGGCGGAAAGCACGTCCGCGGCGACCTCCTCGGGCGTGCGGGCAGCGTTCACGATGCAGATCCTGTCCCGGTGCTCCAGCCGCCGGAAGATCTCATAATACCGCCGGCGCACGGCGAGCAGGGAATTTTCGTTCTCGTAGATCTCGCGGTAAGACCGCCCCTGCTCCATGCGGCGCAGGCACTCCTCGTCGTCCAGATCAAGAAACACGCAGAGGTCGGGCTTTCGGATCTCCGGGCAGTCGATATTGATACGGAACACCCATTCCGGGTCGGTCACGGTGCCCTGGTAGGCGAGCGAGGAATAGTAATACCGGTCGCAGAGGACAACGCGCCCCTCCGAGAGGAGCTTTCCGATGCCGTTGATGGGGTTTACGTTGTGCGCCACGCGGTCGGCCATGAAGAGCGCCGCGATCTCCGCGCCGGTGCGCGGCGTGAAGCCGGAGAGCGCGTCGCGCGCGAGCCCGCCGGTCGTGCTCGCCGTCGGCTCCGCGGTCTCCGCCACGGCATAGCCGAGCGCGCGCAGGTTTTGGGCAAGCGCCGTCAGCTGCGTGGTTTTTCCCGAGCCGTCCAGCCCTTCGATGACGATAAATTTTCCGTTCATGGCAGTTCCTCCCGCCGCGAGGCGCGATTTGTTCGCAGATATTATAGCAAAACTCTTTTCTCGCGGCAAGAAAAATGATATAATATATTTTGTATTATTGTCTTTATGGAGCGAATGCATGACAGAAACCGCTTTTTTACAATACACCGGGTATGTGCTCGCGTTTTTCGCTGTTTGGATCGTGGCACGCTGCGCGCGCTCGATGCTGAGCGAAAGGTATGTGCCGGAGGTATGGGGCTATCTGGAGCTGCCGGACGGCACATCGCGCGCGATCGAGCACTGGGAGTGCATTCTCGGCCGGGCGAAGGCCTCGGACATCGTGCTCACCGGCGAGGGGATCGAGCGCAGCCACGCCGCCATCCAGCGCTCCGGCGCGGGCGAGTGGACGCTCTCCGCGCTCGACGGCGGCAGGGGCGTCTGGCTGAACGGCAAGGCCGTCACGGGCGACGCGCCGCTCCGCGGCGGCGATACGCTCAAGCTTGGCGAAATGGAGCTGCACTTTCTCGCGCTGGACGACGCGCAGCGCGCCACATTGCAGCGCAAGCGCCCCCTGACCGGGCACAAGGTGCAGCCGGCGGTGACGCTTCTTCTGCTCGTATGCTTCCAGCTCGTGCTGCTCTTCCAGTTTTTCTTCACGACGGACGGCGCGGCGCTCGCTTACATCGTGCTCTCGTTCGGACTGCTCATTGCCATGGAATGGTTCTGCTATTTTGTGATGCGAAGCATTTCCGTGCGCGGCTTTGAACCGGAGACGCTCGCGTTTTTCCTCACGAGCGTCGGCTTTTCCGTTGCCGGGTCCTCCGCGCCGGATGGCATGGGACGGCACTGTCTCCTGTTTCTCGCGGCGCTCGCGCTTTTCTTTGCGCTCGGCGTGTGGCTGCGGGACCTGCACCGGGTGCGCGCGATGCGCTGGCCGATGGCGTTTGCCGCGCTCGGCTTTCTCGCGCTCAATCTGCTGCTGAGCGAAACGATCTGGGGCGCAAAAAACTGGCTGAGCATTGCCGGGCAGACGCTCCAGCCCTCGGAATTTGTCAAGATCGCTTACGTCTACGCGGGCGCGGCGACGCTCGACCGTCTGTTCCGGCGGCGCAACCTTATCCTGTTTATCGCCTTCTCCGCCGTGTGCGTGGGCGCGCTGGCGCTCATGGGCGATTTCGGCACGGCGCTCGTTTTCTTCGTGTGCTTTCTCGTTATATCCTTCATGCGCTCCGGGAGCTTTGCCACGCTCTTTCTCGCCATCGGCGGCGCGGCGCTCGCGGTGATGCTCGTTCTGACCGTGAAGCCGTATGTGGCGCAGCGGTTTGCCACCTGGGGCCATGCGTGGGAGGATCCTCTCAACACCGGCTTTCAGCAGGTGCGCACCATGTCCGCGACAGCCGCGGGCGGTCTCTTTGGCCGCGGCGCGGGAGCGGGCTGGCTCAAAAACATATTCGCCGCGAACACCGACATGGTGTTCGGCGTCGTGTGCGAGGAGCTGGGGCTCATCGTTGCGCTGTGCTGCGTGCTCTCGCTGCTGCTGCTCGCGGTGTTCTCCGTGCGCAGCGCGGCGGCGGGGCGCTCTTCCTATTACGTCATCGCCTCCTGCGCCACGGTCACGATCTTCATGGCGCAGCTCGCGCTCAATGTGTTCGGCTCGCTCGATCTGCTGCCGTTCACGGGCGTGACGTTCCCGTTCGTATCGAAGGGCGGCTCGAGCCTCATCTCCTGCTGGGGCATGCTCGCGTATATCAAGGCCGGAGACACGCGCTCCGGCGGCAGCTTTGCGCTGCGCACGAGCTTTGAGAACGCCCGCCGCGGCAAAAAGAAAAAGGAGGCGGTGAAATGAAACGCATTGAACACCGCTCCGCCATCGCGCTGCTGCTTGCGGCGGCGCTGGCGCTCGGCATGGGCTTTTTTGTCGTCCGGCTGGCTCTCTGCGGCGGCGACTGGGCATCCTACAGCGCCAATCGGCACATTTACCAAAACGGCGTGCTCAAAAGCAGCACATTGACCGACCGCAACGGCGTCATTCTCGCGCAGACCGAAAACGGCGCGTGGCGCTACGCGGACGATCCTGCCGTGCGGCTCTCCTCCGTCCACGCCGTCGGCGATTACCGCGGATACATCAGCGGCGCGATCTCCGCGTTTGCCGATGAGTTGGCGGGCTACTCGTTTGTTTACGGCACGCCCGGCGGCGGCACAGAAGTCGCGCTCTCGCTCGACACACGGCTGCAGACCGCCGCGTGGGACGCGCTCGCGGGACGCCGCGGCGCGGTGCTCGTGATGAACTACGAGACCGGCGAGATTTTAACGATGGTCTCCTCCCCTTCCTACGATCCGAACGGCGAGGCCGACACGAGCATCGACGGTCTTTTCATCAACCGCTGCACGCTCGGCACGTTCACGCCGGGCTCGGTATTCAAGCTCGTGACGCTCATCGCCGCGGCGGAGAACCTCCCCGATCTCACCGAACAGACGTTCACCTGCAATCAGTATCTCGATCTCCCCGGCGGGACGGTCGTATGCACGGGCTGGCACGGCCCGCAGACGATCGAGCAGGCGCTCGCTAATTCCTGCAACTGCGCGTTTGGGGAGCTTGCGCTTGAGCTTGGCAGCGAGACGATCGTGAAAACGGCGCAGCGGCTCGGCGTAGCCGGGTCTCTCACGCTCGACGGCGCGGCCACGGCCTCCGGCAAGATCGAGACCGCCGAAGCGGGCAGCAGCGACGAGGCGTGGCTCGGCATCGGGCAGTACACCGATCTTGTGACGCCGTATTCGATGCTGCGGCTGTGCGCCGCCATTGCAAACGGCGGCGCCGCCGTTACGCCGACGCTCGCCTATGGCGGCGTGGGCGGCGGCGCGGTGCTCATGGACGCGGAGACGGCGGAGTATACCGGCGAGTGCATGAGCTACGATGTGGCCTACGGCTACGGCCGCGACCGGTTCCCGGGGCTGGATCTCTGCGCCAAGAGCGGCACGGCGGAGGTCGGCGACGGCACGACGCACGCCTGGTTCGTCGGGTATCTGCGCACCGGCGCGCCGGTAGCGTTTGCGGTGATGCTCGAGCACGGCGGCGGAGGGCTTCTGCAGGCCGGGGGCGTCGCCAATTCCGTATTACAGACTGTAATGGAGTATTATTCCGATGATTGACATTTCCGTCCGGGACCTCACGAAAGCGTTTGAGGTCAACAACAACATTCTCGACGGGCTGACGTTTCAGGTGCAGCACGGCGAGCGCATCGGCATTCTCGGCCGCAACGGTACGGGGAAAACGACGCTTTTCCGCTTGATGGTCGGCGAGCTCACCGAGGACAAGGGCGAGATCGACATTGCCCGCGGCAAGCGGCTGGGGCTTGTTTCGCAGATCCCGCACTACCCGGCGGGCTACACCGTGGAGGACGTGCTTGCCACAGCGGAAGAGCGGCTCAACGCGATGCAGGCGCGGATGCGAAAGCTTGAAGAGCTCATGGCGGTATCAAGCGACCGCGCGCTGCTCTCGGAATACGACGAGCTTCTCTCGCGCTTTGAAATGCTCGGCGGGTACGACGCCGAGGTGCGCCGCAGCAAGGTCGCCAACGGTCTTGACATTCCCCCTGCCATGCGCGGGCAGCTTTTCGACTCGCTCTCCGGCGGCGAGAAAACGCGCGTCAACTTAGCGCGCCTCATTCTGGAGGACACCGACATTCTCCTGCTCGACGAGCCGACGAACCATCTCGACATGCACGCGACCGAGTGGCTGGAGGACTATCTGCTCCACTTCAAGGGGACAGTGCTCGCCATATCGCACGACCGCTGGTTTCTCGACAAGGTCGCGCAGCGGATCATTGAGATCGTCAACGGCAAGGCGGAGTTTTATAACGGCAACTATACGTTCTATGCCGAGGAAAAGCAGCGCCGGTACGAAGAGCTGCGCAGGCAATATGAGAAAAACCAGAAGGAGATCGCCCATCTGCAGAAGGCGGCGGACGATCTGCATCTGTGGGCGTTCATGGGCGCGGACAAGCTGCACAAGCGCGCGTTCTCCATGGAAAAGCGCATCGCGCGGCTCCAGACCGCCGAAAGGCCGCGCGAGGACAAAAAGCTCTCCGTCCGCTTCCGGCAGAAGGAATTTTTCGGCGACGAGGTGCTTGTGCTCGAGGATGTGGCGAAGTCCTACGGCGAGAAGAAGCTCTTCTCCGGCATCGACGAGCTCATAGAGCCGGGCGAGCGCATCGCGCTCATCGGCGACAACGGTACGGGCAAGTCCACGCTGCTCCGCTGCATCACCGGTGAGGAAACGCCGGACCGCGGCTGGATCCATCTCGGCCCCGCGGTAAAGAGCGCGTACCTGCCGCAGCTCGTGCGGTTTGACGATCCATCGCGCAATATGGTGGACACGATGCTCTGGGAGGCGAAGTGCGATCCGCAGACGGCGCGAAACCGTCTCGCGGCGTTCGGCTTCCGGGGCGAGGATGTGTTCAAGACCGTTTCGGTGCTCTCCGGCGGCGAGCAGAGCCGTCTGCGACTCTGCATTCTCATGCGGGACGACATCAACTTTCTCATACTCGACGAGCCGACGAACCATCTCGATCTTCTCTCGCGCGAGTGGATGGAGGACGCGCTCATGGACTACAGCGAGGCGCTGCTCTTCGTGAGCCACGACCGCTGGTTCATCGAGAAGTTTGCCACGCGCATCTGGTGTCTGCACGACGGGCAGATCGAGGACTACCGCGGCGGCTTTGCCGAGTGGCGCGAATATAAAGCGCGGCAGGAAGCGCTCCAGCCGCCGGCGAAGGCCGCAAAGAGCGCCGCGCGCGAGGAGAAGCCGAAGAAAAAGACCGAGCCGAACCGCGACCGCCGCCGCCAGAGGATCGAGCGCGACATTGAGCGCGCCGAGGCGTCGCTGCGCGATATCGAGGCCGAAATGGAGAAAAACGCCTCCGATTACCAGAAGCTGCTCGAGCTCGGCGCGCAGAAAGACGCCGCGGAGGAATCGCTCGAGACGCTTTACGCCGAGTGGGAAACGCTCGCGGAATAATCTACGAAGGGAGAGAAGAACGTGCCGGAGCTGTCTACGGATGTCCGTTACATAAAAGGCGTCGGCGAGCAGAGAGCAAAGGCTCTCGCGCGTCTCGGCGTGCACACGCTCGGCGATCTTCTCAACTATTTCCCGCGCGCCTATGAGGACCGCACCGCCGTGCGGCCCATCGCCGAGCTTGCCGTGGACGAAACGGCGTGCGTGCGCGCCATGGTCGCAGCGGAGCCGCGCCTCACGCGCGTCCGGCGCGGGCTCGATCTCGTGAAGCTGCGCATCGTGGACGAGAGCGGCAGCGCGGATGTGACATTCTTCAACCAGAGCTATGTCCGCGACCAGCTTGTTCCGGGCGAAAGCTATGTCTTTTACGGCAAAGCGGGCGGGAATCTGCTGCGCAAGACGTTCACAAACCCCGTTTTTGAGCGCGAGGACCGCGCGGGCACCGTCACGGGGCGGATACTGCCGCTCTACCGGCTGACGCACGGGATATCGAATAAGCTCGTCGTGAGCGCCGTGGAATGCGCGCTCGATGCCTGCGGCGATATGCTGCCGGAGCTTCTGCCCGCGGAGATCACCGAACAGTATGCATTGCCGAAGGTCGGCTTTGCGTACCGGAACGTGCATTTTCCTCCGGATTGGGAAACGCTCGCTCTGGCGCGGCGGCGGCTGACATTTGAAGAATTTTTCGTTCTCTCCTGCGCCACGCAGCGGCTGCGCGCGCAGCGCGAGAGTGTGCCCGGCGAGCGTATCCCGATGCCGGACGTTAAAGAGTTTTATGCCGCTCTCCCCTTTTCGCCGACGAGAGCGCAGCGGCGAGCCGCGGACGAGGCGCTGCGCGATATGGCGTCCGGCAAGCGGATGTCGCGCCTTTTGCAGGGCGATGTCGGCAGCGGCAAAACGCTTGTCGCGGCGGCGCTTTTGTGGGCGGCACAGCGGGCCGGATACCAGAGCGCTTTCATGGCGCCGACGGAGATTCTGGCGCAGCAGCATGTAAAAACCTTGCAGGGCTTTCTCGCGCCGTTCGGCATCCGCGTATGCCTTCTGACCGGCTCGATGAAGGCAAAGGAAAAAAGCGCGGTCAAAGCCGCGCTGGAGGAGGGCGTGTGCGATGTCGCCGTCGGCACGCACGCCCTGCTCACGGAGGACGTGCGCTTTCACAATCTCGGTCTTGCCGTCACGGACGAGCAGCACCGCTTCGGCGTGGAGCAGCGCGGCGCGCTCGGCGAAAAGGGTGCGCAGCCGCACATTCTCGTCATGTCCGCCACGCCCATCCCGCGCACGCTCGCGCTGATGATCTACGGCGATCTCGACGTTTCCGTGCTCGACGAGCTGCCGCCGGGACGCCAAACGGTGGACACCTTCGCCGTAACGGAAAGCTACCGCGCCCGCCTGAACGGGTTTATCCGCAAGCAGGTCGAAGAGGGCCATCAGGTGTTCGTTGTCTGTCCGAAGGTAGAGGACGGCGAGGAGGGCGAGAGCAAGCTCAAGTCGGCCTCGGAGCACGCCGAGGAGCTGCAAAAGCTTTTTCCCGGTCTTACCGTCGCGTGTGTCCACGGGCGGATGAAGCCGAAGGAAAAGGAAGCGGTCATGGCCGCCTTTGCCGCCGGAGAGACGGACATTCTTGTTTCCACGACGGTCGTGGAGGTCGGCGTAGACGTGCCGAACGCTACGCTCATGGTCGTGGAAAACGCCGAGCAGTTCGGGCTATCGCAGCTCCACCAGCTGCGCGGACGCGTCGGGCGCGGCAAGGCGAAGAGCTACTGCGTGCTCGTGTCCGATACGCCGACGGAAGAATCCAGGGAGCGGCTGCGCGTGCTCACGCGCACGAACAACGGCTTTGAGATCGCGCAGGCCGATCTGGAGCTGCGCGGCCCCGGTGACTTCTTCGGCTCGCGCCAGCACGGTCTGCCGGAAATGCACGTCAAGGACCTTCTCGGCAGCATGGACATGCTGCACGAGGCGCAGTCCGCCGCCGAAGCGCTCTGCCGGAAAAATCCGGCGCTTGCGGGCGAGGAGCTTGCCTCGCTCCGAAACCGCATTGCCGAGCTTTTCACCGCCAACGAAGGAACATGGAATTAAACCCCGTATTATAAATAAACAGAAGGAGGAATCCCCATGTACTGCCGATTCTGCGGAAAACAGATCCCCGACAACGCGAAATTCTGTCCCGAATGCGGCGCCGATCTTGCCCCCGCTCCCTCCGCCGCGCCGCCGGAAAGCACGCCGTCCTTCCCTGCCGCGCCGGCAGCTCCGGTCGAACCGGCCATGCCGCCGCAGGGCACGCCCGATCCCGCCGCCGCGTTCGGCGTCATCGCAGCGCCCCGGCGCGGCATGAAGTGGTTCAAGTTCATCATCTATTTTCAGCTGTGGGCCGGTATGCTCGTCAATCTGGCAACGGCCGGAAAGTACTTCACCGGCGCGTATTATGAGGGGAACGCCGAAATGGTCTACCGCGTCTTCCCTGCGCTGCAGCCGCTGGATATCGTTATGGGTGTTGTCTGTCTTGCGCTCGCCGTGTACGCGGTGGTCGTGCAGAGAGCGCTGGCAAAGTTCCGCGCCAAGGGCCCGATGATGTATTATCTGATGTACATCGTCAATACCGCGGCAACGGTGCTCTATCTGCTCATCGCAAGCATCATTATCGGCCAGTCTGCCTTTACCGCCGAAGTCGCCGGGAGCATCATCGGTTCGCTCGTCATGCTCTTTGTCAATATTCCGTATTTCAACAACCGCAAACATCTTTTTGTGAATCCGTGACCGCCTTTCCGCGGGAGGTTTTTCCGCCATGACCAGATTTGTTTCCGCGCTGCGCCGCGCGCCGTATCTTCGCATCACCGGCGAGCGCCAACGGCTTCTTGCTTCCTTTGCCGCCGTTTTTCTCTTCGGCCTGCTCGCGCACGGCTATGCGTTCACCAATTTTACCGTCAGCCACGACTCGCTCAACGAGATGTTCCTTTCCGGTGATATCCGCTATGCCGCCGGTTCGGTGGCGGACTGGAAAATATCGCTCGGCCGGTTTCTCTATCCGGCGTACCGCGCCGTGTTCAGCGGCGGTGCCGGTACGCCGTGGCTCTCCGGCGTTCTCTCGCTCGTCTGGGTATCGCTTGCGGTGTATCTCGTTTCGCGGCTGTTCTCCGTGGACAACGCGCTGCTCCTTGCCGTGATCGGCGCTCTTTTCGTGACCAATGTGTCATATTCCGCGCTGGCGGCAACGTACATCTACGATCTGGACGGCGATATGCTCGCCATGCTGCTCGCCGTGTGCGCGGCATATCTCCTTCTCCGCGGCACGCTCCGGCGCAGGGCGCTCGCCGTTATCCCCATTGTCGGCTCGCTCGCGCTCTATCAGGCGATGATCTCGGTCACGGTCTCGCTTGTCATGATCGCCTGTATTCTGCGGCTTCTGGAGAGCGAGAGCGCGAAAGCGGTGTTTTTCGACGGGCTCAAAGCCGTCGGCATCCTTTTTATCGGCGGGGCCGCGTACTATATTCTCGTCCGCGCCGTGTGCAGCGCATCGGGCGTCGCGCTCGACAGCGGGTACAACAGCCTTTTGAGTCTCGGCCGGATGACGCCCGACCTTCTGCCGGAAGCCGTCCAATCGACCTATGACACATGGGAACGCAGCACCGTGCGGCAGCCGGTCTTCGTTCCTCTGCCGGTCACGCGCGCGGGGCATCTTCTGCTCGCCGTTCTCACGCTGGCGGCGGCAGCACGCTTTCTCCTCCGAAAACGGCTCTCCGCGGTCAATCTTCTCCTTGCGCTCGCTCTTGCCGCGCTTTTGCCGATGGGCATGAATCTTTCCAACTTTCTCGGCTACGCCGGGATGGAGGCGCACGATCTGATGAAGTACGCCTTCTGTCTGGTGTATGTGTTCGATATCCTGCTGCTGCGGCAGTGCCTGCAAAGTTTGCCGGAAAGCCGGGTATTCTCCGGCTGCGCCGCGATTTCTCTTGCGCTGATCGCCGCGCTCGTCTGGGGAAATGTCCAGACGGCAAACGCGCTCTATCTCAAAAAAGACCTTGAGCGGCAGGCCACGCTTTCCCGCATGACGGAGCTCTGCCTCCGTCTGGACCAGACCGAGGAGTATGTCCCCGGAGAAACGCCGGTCGTGTTTATCGGTCTGCCGTCCTTCGATACGCCCGAAGCGCTCGGCAGCGTATCGCAGATCACCGGCGCGTGGGTGAAAAGCACGGTGGGCGGCGGGTATTACGCCGCGTATTTTTCGTACATTCTGCAGACCCCGATCCGCATCGGCAGCGAATCGGAGCTCCCTGAGGGAGCGCAGCCGGATGCAATGCCGCCGTTTCCCGCGGAGGGCAGCATTTGCCGGGCGGGCGACATGCTCATCGTCCGGATGGGATAAAAAAAGCACAGCGGCCGGCATCAACACGTCGGCCGCTGTGCTTTATTATCTTTACATCCATGCGCTGTGGGATACGAGATAGAGGTAGGCGTCCACCAGCTCGTCCACGCTCGCCGTGCGGGGGCTTTCCAGCCAGTGCTTCACCGTGGACACGAGGCAGATGGCGCTGAAGCTCGCCACCGTTTTTTCCGAGAGCAGTCCCGCATACCCCGCGGCGGGCGTGAGCGCGGCGTTTTCCAAAAGCAGACTCTGCACCGCGTCGGTGAACGAATCCTCAAAGCCGTTCTGCCCTGTGACGGTGAACGCCTTGCGGTAAAAGGCGGCATCCTCCACGAGCCCGGCAAAGATCGTACGCAGCGCGCCGACCCCGTCGCCGCGGCGCAGCGGCTCGCCCGCCGGGGCGATCACGTCCGTTTCCACGATCCACGCGAGCAGGTCGTACTTGTCCTGAAAGTGGTTATAAAACGACGGGCGGCGGATCCCGGCCTCGTTCGTTATCATCATAATGGAGATCTTTTCAAAGGGATATCGCAGCATCAGCGCCTTGAAGCCGTCGGCGATCAGGCGCTTTGTCATATCCTTGCGGCTGTCCATATGTGTCTCCTTTTCACACAAACAAGCGGATCAGAACATCCGCGCCGGTCACAAGAAACAGCGCTCCGCCGATCCAGTACGCGGTTTTTTTCTGGGAATACCCGAAATGATACCCCACCGACACACCGCCGAGCGCGCACAACGCCGTCACGCCGAAGAGTGTGGCGAGGCAGGAGAGCCAGTACGCGTCGAGAAAGCGGGAACTGACGCCCGCGAGCAGCGAATCAAGGCTCGTGAGGACGGCGGTGCCGACAACTTTTTTGTAAGTGATCTCGGAGCGGTGCTCGAATACGGTCTTTTTCCGGACGGCCTTGACGATCAGACACACGCCGAGCACAAAGAAAATGAGCGCGCCGAGAATATGCCACAGCCCCTGCGCCACGGTATAGTACGATGCGAAGCGCGGCAGCATGCCGAGCAGCCGCCCAAGCTCCATCGCCGCGACCTGCGCCGCGCAGAAGATCAGGCAGTACGCGGCGATGCGGCGGCGGCGAAGCTCGCCGAGTACCGCGCCCTGACACACGGCGGCGCCGAACACGTCCAGCGATATACCCAGACAGAAAACCAGAATTTCCCAATATCTCATAAACGATCACCTCTGTTTTTGCTTACTTCCCCATTATACCGAAAATCCCGCCGGAGGGAAGAAACAAAAATCAGAAAATGTCAAACGCGCCGGAAATGAATGCCCCGGCGCGTTCGGTTTATCTAAACAAGGGGATTTAGGCGTTGGCCGCCTCGCGGCGGGACGTCGCGGCGCGCAGCACAAAGAGCGTGGCGACCGTGAGCGCGACGCCGATGGTGAGGCAGATGTACACGTTCTGCACGAATCCGGCGATGACGTAGCTCACGAACGAGATCGCGGCGACGGTGAGAACGTAGGGGATCTGCGTGGAGACGTGGTTGAGATGGTCGCACTGCGCACCGGCGGAGGCCATGATCGTCGTATCGGAGATCGGCGAACAGTGGTCGCCCATGACGGCACCCGCAAGGCATGCGGAAACGCCGATGATGAGGAGCTGGCTGTCCGCGGGGAATACGTCTGTCACGATCGGGATCAGGATGCCGAACGTACCCCAGCTCGTGCCGGTGGAGAACGCAAGGCCGCAGCCGACAAGGAAGATGATCGCCGGGAGCAGGTTATAAAGGCTCCGGGACGCGCCCTGCATCACGCCGAACACGTATTCCGCCGCGCCGAGCATGCCGGTCATGTTCTTGAGCGTTACGGCGAATGTGAGGATGAGCAGCGCCGGAACCATGGCGATGAAGCCCTTGGTGGTGCATTCCATGGCTTCCTTAAAGCTCAAAAGACCGCGGCAGATGTAGTAGATCACGGTGAACACGAGCGCGATGAGCGTGCCCCAGGGCAGTCCGACGGAGGCGTCCGTTCCGGCGAAGGCCGCGGCAAACGATGTGCCGGAGAAGAATCCGCCGACATACAGCATGCCGGTGACGCAGCAGGCAATGAGCACGAGCACCGGAAGCACAAGATCGACGACCCGTCCCTTCGGCGAAGTGACGATATCCGCCTCATCGCTGCGCCGCTCGCCGGAGGTGAAGAGATCGCCGTTGAGCCGCGCGTTCATTTCGTGCAGCTTCATCGGGCCATAGTCAAACTGCATGAGCGAGAGGCCAACAACGAAAACAAGCGTAAAGAGGCTGTAGTAGTTCCAGGGGATGGCACGGACGAACAGCTCCGTGCCGGACATGACGCTCTCGTCCACGATGCCGGAGACCGCCGCCGCCCACGAGGAGATCGGCGCGATCATGCATACGGGCGCGGCGGTCGCGTCGATGAGATAGGCGAGCTTGGCGCGGGAGATGCGGTGGCCATCCGCCACGGGACGCATGACGCTGCCGACGGTGAGGCAGTTAAAATAGTCGTCCACGAAGATCAGCACACCGAGAAGGACCGTAGCGAGCATCGCGCCGGCGCGGGTGTGCACGTGCTTTTCCGCCCAGCGCCCGAACGCCGCCGAGCCGCCCGTGCGGTTCATAAGCGCAACGAGAATGCCGAGCAGGATGAGGAACAGGAAAATGCCGACGTTCCAGGCGTCCGCCACGCCGGCGATGAAGCCGTCGTTGATGATAACGTCCAGCGTTTTTACCGGCGCGAACCCGGCGACGAGCGCCGCGCCCACGACGATGCCGAGGAAGAGCGAGGAATAGACCTCCTTGGTGATCAGCGCCAGAGCGATGGCGACGACCGGCGGCAGCAGCGCCCAGATGGTAGCGTAAAACATGAGAAAAACCTCCCTCGCATGCAAAAAGCCGTGATCCCTGGTGGAAGGATCACGGCTGTGCATACAAAATCAGTAATAAAAAACTAAATTCGCAGCAATGACAGCTCTCCACCGAAGTGACAGTCCGCGGAATGTTCTTCCGCGTCCCAGGCATCCACCGCCAGACAGCGGTGAGACCCTTCGGCGATCGCCCCTTTCCGCTCCCCGGTGTCTGCCGGATGACAAGAGCGTACTGATGTTAATCGCGCCTCTACCATTGAGTTTCTGCTAAAAAGTATACCGCGCCAAAGGAAAAAGTCAAGCATAAACATCCATTCGCGCGAAAAAACTTACACCGGGGATATTTCTCCCCCCTGCTCGGCCTCCCGCCGCCGGATGTCGCGCGAGACGCGCACGGCGATCGGCACGGCGAGCAGCATCACGAGCATGTCCGCCGCGCCCTGCACCGACGCGATGCCCCACACGCCCCAGAGCCGGACCATAAGAGGCAGTATCGGGAAGAAGCAGATGCCCTGCCGCGCCAGCCCCAGCAGGAGCGACGGCAGCGCCCGCCCGATGCCGGAGCAGAGCATATTCACGATGATGCCGAAGCCGTGGAACGGCATGGCGAGGCACTGGATGCGCAGAGAGAACACGCCGATGCGCACAAGCTCGGCATCGTCCTCCGTAAAAAGCAGCAGGATGGGCCGGGCGAAGATCCCGACAACGAGCGCCACAGCGGAAATGCCGGCGACACATGCGATCATGGAAAACCGGAACGATTCCCGCACGCGGTCAAACCGCTTCGCGCCCCACGAGAAACCCGCCACGGGCTGAAAGCCCTGGCCGAAGCCGAGACAGGCACTCGTCATAAACATGGTGATGCGGTTCGCCACATTGATCGCCGCGAGCGCGCTCGTGCCGTAGCCCACGGCAATGCGGTTGAGCAGTATCCCGGCGAGCGTGCCGAGACCGTTGCGGAAAAAGCTCGCGCTGCCCATGGCGCAGACCTCTTTGGCGTCGCTCCAGCGCGGGCGGAACTGCCGGAAGCGGATCGTGAGCAGCGTCTTTTTGCGGAAATACGGCGTCATAAGGATGCACCAGCTGACAACCTTGGATATGGCCGTTGCAGCGCTCGCGCCCGCGACGCCCCAGCCGAACGTGAAGATGAAGAGCGGATCAAGCCCCACATTGAGCACCGCGCCCGCCACCATGCCGATCATGGAGAAAACGGCGCTGCCCTCGGCGCGCAGACATTGGTTGAGCACAAAGCTTGTCGCCATAAATGGCGCGGCAAGCAGGATATACCGGCAGTACTGCTCCGAATACGGCAGGATCTCCTCGTTCGCGCCGAGCAGGAGCAGGATCTTGTCCTGATACGTAAAGCCGAGGATCAGCACAAGCGTCCCAAGCGCGAGCGCGAGGAAGAAGCAGGTGGAGAGCACCTCGCGGGCGCGCTCGTCCTGCTTCGCGCCGAGCAGACGCGACGTAAGGCTCGCCGCGCCCACGGCGAGGAGCGAGCCCGCCATCATAATGATGAGATCGATCGAGCCGTTCACACCGACCGCGCCCGTGGCGTCCGTGCCGAGCTGACTTACGAAGAGCGTGTCGGCAAGGTTATAGGCGCTCGTGACGAGCATTCCCGCGATGGACGGCAGCGCCATTTTCGGCACGAGCCTGGGAATGGGCGTATTGAGCATAAAATCCCGTTTTTCGTTCGGATCGCGGAACTGGGGCATGGGCGGTATGCGTCCTTTCTCTCTTTTGTGTTCCGGCGCAGGCCGGGGAAGCGGTCAGTACGAATACTTTCCGCCGCCGATGAATTCACGCAGCAGCGAGTCCTTTGCAAGAAGCTCCGGCGAGACGTCCTCAAAGCGCTCAAACGCCGGGAGGATGCTCTGCAGCTCGCTGTAGCGCGGCGTGTCGGAGGGCATGGCGTTGAAAAGGCCGGTGGCGGTGTTGTTGAGCACCGGCACCTCGTAGGCGAACGACGAGTCGAACTGGAGATTTGCCTTGTCCTTGAAGGGCGAGATATACAGCTTCTCGCCGCGGCGGATGTTGGCCCAGTGCGCAAGCGTCTCCTGCGCGGCAGTGCCGCGGAAAAGATAGTCGCGCACGGTGCGGCGCATAAGGCGCATCCATGTGCCCTTGAATACGACCGCGCCGTCATCGTCCAAAATGTTGCTGCGCGCGCTGATATAGAGCTTGAACGCCTCGGGGTGGACGAGCGTGATCGAGTCGTTGAGCGCGTGGATGCCCTCGAACACGGCGACCTCGTTTTTCTTCAGACGCAGCGAAGCGCTCGGCTCCAGATCGCGGCACTGGTGCACAAAGTCGTAGCGCGGCACAAGGATGCGCCCGCCTTCGGAAAGGACGGAGAAGTGCTCGTTCAAAAGCTCCATATCCATGCACAGGGGCGATTCGAGATCGTACTTCCCCTCGGGCGTGCGCGGCGTCGTCTCCGGGGAGACGCTCTTGAAATAGTTGTCCATCGAGATGCTGTGCGTGCGCACACCGCGCCGCTCAAGCACCTCGCAGATCTTCAGCGCGGTCGTCGTCTTGCCGCTGCCGGAGGGCCCGGAGAGCAGAACGATCGGGCTTTTTTCCATGTTCTCCATGATGCGGTCGGCGGCGAGCTCCAGCCGGTCGGCATACACGCGGTCGCACTCGGCGATGAACCCGGCGGCGTCGGCGCGGCACCGGGCATTGATCTCGGAAAGATAGTAGGCCATTTTCAGTTTGTCCCTTTCGGTTCGGAATTATAAAAGCGGACGATCTCGTCCTTTTCGGCGCACGTGTGCGCGATGCGGTCCATGTATTCGCGCGGATACTTCGGCGCCATGAGACGCTTTACGACGCCGCCGGGCGCCGTGAGCTTCGTAGAGCCGCCCGCGCCTACGGCGAGAATGCCGCAGAGCTCCTCCATAATGCATATGTTGTAAAGATTTTCGTATCCCGGCTTCGTCCAGCCGACGTTTTCAAAGCTGCCGGACATGAACTTCTGCCGGTAAAGATAATACGGCGCGTACCCTGCCGCTTCGAGCTTTTCACGCGCATCGCCGAGCATTTCGCCGACGGCCTTCCCGTCCGGCAGCGCCGTACCCTCGGTGAGAAAGCGCGAGCCCTTTTTGAGCGCGAGCGTGTGCACCGTGATATTCTCCGCGCCCAGCGCGATCACCTCTCGCACCGTGTCGGAAAAGCTCTCCGGCGTATCGCCGGGGAGACCCGCGATGAGATCCATGTTGAAGGCGAGCTGCGGGAACTTTTTCACCATCGCCACCGCCTCGCGCACCTGCGCAGCGGTGTGGTGCCGCCCGATCTCCTCGAGCACCGCGTCCGACATCGTCTGCGGGTTGACGCTCACGCGGTTTACGCCGTGCGAGACGAGCACCGCGAGCTTTTCCTCCGTCACGGTGTCCGGCCGCCCGGCCTCGACGGTGAACTCCCGGCAGGCGGAAAGATCAAAGCACGCCTTCGTGTCCGCAAGCAGCCGGTCGAGCTCCGGCGCCGAGAGCGTCGTGGGCGTGCCGCCGCCGATGTATACAGCAACGACGCGCCGCCCGGCAGCCTTTACCGCCGCGGCAGTCGAGCGCATCTCCTGCTCGAGCGCGTTGAGATAATCCGGGATGCTCTTCAAAAGCTTCGGCGCGTCCACGCTCACAAAGCTGCAATAGGCGCAGCGCGTCGGGCAGAACGGGATGCCGATGTACAGGCACACGTCCTGCGGCGCGAGCACCGCTTTGGCGCGTGCCGCGGCGCGCTCGGCGGCGAGAGCGAGAGACGCACGCTCTTTCGACACACCAAACGTTTCGGTCAGCATCCGCACGGCGGCGGTCTCGGTCAGACCGTCCTTCTGCATGAGCCCCGCGAGGAATTTTGCCGGACGCACACCGGTAAGGCAGCCCCACTCCGGCTTCGGCACGCCGACATCCAGTGCGGCGCGGTAGAAAGCGAGCTTTAAGATGCGCTGCTCGATGCGGGCTCTCTCCTCCCCGGCGCGGATGCCGTCGGTGCGGGTGCGGACATGCTTTTGCGCGGTGCGCCGGTCGTACCGGAGCCGGCACACAGCCGTTGTGTACGTCTTGCCGTGCTTCAGCTCCAGCTCGACAGCATTCTCCTCCCGGAGACCGAGATCGGCGCTCGGGTACACCGGCCGCTCTTCGGGGAAGAGCATGAGCAGCATCTGCTCGGCGGCGTAACGATAATCATTGTTTCGTAAAAAAATATACATAGCCTTTATATTATAGAGAATTTCCGGAAAAACGCAAGCCGCAGACGGAAAAAGCGGGCCCTTTTTCTATCTTCTGTCTATGGCGGCGCTCCGCAGTTTATGGTAAAGTGTACCCTAAGGGGAAGGTTTCGTGTTTGCATTTTGTTAACATTGCGCCTATGATGCAGCCAGACAGTCGGTAAGCGTTGATTAACGGGAACCCGGGCCCGCGTCTTTCAGCGCTGAAAGACAGCTGAACGAAACGAAAGGGGTTACCTTCGCAATGGAAGAAAAAAAGAATGTTACTGTAGAGACCACCGCGGACGAATACAGTAAGACTGCCGTTCCTTCGACCGCTCGCAAATCCTTCCTTTCCGTGCTCATCATTTCTCTCGGCTATGTGTTCGTCGTTACGAGCATGCAGGCTGGCAGCGTCATCGGCGTCAGCCTCTCCTTCAACAGCATGGTCTGGGCCGTTCTGGTATCCAGCGCCATCCTCACCGTTCTGAGCTGCATCATGGGCGTCATCGCCGCTAAGAGCGGTCTGAGCTTCGGTCTCATGGCCCGCTACAGCTTCGGCCAGGTCGGCACATGGGTGCCGGTGCTGATCGTGGCTATCACCACCATCGGCTGGTTCTCCATCGACGCTTACCTCATCGGCGACTCCGCGCACCGTCTCTTCTCCTGGATGCCCACGATCCTCATCTGCATCCTCGCCGGTATCGGCATGACCATCACCGCCTCCAAGGGCACCAAGTGGATGAACATGCTCTCCAACATCGCCGTGCCCATCGTCCTGATCTTCGGCTTCATCTCCATCATCCGCGCGTTCAACGACGTCGGCGGCGTTGCCGGCATCAATGCTCTTGTCAAGGAAGACTCCATCACCTTCGCGAAGGCCGTTGCTCTGGGCGTCGGCTCCTACGTTGTCGGCTCCGTTATGTTCACGCCCGACATCATGCGCTTTGCCAAGAACGCAAAGACCTCCATCATTGTTATGATCATCACGATCATGGTCGGTAACTCCTTCATGGTGTTCTTCGGCGCCATCGGCTCCGTTGTTTACGGCGATCCCGACATCATGGGTGTTCTCGCGCTGCAGGGTCTTCTGGCCCCGGCGTTCATCGTCATGGTCCTCAACATCTGGTCCACCGCTCAGGGCTGCGTCTACTCCGGCTCCATGAGCCTCAGCTCCGTCATCAAGGTTCCCCGCAACAAGCTGACCCTCGTGTTCGGTCTTGTCGGCACCATCCTCGGCTGCGTTGGTTTCTACAACCTGTTCGGCAGCTACATCAACTTCCTCTCCAGCACCGTGCCTCCCATCGTCGGCATCGTGTTCGCTGACTTCCTCACCAAGTACAACCACGGCTACACCGATCTGGATTCCCTGCCCCGCGCTGATATCGGCGGCTTCGTGTCCTGGATCGTCGGCGTTGCCGTCACCTTCATCCCCGTTCTCCTGCCCTCCATCAACTGCGTCGTCGTGGCTTTCCTCGTGAAGGTCATCTTCAACAAGGTCGGCAAGAAGCAGTAAATCCATCGGCCCCACAGCGGGCCGTGCCTCCCGCGGGAGCATCCTTCGGGATGCTCCCGTTTGAAATATCCCACCGTCACGGAAAGGAGCGCGCTGCATGATAACGATAAAAAAAGCGGCTTCCCTCACCGGACTGAGCGTGAAAGCTATCCGACTCTACGAAAGCCGCGGCCTTCTGCCGAAGCCGGAGCGCACCGACGCCGGATACCGGATGTATTCGGAATCGGACATCGCGCGTCTGCAGCAGATCCGTTATTTCCGCGAGATGAAATTCCCCCTGACGGAAATCGCCGCGCTGCTCGACGCATCCACCGAAGAAGTGCAGAAAGCCATGATCCGCCAGCAGGCGGAGGTGGACCGCATACTGGAAGAGTATAAGCGCGCGCAGATGCTCTTGCAGTCTCTCCTGCCGGAGGATATCGATGCCGCGGCGCTTTCCGCCGCGCCGGATGTGTGCCGTCCGGCCATCGTCGCGATCGATCTTCAGAACGACATTCTCGAAGGCGGCGCGCTTGCCTGCGGGCGCATCCATCTCATTCTTCCGCAGCTCAAAAAACTTTTTGCCCGCGCGCGGCAGATGGGCGTTCCGGTCATTTACGTCTGCGACCGGCATTATAAGAACGATCCGGAGCTGCAGCTCTGGAACAATCATATGATGGCCGGCTCCTACGGCGTGCAGATCATCGACGAAGTAAAGCCCGATCCGGCCGACTTTGTTGTCTACAAAAACCGGTTCAACGGCTTCGTCAACACGACGCTCGAAAAAAAGCTCCGCCAGATGCAGATCAACACTGTCATCATGACGGGCTGGCGCTCGGACGTGTGCGTGGCGCAGACGGCGATCGAAGCGTTTTACCGCGGCTTCCGCGTCGCTGTTGCGGACGACGGCGTAAACTCCACCACCGAGGCGGAGCACCGGCAGGGAATGCAGCTTCTCGCGATCAACTACAACTTTGACTTTTACCCGTGCGAAACGATCCTCGAAAACCTGCTGCAGCAGGAGTGAACGCACGTCCTTATTTGATTTAAGTAAACCCATACAAAATGGAGGAAAAATACTATGGCTAGATATTGGGAGTGGGACGCTCCTTTCACGATCCACCCGGAAGAGACCGCCCTGCTGATCATTGATATGCAGACCGGCTTCACCCAGCCCGACGGTCCGCTCTACACGCCGCAGTCCGCCGAGCAGCTGCCCACCATCGCCGATCTCAAAAAGTTCTGCAACGAAAAGGGCATCCCCGTGTTTATGTCCATCTTCGCGCAGGATGTGGATTTCCACAACGATCATTACTGGTTCCGCAATAAGCAGCGCGGCCTTCTCACCGAGGACGGCGACGTTAAGTTCAAGCCCGGCTCCCCGGAGTGCCAGATCGATCCGGCGCTTGCGCCCGTCGAAGGCGACACCGTATTTCCGAAATACACCTACTCCTGCTTCTCCCACACGGAGCTCGAAACGTGGCTGAAGAAAAAGCGCATCCGCACGCTTATCATCTGCGGCACAGTGACGAACTGGTGCGTGGACAGCACGATCCGCGAGGCCTATCATAAGGACTACAACGTTGTCGCTGTGGCCGACGGCATCAGCTCCTATGACCATTGCGGCCGCACGGCGAACGACTGGAACACCGCCATGTTTGATCTCTGGGCGGAAATGTTCGGCCGCGTGATGACCGCCGAGCAGGTCAAATCCGAGATCGAAGCCGCCTCGGGCAAGTGACCCATACATTTTAAATACCTACCCTCTCTCATCCTCTCTTTTTGCCCCGCCGGAAACGGCGGGGTTTTTATATTGCTTGCAATTTGGAGCGAAACAGGGTACTATCTTTCCGAATAGAGATCACATCGGAGGAAATAATATGAAACTCACTCTCTGCGCGCCGTGCCTGTTCGGGCTGGAAGGTCCGCTCGGCAACGAGCTGCGCCATATGGATATGGAAAATGTTGCGCCGGAAAACGGGCGCGTATACTTCACCGGCGACGAGAGCGCCGTCGCGCGCGCGAACATCCGCTCGCGCTTTGCCGAGCGCGTTCTGATCGTCCTCGGCCGGTTCCCGGCGCGCACCTTCGACGAGCTTTTCGAGGGCGTGCGCGCGCTGCCGTGGGAGGCTTTCATCCCCGCGGACGGCGCGTTCCCCGTCAAGGGCTGGGCGCTTGAGAGCGCGCTCCACTCCGTGCCGGACTGCCAGAAAATCGTGAAAAAGGCCGTTGTCGAACGGCTCAAGAGCGTGTACGGTCTCTCGTGGTTCTCCGAAGAGGGCGAGAGCTTCCCCATCCAGTTCGCCATTATGAAGGACGAGGCCGCGCTCTATATCGATACGAGCGGCACGGGGCTCCATAAGCGCGGCTACCGCCCGGCGCAGGTCGCGGCTCCGCTGCGCGAAACGCTCGCCGCCGCCATCGTGGATATTGCGCGCTACCGCGGCCGCGGCGATTTCTGCGACCCCTTCTGCGGCAGCGGCACGATCGCCATTGAAGCCGCGCTCGCGGCGCTCAACCGCGCGCCGGGGCTGAACCGCGAGTTTGCCGCCGAAACGTGGCGCTGCCTGCCGCGCGGCATATGGCAGTCGGAGCGGAATCTTGCCCGCAGCCGCGAATATTCCGGCGACTATCACATCTTCGCCTCCGACATCGACCCGCGCGCCGTCGCACTCGCGCGCGAGAACGCCCGCCGCGCCGGGGTGGAAAAATACATTGACTTCTCCGTGGCCGACGCAAGAGATTTCTCCCGCAAAACGGAGAACGGCACGCTCTGCACCAACCCGCCCTACGGCGAGCGCCTGCTCGAAAAGGAGGCGGCGGTCGAGCTCATGCGCGCGTTCGGCAAAACGATGCGCGAAACGGAAAACTGGAAGACGTACGTGATCTCCTCGCTTGAGAATTTTGAAAATGTCTACGGCAAACGCGCCGACAAGCGGCGGAGACTTTATAACGGCATGATCCCCTGCCAGCTTTATATGTACCTCTAATATACCGTTTCCCGCAATATGTGAATTATTTTTTAAAACAGCACATTCCCTCTTGCATTTGCAGAGGGCGTGTGCTATTTTATAGACATGGGTTAGCACTCGGAGCCGTTGAGTGCTAAATCAACAAAATAAAAAATAAATGATCATAGGAGGCAGAAACCATGAATCTCAAACCGTTGGCGGATCGCGTTGTCCTCAAGCGGACGGAAGCCGAGGAAAAGACCAAGGGCGGCATCATCCTCACGAGCGCGGCGCAGGAGAAGCCGGAAGTTTACGAAGTCATCGTCGTCGGCCCCGGCGGAATGGTAGACGGCAACGAAGTGAAGATGGAAGTCAAGGCGGGCGACAAGGTCATCGCCGGCAAGTACAGCGGAACCAGCGTCAAGCTCGACGGCGAGGAATACACCATCGTCCGTCAGAGCGACATTCTGGCGATCGTAGAGTAATTTCAGGAGGACGAATATATTATGGCTAAGAATCTGGTTTATGGCGCGGAAGCCCGCAAGGCTCTGCAGACCGGCGTTGACAAGCTTGCCGACACCGTGAAGATCACGCTCGGACCCAAGGGCCGCAACGTTGTTCTCGATAAGAAATTCGGCACCCCGCTCATCACGAACGACGGCGTGACTATCGCCAAGGAGATCGAGCTCGCCGATCCCGCCGAGAACATGGGCGCGCAGCTCATCCGTGAAGTCGCCACCAAGACGAACGACGTCGCCGGCGACGGCACCACGAGCGCGACCGTTCTCGCCCAGGCCATCATCCGTGAGGGTCTGAAGAACCTCGCCGCCGGCGCCAACCCGATGGTCCTCCGCCGCGGCATCGCCAAGGCGACCGAGGCCGCCGTCAGCGAGATCAAGACCGCGTCCCAGCCCGTGAGCGGCACGAAGGACATCGCCCGCGTCGGCACCATTTCCTCCGGCGACGAGCAGATCGGCACCCTGATCGCCGAGGCAATGGAGAAGGTCGGTCAGAACGGCGTCATCACCGTGGAAGAGTCCAAGACCGCGCAGACCTATTCCGAGGTCGTCGAGGGCATGCAGTTTGACCGTGGCTACGTCTCCCCCTACATGGTCACCGATTCCGAGAAGATGGAAGCCGTCATCGATGACGCCTACATCCTCATCACCGATAAGAAGATCTCCAACATCCAGGAGATCCTGCCCCTGCTCGAGCAGATCGTGAAGGCCGGCAAGAAGCTCGTCATCATCGCCGACGAGGTTGAGGGCGAAGCGCTCGCCACCATCCTTCTCAACAAGCTGCGCGGCACCTTCACCTGCGTGTGCGTCAAGGCCCCGGCCTTCGGCGACCGCCGCAAGGAGACCATGCAGGATATCGCCGTTCTGACCGGCGGCCAGGTCGTCTCCGGCGACTACGGCATGGAGCTCAAGGACGCCACGTTCGACATGCTCGGCCGTGCGCGCCAGGTCAAGGTCTCCAAGGAGAACACCATCATCGTCGGCGGCGCCGGCACGAAGGAAGCCATCGCCGACCGCGTGGCGCAGATCAAGAACCAGTACGAAGTTTCCACCTCCGACTACGACCGTGAGAAGCTCATGGAGCGTCTGGCCCGTCTGAGCGGCGGCGTTGCCGTCATCAAGGTCGGCGCGGCTACCGAGGCCGAAATGAAGGAGAAGAAGCTCCGCGTCGAAGACGCTCTCAACGCGACGAAGGCCGCCGTTGAGGAAGGCATCGTCGCCGGCGGCGGCACGGCTTACGTGCAGGCCGGCATCGCTGCCGAGAAGGTCGTCACCGAGCTCGAGGGCGACGAGAAAACGGGCGCTGCCATCGTTGCGAAGGCTCTGCAGGCTCCGCTGATGCAGATCGCCGCGAACGCCGGTCTCGAGGGTGCCGTGATCCTCAATCAGGTCCGCGGCTCTGAGATCCCCGGCTACGGCTTTGACGCCGCGAAGGAAGAGTACTGCGATATGATCGCCGCCGGTATCGTCGATCCGACCAAGGTCTGCCGCAGCGCGCTGGAGAACGCCGCCTCCGTCGCCTCCACCGTCCTCACCACCGAGGCGATGGTCGTGAGCATCCCCGAACCCCCCGCGCCGGCTCCCGCCGCGCCGGACATGGGCGGCATGTACTAAATCATCCCCGCATTTCCGTATAAAACGCACAAGCCCTCCGGCATCCGAATCGGATGCCGGAGGGCGTTTCTTTTTTCAGGCTTCGTCCGCTTCTTCGTATGCGGCGATGGCTTTCAGGAACGCTTCGCCGTAGCGCGCGGCTTTTATCTCGCCGACGCCGGAGACCTCCAGAAAATCCTCCGTCGTGCGCGGGGCTTTCGCCGCCATGTCCGCGAGCGTCGCGTTGGAGAATACAACATAGGCAGGCACGCCCTCCGCCGCAGCGAGGCGCGTGCGCTCCGCCTTGAGCGCTGCGAAGAGATCGTCCGTGCCGGTCGTCGGGGCGGATGCCGCCGCGCTCTTCCGGCGGCGTTTTTTCTCTCCGCTCTGCGCCGCCGGCTCAAGGTGTACCGGCATGGCGATCTTCTCGCCGCCGAACAGCACGCCGTTGGCGGCCGCGGTCGGTTCCAGCGTGAAATGCTGCGCGTTCGTGCGCAGATACCCCGCTTCTTCCAGCCGGTCCAGCATGGCGAGCACATTTTCCACGGAGAGCTTCTGCATCAGGCCATACGTCGAGAGCCTGTCCAGCCCGAGCTGCAGAAGGCGCCGGTCGCGGCTGCCGCGCAGCGTCTGGACGATCAGCGTTTTTCCGACATAGTATCCGAGCGTTTCGCGCACGCGCACAACGCACGAGAGGATCATCTGCGCCGGTATCGTGATGTCCTCAAGCCGGTACGTTCTCCGGCAGTTTCCGCAGTTTCCGCATTCCTCGGCGTGCGGCTGCCCGAAATAGTCGAGAATGTACCCCCGCAGGCAGCGCGTCGTTTTGCAATAGCCGGTCATGATCTTCAGCCGCTCATAGTCGCGGCGGCGCAGCTCTTCCCGCTCTGCGTCGCCAAGCTCCTCCCCGCCGCTCTGGATGAGGAATTTCGCCGTCTCCACATCGCCCGCGGAGTAGAGCAAAATGCAGTCCGCAGCCTCGCCGTCGCGTCCGGCGCGCCCCGCCTCCTGATAATACGCTTCGAGGCTTTTCGGCATGTTGTAGTGGATCACGAAATTCACATTGGATTTATCGATGCCCATGCCGAAAGCATTCGTCGCAACGATCACGTTTTTCCGGTCGAACTGAAAATCGTCCTGGCTTGCGCGGCGCTCGCCGTCCTCCATTCCGGCGTGATAACAGACCGCGGCGACGCCGCGGCTGCACAGCGTCCGGCAAACGCGCTCGGCGGCGGCGCGCGTGGCGCAGTAAACGATGCCCGTCTTGTCCCGCCGCGTCCGCAGAAGATCGAGCAGCGCGGACATTTTGTTTTTCGGGCGCTGCACGTCAAAGAAGAGGTTCGGGCGGTCGAAACCCGTGACGCAGCGGACGGGATCATGCAGTTCAAGCAGGCGGACAATGTCCTGCTGCACCTCCGCCGTGGCGGTCGCGGTGAGCGCCGTTACCGGAGGGCGCTGCGGCAGCGAGGCAACAAAGTCCGGTATGCTCCGGTAGCTTGGGCGGAAGTCCTGCCCCCATTGGGAGATGCAGTGCGCCTCGTCCACGGCCACAAGCGAGACCGTCACCGCCTGCATGAGTGCGGCGAAGCCCTCCGTTTCCAGCCGTTCCGGCGCGACATACAGCAGCTTGTACGCGCCCTCCCGCGCGCGGCGGTACACAAGACGCAGCTGCTCGGCGGTGAGCGAGCTGTTGATGTACGCGGCGCTGATCCCCGCGTTTTTGAGCGCCGCCACCTGATCCTTCATCAGGGAGATCAGCGGCGATATGACGATCGTAATGCCGCCGAGAAGCAGCGCGGGGATCTGGTAGCACAGGGATTTCCCGCCGCCGGTCGGCATGATGCCGAGCGCATCCCGGCCGGACAAAACGGCGTCGACAAGCTCCTCCTGCCCCTGCCGGAAACGGCTGTGACCGAAGCAGTGCTTCAGCACCTCGTATTTATCCATCGCCCGTTCCTCCCGCTCAACGTTCTGCCATAATTATACGTCCTGCCCGGAGATTTTCCAATGTCTTTTTGCAGAATACCGTGTGCGGTCTTTTTCCGCCGGAAAAGGCTTTTTTCCTTTGTCCGAATATGGTATAATCGGTCGAAAAGGTTTGATCCAGTTCGATAAAGAAAGGAAAGAGACATATGGCGTACTATCGTCTGCCGGAAAAGGAGCTTCGCGCTTACTGCGAAGCCGTTATGGGCAAATACGGATTCAACGAAAAACAGAGCCGCGATATTGCCGACATTCTGCTCACCGCCGATCTGCAGGGACTGGAATCCCACGGCGTGCAGCGTCTGATCCGCTACCACCGCGGCGTGAAAAGCGGCGTGATCCGCCCGGACGCCGTGCCGGAGGTCGTGCATGAAACGCCGCTCTCCGTCGTGCTCGACGCGCACAGCGCCATGGGCCAGATCGCCGCCGTGGACGCGATGGAGCGCGCCATCGCCAAGGCGAAGCAGTACGGCTTCGGCGCGGCGGTCGTGCGCAACTCCAACCACTTCGGCGTCGGCGGCTATTATGCCATGATGGCCGAGCGCGAGGACATGCTCGGCATGTGCTTTACGAATACGCAGGCCATCTGCGTGCCGACGTTCGGCCGCGAGGTCATGCTCGGCACAAACCCCATCGCCTTTGCCATGCCCGCCGATCCCATCCCCATGCTGTACGACGTGGCGACCACGGTCGTGCCGCGCGGCAAGCTGGAGGTCTATGCCAAGCAGGGCAAGCCCATGCCGCTCGGCTGGGCCGTCGATGAAAACGGTAAAGACACCTCCGACGCCAAGCGCGTCATCGACAACATCAACTCCAAGGCGGGCGGCGGCATTCTCCCGCTCGGCGGCTCAAGCCCCGCGACCGGCTCGCACAAGGGCTACGGTCTCGCGCTGATCGTAGAAATCCTCTCCTCGATCATCGCCGGCGGCGCTACGTCCAACCATGTGAGCAAGAACGGCCTCGGCGACACATCGCAGAGCTTCTTCGCGCTCGATTACGGCATGTTCGGCGACAAGGCCGCGATGCGCGAGAGCCTTTCGACGCTTCTGCAGGAGCTGCGCGACAGCGCCAAGGCCGAAGGCCGCACCCGCATTTACACCTCCGGCGAAATGGAGGTCGACTCCCGCAATGAAAAGCTCAAAAACGGCATCCCCGTCAACGACTCCACGCTCGCGGAGCTTCGCACCGTCGGCGGCGAGCTCGGGCTCGACTTTGACGCCATGGTGAGCGTCAAGGCCGCCGAGTGAACGCAAAAAAGCGCCGTGATATGCGGCTGCGTGAGTTTGACTATTCCCTGCCCGGCGCTTATTTTCTGACGGTATGCACCAAAAGCCGGCGGCAAATCCTTTCAGCCATCCACGAAGGATGTACGATTCTTTCAGCTGTCGGGCGCATTTGTGAAACGCAGCTTTTGCTTCTGGAGGAACGATATCCCATAAAAATTGAACGTCATGTGATCATGCCGAATCACGTTCATATGCTGCTCTCTCTTTATCGGGCGGAGCAGAGCCCCGCCCCTACAATATCTGATATCCTATGCTCGTGGAAATCCGCCACGACCAAATTGGTTAATACAGAAATGCATACGCCGGGAAACGTGGTATGGCAGCGATCATTTTACGATCATGTAGTACGAAATGAAGATGATTTTCGGGACGTATGGCAGTACATCGACAACAATCCGAAAAAATGGGAGCTTGACCGCTTTTATTCCCTGTAGGGGCGGGGCTCTGCTCCGCCCGTACCAGCGGGACAGTTTACCGGAGAAACAGCGAAAAAGCCGCAGACCGGGCGCAAAATACCGGCAATTTCTGTTGACAACGGCAGCGCGACGTGATAAAATACACAAGCTGCCAAGAAATCGGCAGAAGTTGCTGGCATAGCTCAGTCGGTAGAGCAGCTGATTCGTAATCAGCAGGTCGTGTGTTCGAGTCACATTGCCAGCTCCAAAAAAGCCTGTAATCTCAAGAATTACAGGCTTTTTTCCTTACTCAGAGATCTCTTTCCGTGCATCAGACGCCCCCCAAACGCCCCTATAGCAGTTTTTCCCAAAAAAAGCGCAAGAGCCGCCGGAGAAAATGTAGATGTCCATAAAACAGCATCAGTCCCGGCAGTAATGTCTGCCGGGATTGTTCTTGCCGTACATTGAAGCCATATGATATGATTAAACAGACTGATAAACTTGAGTTTATTTGATTAAGGAGAATTGAAAATAATGTTGGAATTAAAAAGATTGTCAGTTGATGATGGCTTAGATATTTACACAATGCTGCAAGAGATCCCTGCTGAAGAAAATGGATTAATTAACAAAGCCAACGGATTAACATTTGATGAGTATAAAGAATGGCTGATTGTAAAACAGAGGGATTCTGAGCAAGAAGGGATTGTAGATGGTTGGAAAGTGCCTTCTACAACTTTTTGGCTATATGCTGATGGTATTCCGGTTGGATTTGGTTCTGTCAGACATTTTTTGACTGAGGCACTGAGAAAAGCAGGAGGAAATATCGGGTACGGAATTGCACCAGCGTTTCGTGGAAAAGGATATGGAAAAGAACTGCTGAGATTATTGCTTAATGAAGCGAAAGAAATGGGAATAGATAAAGTGTTAGTAACCATTCTTTTAGATAACATAGCATCTCAAGCTGTGGCAATAGCAAACGGAGGTGTTGTTACTGAAAGAACTGACGAGAGAGTTTTCATTTGGATTGATACTAAGAAATAAAAAGGAAAATCAATTCCAATTTGTCAAACAGTAAGGGCGCACTTCTATACACCATTCGGTGTAGTGCGGTAATGTGCGATTTTGCACCGCATCCAAGCCTCCCGCGTCAGAGGGAGCCATGGATATTCCAGCCCTAACATAAAAAAAGAATCCGACCTTTGATTGCAGCCATAGGTCGGATTCACTTTTTTATGAGCAACCAGCTAACCTCCGGCGGCTCTTTTCGTTTTCCCGGGTTATTCCTTGTCCTCGAGATAGCTGCGCACCAGCTCCTGCAGCAGCTCATCGCGGTCGATGCGGCAGATAAGCGAGCGGGCGTTGTTGTAGTTGGTGATATACGTGGGGTCCTCGGAGAGGATGTACCCCACGAGCTGATTGATGGGGTTGTAGCCCTTGAGCATCAGCGAGTCGTATACCGAGGAGAGGATCTCCCGAATCTGTGCGCGATTGGATACCGTGGCGAACGGCTTGGTGGCGTCACCCATGTCCGCAACCCCCTTCAGTCAAAAATTTCTTTCTGATATTACCATACCACAGCGGCGGGCGAGTTTCAAGGAAAATCTTACCGGATGACAGCGCCGAAGTTCTCGCGCAGCGCGTCGAGCACCGCGCGGACGGCTTCCTCGGCGTGATCGTCGGTGAGCGTACCGTCGTCCGAGCGGAGCGTCAGCGAGAAGGCAACGCTCTTCTTCCCTTCCGGGATACCGACGCCGGTGTAGACGTCGAAGAGCTTCACGCCGCGCAGGACGTTCTTTTCCGCCTTGCGGATACACTCGGTCAGCTCGCCGACGGGAACAGAAGCGTCGCACACGACGGCAATGTCGCGCGTGATGGCCGGGAAGCGCGGCAGCGGCGTATAGACCGGCTCCGCACCCTCGAGATCGTGCAGCAGCACGACGTCGATCTCGGCGCAGTATGTCGCGCCGTCGAGCCCGTAGGCAGCGCACACGTCGGGGTGGATCTGGCCGAGCGTGCCGAGGCGCGTATCGCCCGACCACACCGCGGCGCAGCGGCCGGGATGGAACGCGGCGGTCTCCGTGTCGGCGGTGAAGCGCACGTCCGGCGTGCGGGCGGCGCACAGCAGCGCCTCCACCGCGCCCTTGAGCGCGAAGAAGTCCACATTGCCGCCGTAAGCGCCGAGCGTGAGCACGGTGCGCTCGTCGGCCAGCACCTTGCCGGGCTGCTTCTTGTACACGGTCGCCATTTCATAGAGCTTCGCTTCCATGTTGCGGCGGCTGAGGTTCGTGGACAGCACGCCGAGCATGGAGGGCAGCGCCGTCGTGCGCATGACGCTCGTATCCTCGCCGAGCGGATTGAGGATGCGGTAGTTATCGCGCAGCGGGGAGTCGGCGGGTACCTTGATCTTATCAAGGCTCGACGGGCTGACGAACGAATACGTCACGACCTCGGTATAGCCCATGGCGCGGCAGGCCGTGCCGAGCTTCCGGACAAAGAGCGTCTTTTCGCTGTAGCCGCCCTGCGTGGCTGCGCCGCGGATGTCGGTGGCTTCGATCTTATCGTAGCCCCAGAAGCGGGCGCACTCCTCGGCGATGTCGGCGAGCATGGTGCAGTCGCCGCGCCAGGAGGGGGCGGTGAGCGTATTGCCGTTGAGCTCAAAGCCGAGCGAGGTGAGCGTATCGGTCATGAACTCGCGCGGGATATCGGTGCCGAGCAGGGCGTTGATGCGCTTGTCGTCCAGCTCGATGAACGTCGTCTCCGGCTCTTTGGCGAGCACGTCGATCGTACCGTCGAACACCTCGCCCGCGCCGAGCATTTCTACGAGCTCGCACGCGCGGTCGACCGCCGGGACGGTGGCGAACAGGTCGAGGCCCTTTTCAAACCGGCCGGAGGCGTCCGTGCGCATGCCGAGGGCGATGGCCGTTTTGCGGATGGAGTGGCCGAGGAAGTTGGCGCTCTCGAAAACGATGGTCGTCGTTTCGTCGGTGATCTCGCTGTTCGCACCGCCCATCACGCCCGCGAGCGCGACGGGGCCCTCGGGGTCGGCAATGACGAGCATGCCGGGCGTGAGAGCGTGGTCGTTGCCGTCGAGCGTCCGGAGGGATTCGCCCTCTTCGGCGCGGCGGACGATGATCTTGCCGTCGTGCAGGCAGGCGTAGTCGAACGCGTGCATCGGCTGGCCGTACTCGAGCATGACGTAGTTCGTGATATCGACGATGTTGTTGATCGGGCGCACGCCGGACGCGCGCAGACGGCGGCGCATCCACTTCGGCGACGGGGCGATCTTGATATTTTTCACCATGCGCGCGGTGTAGCGCGGGCAGAGCTCAGCGTCCTTGATCTCCACGGAGAGCTTTTCATGGATATCGCCGTGGCCGGCGGTCACCGTGGGCTCGGCAAACGTCAGAGGCGTGTGGAACGTGCAGGCGCTCTCGCGGGCAAGTCCGCGCACGGAAAGGCAGTCGGGGCGGTTGTTCGTGATCTCAAACTCCACGACGCTGTCGTTGAGACCGCAGACCTCGCGGATATCGTCGCCGGGGAGACAGTCCTCTTCGAGGATGAAAATGCCGTCCTCGATCGCGTAGGGGAAGTCACGCTGCTCAAGTCCCAGCTCGCCGAGCGAGCAGAGCATGCCCTCGCTGAGCTCGCCGCGCAGCTTGCCGGTGCGGATCTCCTTGCCGCCGGGCAGCGTGCTGCCGTCGAGCGCGACGGGGACGAGATCGCCGATGTTGACGTTCTGCGCGCCGGTGACGATCTGAAGCTCGCGCTCGCCGCCGACGTCGATCTTGCAGACCCACATGTGGTCGGAGTTCGTGTGGCGCTCCATGGAGATCACACGCCCGACGACAACGCGGGAAATTTCGCTGCCGGTGACCTCCCAGCCCTCTACCTTGGAGCCGGACATGGTCATCGCGTCGCAGTATTCCTTATCGGGGGCGCCGATGGTCGTATATTCCCCCAGCCATTCTCTCGAAAGTTTCATGTCGCTACCTCCTTAAAACTGGGACAGGAACCGGGTGTCGTTTTCGTACAGCAGGCGCATGTCGCTGATCTGGAAGCGGCGCATGACGAGACGCTCGAGACCGACGCCGAACGCGAAGCCGGAGTAGACCGTCGGGTCGATGCCGCTCATTTCGAGCACGCGCGGGTGCACCATGCCGGCGCCGAGCAGCTCGATCCAGCCCTCGCCCTTGCACACGCGGCAGCCCTTGCCGTGGCACTCAAAGCACTGCACGTCCATCTCGCAGCTCGGCTCGGTGAACGGGAAGTGGTGCGGGCGGAAGCGGGTCACGGTATCGGGACCGTAGAGCTTTTTCATCAGGGTGTTGAGCGTGCCCTTGAGATCGCCCATCGTGATGCCCTTGTCGATGACAAGGCCCTCGATCTGGTGGAACATCGGGGAATGGGTCGCGTCGATCTCGTCCTTGCGGTACACGCGGCCCGGGGACAGAATGCGGATCGGCGGGCGGGAGCTCTCCATCACGCGCACCTGCACCGGGGAGGTCTGGCAGCGGAGATGGACCTGCTCGTCCTCGGTGATATAGAACGTATCCGTCCACTCGCGGACGGTGTGGTTCTCAGGGATGTTCAGACGGTCAAAGTCGTAGTTGGAAAGCTCGATCTCCGGGCCGTCCACGATGGAAAAGCCCATGCCGATGAATATATCAACGACTTCGTCGAGCACGGTGTTCATAACGTGCTTCTTGCCGAGAGAGATCTCCTTGCCGGGCATCGTCACGTCGAGCGTTTCGGCGCGGAGCTTTGCCTCCTGCAGACGCGCGGCAAGCGCGCTCTTGCGGCTTTCGATCTCGTTTTCCAGCTCGCTGCGGACCTCGTTCGCAAGCTGGCCGATCACGGGACGCTCCTCGGCGGAGAGCTTGCCCATCTGTTTCAGAATGGCGGTCAGCTCACCCTTTTTGCCGAGATACCGGACGCGCAGCGCTTCGAGCGAGTCCATATCCACGGCTTCTTCGATCGCCTGACGGGACGCTTCCCGCAGGCTTTCCAGCATTTTCTTCATGGCTTCCTCCTGTATTGATATTAAAAACAAAAATAAAAGCCTCTCATCCCACAAAAGGGACGAAAGGCATGCTTCCGCGGTACCACCCACATTCGGAGCTTTTAAAAACTCCGCTCTCTCGCGCTGTAACGGGCGCGGCCCGCCGGGGATTGGCCGGCGCTCACGGGCGAACTATACGGAGCCTTTTCCGCGGGGCGCTCTCAGCCGGCGACGCCCTTCTCTGCTGCGGCGGTATTCCGTCATATTCCCGATCAACGCGAAATAACATACTCTTTATACCATAGTGCGCGCCGGTTCGCAAGAATAAATTTGACGAATGGCGCGCGGGAATCTATAATGTATTTTGGAATTTTATCGGAGAGGGTGAAAGCCGTGGACGGGAATATGCCGGAGACCGTGCGCGTATACTGGGATCGCGGCGTGTCCGTGCCGCGGCGCCGAGCCGAAACGCACAAGGGCGATTACGGAAAGCTCCTCATCGTCGGCGGAAGCGTCGGGTATACCGGCGCGCCGAATCTCTGCGCGCGCTCGGCGGTGCGCTCGGGCGCGGGGCTCGTATATCTCGGCGTGCCGGAAGCGATCTGGAACGTATGCGCCGTGAAAAATGACGAGGCCATGCCCTTCCCTCTTCCGTGCGATGCTTCCGGAAAGCTCACCGCGGACGCGCTCTCTCCGCTGCGGGAGTATTATGACCGCTGCGGCGTGCTCGCGCTCGGCCCCGGTCTTGGCCGAAGCGATGGGACGGCGGCGCTCACCGCCGCGCTCATCCGAAAGTTCCCCGGAAAGATCGTCCTCGATGCGGACGCGCTCTGGGCGGTATCCCTTGTACCGGACATCCTGCGCGAGGCGAAGAGCGAGATCGTTATCACGCCGCACGAGGGGGAGTTTCTCCGTCTCGGCGGCTCGCTGGAAAACGGGCGCGAGCGCGGCGCGTGGGAGTTTGCGCGGCGGTATGGCTGCATCACGGTACTCAAGGGCCACCGCACGATCATCGCGCACCCCGCCGGGCGGATGTACGTCATTGAGGCGGGCAACCCCGGCATGGCGAAGGGCGGCAGCGGCGACGTGCTGACCGGCGTCACGGCGGCGCTGCTCGGGCAGATGGAGACGGAGAGGGCGGCCGTCACCGCGTGCGCCGTCCACGCCGGGGCGGGCGACGTGTGCGCGCAAAAGCTCGGCGAATACGGCATGACGCCCTCGGACATCATCGAAGAGCTGCCGTATATTTTCAAAACGATCACGGAGTAAAGATCATGAAGCGGACGATTTTGTTCGCACTGATGATACCCCTGCTGCTCACCGGCTGCGGTGCGCGGCGGGACGCGGAGAACTGGAAAGCGTTTGCCGAGACGGTCGAGACCGCGGAGCGGATATCGTTCCACGCGGAGATCACCGCGCACTGGGAGGACAGCTCCGCCTCGTTCGGCGCGGACGTCGCGCGTGCGGGCGGCGAAACGCACATCACACTCACCGCGCCGGAGACCGTTTCCGGCATCACCGTCCGCGCGAAGGACGGCGAGACGGCGGTGGAGTTTGACGGCGTGATCCTCTCGCTCGACGCCGGGCGGAGTGAAACGCTCTCTCCCTGCGGCGCGCCGCAGCGCATGCTCGCCGCGCTCACGCAGGGCACGATGGAATACTGCGCCTCGTCCTCGGCAGCCTTCACCGGCCCGGACGGCGAGAGTGCAACGCTCTGGCGGGACGAAACCGGCGCGCTCACCGGCGCGGAGATCACCCGCGACGGGCGGAAGATCCTGACGTTGGAGATCACGGATTGGGTCATGGAGTAAGGCTCCCTTGTGTAAAGGGAGCTGGCAGCCGGCAGGCTGACTGAGGGATTGTCCTTTTCGGCTTTCTGAAAATCCGACAACCCCTCCGGCAAAACAGAAAGTTTTGCCACTCCCCTTACACAGGGGAGGCTTCAAGCAGAAAGGAGCATCCTTTTATGGATACACGAAAGACAAGGACATGGGCGGAGGTTTCACTCGGCGCGCTGCGGCACAATGTGGAGGAAATGCAGCGCGCGCTGCCGGACGGCTGCGGGCTGCTCGGCGTCGTAAAGGCGGATGCCTACGGCCACGGCGCTTCCGAGATCGCCGCGGCGCTGCGTGAGTGCGGCTGCCGGTATCTCGCCGTCGCCTGCCCGCAGGAGGCGCTTGCTCTCCGTCAAACCGGAGAGACGATGCCCATTCTGATCCTCGGCGCGGTGGACGCGGCGTTCGCGTCCGACATGGCGGCGAACGACATCACGCTCTCCGTGGAATGCGCCGAAAAGGGCCGCGCCCTCTCCGCAGCACTGCGCGGCGGCGAGCGGCTCCGGATCCACCTGAAGCTCGACACCGGCATGGGGCGTCTCGGCTTTCGCGTGCAGGACGAGACCGCGCTGCGCGAGGCCGCCGCGGTAGCACAGCTGCCGAATCTGGACGCCGAGGGGGTTTTCACCCACTTCTCCGTTTCCGACACGCCCGGCGAAGAGGAATATACCGCCGCGCAGCTCGCGCTGTTTCTCTCCGCGGTCGAAAAGCTGGAAGCCATGACCGGCCGCCGGTTCCCGCTGCGCCACTGCGCCAACTCCGGCGCGGTGCTTTCGTGGCGCGATAAGGGCGCGGCGCTCGATCTCGTCCGCCCCGGCCTTCTCACCTACGGCGTTTATCCAGACAGCGAGCGCGGCGGGCTTTCGCTCACGCCGGTCATGGCGCTCAAAAGCCGCGTGAGCGCGATCACGCATCACAAGAAGGGCGACTCGATCAGCTACGGCCGCACATGGACGGCGGAGCGCGACTGCACGCTCGCGGTGCTCCCCGTCGGGTACGCGGACGGTTTGCAGCGCTGCCTTTCCGGAAAGCTTGAGGTGCTGCTGCGCGGGAAGCGCGTAAAGCAGGTCGGGCGCATCTGCATGGACATGTGCATGCTGGATGTGACTGATATCCCGGACGCCGCCGTGGGCGACGTTGTCACGGTGTTCGGCTGCGGGGACGACGGCGCGCCGACAGTCGCGGAGCTTGCCGCGCTCGCCGGGACGATCCCCTATGAGCTGCTCTGCGGCGTATCGCTGCGCGTGCCGCGCATTTATACGGAAAATTGACCTCTTTCCTGCAAAAGAAGGGATGGCCGCGCGCCATCCCTTCTTTTTCTTTATTCGGCATTCTTCCGCAGCAGGACTGTGAGCTCCCCGCTGGTACCTGTGATCTCACACCTTGTCCCCTCTGGGACGATGGCGCGCACCGTTTCCGCCGTATACGGATGGAACACCATCCCCTTCCATTTCCCGGCGGTATACACGTAGTCTCCGTCCGCGTTTACACGGTGCGGTTCCGTCCGGTATTCTTCGTCCAGCGGGTCCAGCGTGAAGATCACGATGCCGCCCGGCTTTGTGATGCGGCAGAGCTCCTTTACCGCCGCGGCAGCCTCCGCGCGGGGCAGATGATCCAGAACGTCCCGGCAGACCACGCCGTCAAATGTCCCGTCGGCGTATCCGGTCGAGAGGATACCGGCGGTTTTCAGCTCTGCCGCCAACGCCGCTTTCTCCAGCAGGGTCTGCGCGATCTCCACGGCGCGCGATGAAACATCAAAGCCGCAGACAGAAAAGCCGTTTGCGGCGAGCTTCATCGCATACGCCCCGCAGCCGCAGCCCGCGTCACAGACGGTTTTGACGCCGTGCCGGTGCAGCGCACTGATCAGCGCATCCGGTGCCATATCAATCGATTGAACATATCCCGCGACCCGCTCCGGATCGACCCGTTTCCAGGAGTGTTCCCAAAAGCGTTCCATATTATTTCTTTCTCTCCTACTGCCCGGAATAAGAACCCAATCGAAGCCCAGCGGAGCGGGTTCGATTCGGAAAAGGAAGAAGGAGCCAACATAGTGCAGTTTTCGCCGTGAGGCGGAAACGGAACGGTGTTTGCTCCTTGATGGGAACCAAATCGAAGCCCAATGAAATGGGTTCGATTTGGAAAGGAAAAACAACACCATCGGTCAATCGGACGCCGCCTGCGGCGGCTGATGACCTTATGGTGTTGTTTTGACGTTGGCACGCCTGCCCGGGCTCGAACCGGGGACCTCGGGCTTAGGAGCAGAAATGTATCATTTCCATCTGAGACAATTCTAGCCACGAATCGTTAAGAAATAATGCAGAAACGGGCAGAAATCAGACGGTTATAATTGTTATAAGTGCGTTCGAGTCAAAACTGGATTGCCAGGAACAAATCTTGTTCGTTAGAAAAAATAGTGCTGTGTTAGATAAAAATTAGAAATATCTAATAAAAGCGTTAGGTATCATTTCCCTAGTGGTCATTTTAGGGGAAATCAGCATCAAAGTCAATATCAATTTATCCTGCTTAGTCGTATATCCAATTTCAAATCTCCCTGTTCATCAAGTTTGTATAAACGCAGGCATTGCTTGCCAAGTGTAAACTCAGCTGCCCTGCCGCTCTTGCTCACGGTGTTTCTGAAAATGCAGTTCACATGTAGCAGAGAGAAATGTTGACATTTCAACATCTACGTGATAAGATTCGCATGTTGAAACTTCAACATTCTTGGAGATGGGAGGTAACCATGCAGGAAAGATTTGAGACATTTACAGTTTTAATCAACCGAATCAGCCGTGATATCCGAAGGATAAAAAATCAGGAGATGGCCGCATATCATCTGAGAAGCGTCCATGTATCCTGCCTGTACTACATACATTCGCTGAACGGCGTGACCTCGGCAGAGCTGTGCGAGCACTGCGAGGAGGACAAGGCGACCATTTCCCGTGCGTTGGAGTATCTGGAAAGCAACGGATTTATCGTCCGGAATTCCGGGTGGGCTAAACGGTACAGAAGCCCTTTGCTCTTGACTGAAAAAGGTCAAGAGGCCGGCAAACGGATTGCGGAGAAAATCAGCGCCGTCCTTGATACGGTCAGCCGTACCCTTACGGAGGACGAACGAGCGACATTTTACCGCACCCTTTCTGCCATCAGCAGAAGCCTTGAGGCTATCGCTCAGAATAGCGAAGAATAGGAGATTGACGAAATTGAAAACAAGGATTATTGTTGATTCCACTGCGGACTTGGTTCCTGAGATCAAAGCACGGGTATCTACGGTTCCCCTCACCGTTCATTTTGGGCAGGAGGAATACATTGATGGCGTGACCATCGACAATAGAACATTTTATGAAAAGCTCATCGAGAGCGATGTGCTGCCCACCACCAGTCAGGCAACGCCGGACGCCTTTATAAAGGAATTTGAAAAGGTCAGGCAGGCGGAGGAAGCCGCCGTTGTTATTACCCTTGCATCCAAATTTTCCGGCACATATCAAAGCGCCATGATCGCGGCGGCGGATTATGAAAACATTTATGTTGTGGACAGCACCAGCGCAGCGATGGGAACCGGGATTCTGGTAGAGCTTGCGTTCCGCCTTTTGGATGCAGGAATGACCGCAGAAGAAACTGCGCAGGTACTGGAGGAAGAGAAGAAAAAAATCATTGTTGTGGCACTGGTGGATACCCTCGAATACCTCAAGCGAGGAGGCCGCATTTCAAAGACCGCCGCATTCGCCGGAGGGGTACTGAATATCAAGCCCGTGCTTTCCGTTATTGACGGCGAGATTCACCTGCTGGGAAAAGCACGCGGCTCCAAAATGGGGAACAATCTGCTCGTTCAGGAGATCGACAAGGCCGGCGGCATTGATTTCAGCAGGCCGGTTCTGCTGGGCTACAGTGGAATTTCTGACGCGCTGCTGCTAAAGTATATCGAAGACAGCCGTCACATCTGGGAGGGAAAACTGAAAGAAATTCGCTATACGACCGTAGGAAGTGTGATCGGAACCCATGCGGGCCCCGGCGCCGTTGTGGTAGCGTTTTTCAAAAAGTAAAAATGGGAAACCGAAAGAATATGCGAAGGCGGGCAGGCACAAATTGTGCTTGCCCGCCTTGTTGTAAAAAAAGTAAATCGAAGCCCAGCGGAGCGGGTTCGATTCGGAAAAGGAAGAAGGAGCTAACGAAGAAGGAGCTAACATAGTGCAGTTTTCGCCGTGAAGCGGAAACGGAACGGTGTTTGCTCCTTGATAGGAACCAAATCGAAGCCCAATGAAATGGGTTCGATTCGGAAAAGGAAGAAGGAGCCAACATAGTGCAGTTTTCGCCGTGAGGCGGAAACGGAACGGTGTTTGCTCCTTGATGGGAACCAAATCGAAGCCCAATGAAATGGGTTCGATTTGGAAAGGAAAAACAACACCATCGGTCGATCGGACGCCGCCTGCGGCGGCTGATGACCTTATGGTGTTGTTTTGACGCTGGCACGCCTGCCCGGGCTCGAACCGGGGACCTCGGGCTTAGGAGTATGGCTTACCATGTGATACACGGTTCGGATGTAACTTCCAATATCATCCCTTACGCAGAATGACTTGTAGTAAACGAACTTTATGGTGCAAAACACCTATTCTGACGCAGTTTTATGTGTCCGTTGGGTGGTCCTATTAGCAAATTCTTAGCAAGAGGACACCCAGCCAAAGCCGATTGCTACTGCCATTCTTCACTCCCTTAGTCAAAATGACAAGGCAAATACATGGAGGTTACTATGGACAAGAAAGAGAAAAAGTCACTGCCGGAACCGCGCACATACACCGTGGAACAGATCGCGGCCATGCTCAACATTGGCCGCACAACCGCATATCAGCTCGTCAAGCAGGAGGAGTTCAGGATCGTCCGCATAGGAAATGCAATCCGCGTTTCCAAGAAATCTTTTGACGAGTGGCTGGAAAGTTTGGAATTGTGAATATCGCAAGAAACGCCGTAGGCTCAAAAAACCTATGGCGTTTTTTTATACCCATTTTGAAGGAGGCTGGCAATGAAACTGACAGAAGCAGAAATGAGGATGGTGTTTCAGATTGAAAGTACCAATCAGAACGCTGTCCTGAATGAGATTTACATGACATGGTGCTATGCGCCGAACCCGGCAACGAAAGAAACGGCGGAAAGCCTTCTGGACAAGCTCCGCCCACTGTCGGATCAGGAGTGCATGGATTTGATCCGCAAGGTGCAGGCCGAATACCGTCTGCCGGAGAAAGCCCGCACCATCGGGGAAATGCTGGCAGAAGCTAGGCAACGATCCGGGGCGCAGAAGTTATCTGGCCATGACATTATGGCTTTGGAGCGTTTCGAC
>ERZ840096.642-NODE-642-length-47614-cov-12.395130_pt1 | contig 47614 bp, 36 predicted proteins | sample MGYA00519878_ERZ840096 | MGnify/ENA primary metagenome ERZ840096 (study PRJEB31850, sample SAMEA3708865) | human gut metagenome | biome: human gut; feature: human-associated habitat; material: faeces | place: China | collected 2014 ...
ACTCCATGGTCCCTATCGGCCGTGGCCAGCGTGAACTCATCATCGGTGACCGTGGTACCGGCAAGACGGCCATCGCCATCGATACGATTCTGAACCAGAAGGATACGGGCGTCATCTGCGTCTACGTCGCTATCGGCCAGAAAGCTTCGACCGTAGCCCGTGTCGTCCGCACGTTGGAAGAAAACGGTGCCATGGCCTATACCATCGTCGTTGCCGCTACGGCTTCCGACGGCGCACCGCTCCAGTACCTGGCTCCGTATTCCGGCGTTTCCATGGCCGAATACTTCATGCTCCAGGGCAAGGACTGCCTCTGCGTCTATGATGACTTGTCCAAACACGCTCAGGCCTATCGTGCTATGAGTTTGCTCCTCCGTCGTCCGCCAGGACGTGAAGCTTATCCGGGCGATGTATTCTACTTACATTCCCGTCTCCTCGAACGAGCTGCTAAATTGTCGGATGAACTCGGCGGCGGTTCGATTACGGCCTTGCCGATCATCGAAACCTTGGCCGGTGACTTGTCGGCTTATATCCCGACTAACGTCATTTCCATCACCGACGGCCAGATCTTCCTGGAAACAGAAGCCTTCAACTCCGGGATCCGCCCGGCTATCAACGTCGGCCTCTCCGTATCCCGTGTCGGCGGGTCTGCCCAGATCAAGGCCATGAAGAAGATTGCCGGTACGCTCCGCCTGAGCCTGGCTCAGTACCGTGAACTGGCTGCTTTCGCTCAGTTCGGTTCCGACTTGGATAAGAGCACGAAAGCCCAGATCGACGCCGGCGAACGGACGATGCAGCTCCTCATCCAGCCGCAGTATCATCCCATGCCTGTCGAAGACCAGGTCATGCAGATTTATTTGGCCGTCAAGAACTACCTCATGCCCGTCCAGGTTGAGGAAGTCTCGCAGTTTGCAGACGGTTTCATTAAATTCATGCACAGCAACTATCCTGAAGTCGGCGAAAGCATCAAGTCGACGAAGGAACTCGGCAAAGATGCAGAAGCAACGCTTCAGAAAGCCATCGCTGAATACACTAAGCAGTACGGCGCTTCTCACGAACTGATCAAAGAGGAGGAATAAGCTATGCCGAGTGCACGCGAAATAAACAGACGTATTAAATCCGTCACCAATACCCAGCAGATCACTAAGGCCATGAAGATGGTTTCTTCCGTGCGACTGCGCCGTGCACAGGATCGGGCACTGGCTACCGCCCCGTATACCGAAAAAATGGAAGGCATGCTGCAGCGCCTGTCTGCGGCTTCTCCCGATGCTGGCAATCCCTTGTTCACGCCGCATGATGAAGTCAAGAAGACTTGCTACATCGTCATCGGTTCGGACAAAGGCCTGGCTGGCGCCTTCAATTCCAACGTCAACAAGGCCATGGTCTCGGTCCTCAAGGACAAGCCCCGCGACGCATCGATGCTTCTCGTCGCCGGCCGCAAGCCCATTGAGTACCTCAAACACTTGCACCTGGTGCCGGAAAAGAAGTGGTCCGGTTTTTCGGATAAGCCCCAGTTCAGCCACGCCCAGCAGATTGCACACTTGGCGACGCAGAAATTCCTGGCTGGCGAAGTCGACGAAGTCTACGTCATTTATACGCACTTCAAATCGGCCTTGTCCCAGGACACGAAAATCGTCAAGATGCTGCCCATTTCCCAGCAGGAAGGCCAGCAAGAATCTGGTCCGCGGGAAGAATATCTCTTCGCGCCAGATGCCAAGCTCGTCCTCGATGCCCTGCTGCCGCAGTATCTGGATCTGTTCATTTACAACAGCCTCCTTCAGTCCGCTGCTAGCGAACTCGGTGCCCGCATGACGGCCATGACGTCGGCTACGGACAACGCAGGCGAACTGATCGATAAACTGACTGTTACGTACAATAAAGTCCGTCAGGCTGGTATCACCAACGAATTGACGGAAATTGTCAGCGGCGCCAACGCATTGCAGTAAGGCCCGTCTGTCAACGATTCTGAAAGAGAGGAGAACCTCTTCATGAGTAATAATATTGGGAAAGTCGTCCAGGTCATCGGCCCGGTCGTCGACGTGCGGTTTGCCTCGGAAGCAGACTTGCCCGCCATTTACAACGCCATCCATATCACCGGTGGCGAAGGCGACCAGAAGATCGACCTGGTTGTAGAAGTCATGCAGCACTTGGGCGACGACGTCGTCCGCTGCGTTGCCATGGACTCGACGGACGGCCTCGTCCGCGGCATGGCTGCTGAAAATACGGGCGGTCCTATTAAGGTCCCCGTCGGTAAAGGGGTCCTGGGCCGTATCTTCAACGTCCTCGGCCAGACTGTCGATAAAGTCGACGCCAAAGTCGAAGCCGATGATTATTGGCCCATCCATCGTCCAGTCCCGAAATTCCAGGACCAGGCGACGGAAACGGAAATCTTTGAAACGGGGATTAAAGTCGTCGACCTCATCTGCCCCTATGCCAAAGGCGGCAAGATCGGTCTCTTCGGCGGTGCTGGTGTCGGCAAGACCGTCCTCATCATGGAACTCATCCATAACGTAGCTACCGGCCACGGCGGCTATTCCGTCTTCACCGGCGTCGGCGAACGTACCCGTGAAGGCAATGACCTTTGGAACGAAATGAAGGAATCCGGCGTCATCGACAAGACGGCCCTCGTCTATGGCCAGATGAACGAACCGCCTGGAGCCCGTATGCGCGTCGGCCTGACCGGCCTGACCATGGCAGAATATTTCCGCGATAAAGAACACAAGGATGTCCTGCTGTTCATCGATAACATCTTCCGCTTCATCCAGGCTGGCTCCGAAGTTTCGGCACTGCTCGGCCGTATCCCGTCGGCCGTCGGTTATCAGCCGACCCTGGGCACCGACGTCGGCGCCCTGCAGGAACGCATCACGTCGACCAAAGACGGCTCCATTACGTCCGTCCAGGCCGTCTACGTCCCTGCCGACGACTTGACGGACCCGGCTCCGGCCGCTACCTTCGCTCATTTGGATGCTACGACCGTCCTGGCCCGTGAAATCGCTGAATTGGGCATTTACCCGGCCGTCGATCCTCTCGATTCGACGTCGCGTATCCTCGACCCCCATGTCATCGGCGACGACCATTACAACACGGCCCGTGCCGTCCAGGAAATCCTCCAGAAGTATAAAGACCTGCAGGATATCATCGCCATCCTGGGTATCGACGAACTGTCCGAAGAAGATAAGCTGACCGTTGCCCGTGCCCGTAAGGTACAGCGTTTCCTCAGCCAGCCTTTCGCCGTCGCTGAACAGTTCACCGGTCAGAAAGGCCGTTATGTACCGCTGAAAGAAACCATCGAAGGCTTCAAGGAAATCTTGTCCGGTAAATGTGACGACATGCCGGAACAGGCCTTCTACATGGTCGGCAATATCGAAGAAGCATACGAAAAGGCTAAGACACTGAAAGGGGAATAGTCTATGGCAGAAGCAGGAAAGACACTCCATCTGGAAGTCATTACACCCGATGCTGCCGTACTCCATGAAGACGTGGATTTCGTCCTCGTCCGCGCCCTGGACGGTGACCTGGGCATCATGCCCAACCATGCGCCGCTCATCGCGTCCCTGTCGATTTGGCCCTTGTGCTATGACAAAGGCGGAAAGCGCCAGTACGTCACCGTAGCGTCGGGCTTCCTGGAAGTCCATGACAATACGGTCACGGTCATCACGCCGGCTTCGGAAAAACCGGAGGACATCGACGTAGACCGTGCCAAATCGGCGGAAAAACGCGCCGAAGACCGCTTGGCTGCACACGCTGCCGACATCGACACGGCCCGCGCCGAAGCGGCCCTGCAAAGAGCCCTGCGCCGCCTGGACGTCGCCGAAAAATACGGCAAGCAATAATTAAATACCAGTGGTTCGTTGTTAGTTGTTCGCAGCTAGTAAAGACCATTGCCATGAAAAAGGGACTGTCGCCCAAAGACAGTCCCTTTTTCTGTAGGGGCGCCACGTAGGGCGCAGCTAGCCACGAACCACGAGCCACGAACCACGAGCCACTAGCCACGAACCACAAAATAATTGACTTTTCCCTTCATCTCTGCTATGATAGGGGACGTACAAATACATAGGCGATGCAGGAGAGTAAGTACGTATCATCCTCAGCGAAGCAGGGACAGTGTGAGCCTGCTGCCGATGCGGAAGGCGCTCTGAAGGCCGCGGCCGGAAGTCTTTTGATGTGTATGGCCGGTGAATCAAGCGGGTCTTTCGACCAACCAGGGTGGAACCGCGGGTAAGTATACTCGTCCCTGTAACATGTCATGTGTTACAGGGACTTTTTTGTATTTAGGAGGGAAAAAGATGAATTTTCAAGACATGATATTTGCATTGAAGAGCTTTTGGTCTTCTCAGGGCTGTATCATCTATGAACCGTATGATGTAGAAAAAGGGGCAGGGACCATGAACCCGGCTACGTTCCTGCGCACGCTCGGGCCGGAACCGTGGCATGTCGCTTACGTCGAACCGTCGCGCCGCCCGGCTGACGGCCGTTATGGCGACAACCCGAACCGCCTGTACCAGCATCATCAGTTCCAGGTCATTTGCAAACCGTCGCCGGACAACATCCAGGAACTCTATTTGAAGAGCCTGGAAACACTGGGCATCAACCCGGCCGAACACGACATCCGCTTCGTCGAAGATAACTGGGAATCGCCGACCCTCGGCGCCTGGGGCCTGGGCTGGGAAGTCTGGCTCGACGGCATGGAAGTCACGCAGTTCACCTATTTCCAGCAGGTCGGCGGCATCGACGTCGCTCCGGTCTCGTCGGAAATCACATACGGCATGGAACGCCTGGCTATGTACATCCAGGGCGTCGAAAACGTCTATGACCTCAAATGGACTGACGACGTTACCTACGGCGACATCTTCCATCAGAACGAAGTCGAACAGTCGACGTATGCTTTTGAATTGAGCAATGCCGACCTCTTGTTCCACCTCTTCGATGAATACGAAAAAGAAGCGATGCGGGTCATCAAAGCCGGCTTTGTCCTTCCGGCTTATGACTACGTATTGAAATGCTCGCACACGTTCAACCTCCTCGACGCCCGCGGCGCCATCAGCGTCAGCGAACGAGCTGCTTTCATCGGCCGCGTCCGCAACATGGCCCGGGCCTGCGCCAAAGCGTACTTGGAACAGCGTGAAAAATTAGGCTTCCCGATGCTTAACAAGGAGGAAAAATAAGATGAGCAAAGATTTGTTACTTGAAATCGGTACTGAAGAAATCCCGGCTCATTATATGCCGAGTATCCTGTCCCAGGTCAAGGACCTGGCCGGGAAATCCTTTGGCGAAGCCCATATCGCCTACGAATCGATCCGTACCCTCGGTACGCCGCGCCGCATCGCCCTCATCATGAAGGGCGTCGCTGAAAAACAGGCCGACGTATCGGCTAAACATAAAGGCCCGTCGGTCAAGATCGCTTACGATGCCGACGGCAATCCGACCAAAGCGGCCATGGGTTTTGCCCGGGGCCAGAAAATCGACGTCCAGGACCTGGTCGTCGAAGACGGCTATGTCTATGCCAACGTCACCAGCGTCGGTGCGGAAACGGCCGGCCTCTTGCCGGACCTCATGAAGGGTATCGTCACGGGCCTCAATTTCCCCAAGAGCATGCACTGGGGCAGCCTGGACTTCCACTTCGTCCGTCCTATCCGCTGGTTCGTCGCCCTCTTCGATAAAGACGTCATTCCCTTTGAATTGGCCAACGTCAAGTCGGGCAAGGTCAGCCGCGGCCACCGCTTCCTGGGTACGGGTGATTTCGAAATCGAAAGCCCGGCAGCTTACGAAGAAACGTGCAAAGAACACTTCCTCATCGTCGACCCGGAAGTCCGCAAGCAGATGATCCTCGACGGCTTGCAGAAGCTGGCTGACGAAAAGGGCGGTACCATCATCATGGACGACGACCTCTTGGAAGAAGTCGTCTACCTCGTCGAATATCCGACAGCTCTCTGCGGCGAATTTGATGAAGATTACCTGAAACTGCCGGAAGCGGCCATCATCACGCCGATGAAGGACCACCAGCGTTATTTCCCTATGCGCGATAAAGACGGCAAGCTCATGAACCTCTTCCTGACCGTCCGCAACGGCAACGATTACCATCTGGAAACGGTCCAGCACGGCAACGAACGCGTCCTCCGCGCCCGCCTGGATGATGCCAAGTTCTTCTTTGAAGAAGATAAGAAACATCACCTCGTCGATTACACGGAAAAACTGAAGAAAATCGTCTTCCAGGATGGCCTGGGCACGCTTTACGACAAAGCCCAGCGCCTGGAAAAGATTACGGTCTTCCTCAATCATAAACTCGACCTCGGCCTGGACGATGCAAAATTACAGCGCGCTTCGCTCCTGGCGAAAGCCGACCTGGCTACGCAGATGGTCATGGAATTTACGGAACTCCAGGGCGTCATGGGCAAGGAATATGCCCTCATCGACGGCGAAGATAAAGGCGTTGCCGAAGCCATCAACGAACAGTACCAGCCGCGTTTTGCCGGCGACGTCCTGCCGCAGACCGACATGGGCAAGGTCTTGGGCATTGCCGATAAATTCGATACCATTACGGGCATGTTCAGCCGCGGCTTCATCCCGACCGGTTCCCAGGACCCCTTCGCCCTGCGCCGCCAGACCATCGGGACCCTCAACATCCTCATGGATGCCGGCTGGAACCTCAACTGCCATGAAGTCTTTGCCTTCGTCCTCAGCCTCCTCGGCGTAGAAGGGGAAGACGCAGCCAAAGTCATGGGCCAGCTCGACGATTACTTCACGCTGCGCCTGAAGAACATCTTCCAGGATAAAGGCATGGATTACCACATCATCGACTGCGTCCTGGCTTCGGATACGCTCAACGCCTACGAAGAAGCCCGCCGCGCCCAGGCCCTCATCGATGCCGATATCATGGGCAAGACCGACCTCTTGCAGGCCTTCACCCGCGTCAGCAACATGATTAAAGGCGCCGATAATACCGACGTCAACCCGGACCTCTTCGAAACAGAAGAAGAAAAAGCCCTCTACAGCGCCTGCCAGGCTATGCAGGTCAACTTGCCGCAGAAATACGCTGTCTATGACTACGAAGGCGTAGCCGAAGTCCTTTCCGAAGGCATTGCCGCCATCAACGATTTCTTGGACAACGTCCTGGTCATGCACAAAGATGAAGCCGTCAAAGAAAACCGCCTCCATCTCCTGGCCTTGACCTACAGCCTCATCCAGCCCTTAGGCGACATCAAGAAATTATCGTAGTAGGGGCCGTCCTGTAAAGGCGGCCCGCCGCGAATCCTGCGGATAAAGCGGAAATTCCATGGCCAAAAATGAAAAATATGATATAATAATAGGGAGTATTGCAGGAGCTGTCTTCACTCGACAGCTCCTTTTCCGCATCTACCATAAAGGAGTGATCATTATGAAATTCAAGAATCTCGTCATGTTGGCCGCTGCCCTTACCTGCATTGCGGGCTCGACGGTCATGGCTGAAGAAAAAGTGAGCATCAAGAGTGCCAGTGCCGACAGCTATGAAGTCGTCCAGGTCATGACGACAAAAGACAAGAATTACTATCAGTACTATAACAGCGCCTATCAGTATGCCGTCGATATCCCCCGGGCTGCTACGACAGCTGACATGAACGCCGACGGCGACGGCTGCTATTTCCAGGACCCCAAAGACGATGCCGTCTACATGACCTATGCTGCCAAGAACACCATGGGCTTCACCATCGACGAACTCTACAACATGGCTTTGGGCATGAATGGTTCGCCGACCTTGACGACCAACATCAAGACCAAGAATAGCTATGCCATCGGCTGGACGGACGGCAAGAAATCCTATTACCACGAACTCTACATCAACGACAAGAACAAGACCTACACGGCCTTCTCCGTCACCTATCCGACCAGCAAGAAAGATAAGTACCAGGCCATCATCGCCCACATGTCCCGCAGCTTCATGCCGAACGTACAGATGTAATGGATAATATGGGGAAAACCCCTTTACAGGACCGTGTCTTTATGGTATAATTCCCTTGTTAATTTAGGCAGTCCTCTGTCCGGTAACACGATTGTCGTGAAAGGTGGCGGCAACGGGGGCACGAATGTCTTATAGGAGGAAAAAAGAAATGAACATTATCAGCGTACTTGAACAGGAACAGCTTCGTGACGATATCCCGGCATTCCGCCCTGGTGATACAGTCAAAGTTCACGTAAAGGTTGTCGAAGGCAATCGCGAACGTGTACAGGTTTTTGAAGGTGTCGTTATCGGCCGTCAGAACGGCGGTGTCCGCGAAACTTTCACTGTCCGCCGCGTTTCCTACGGTGTTGGTGTTGAACGTACTTTCTTGGTACATTCCCCGCGCCTCGCTAAAATCGAAGTCGTTCGCCACGGTATCGTCCGTCGTGCAAAATTGCACTACCTCCGTGGTCTTACAGGCAAAGCTGCCCGTATCCGCGAACGTCGGTAATTCATTGGCAAGAACACTTGAAAAAGAGGTTGACCTGCGAAGATGGCTTCGCGGGCCAGCCTCTTTTTTCATGGCTCCATCGTAGGGGCCGTCCCAAAGGGCGGCCCGCCGTGCCCAACCTCTCAGTCAGCTGCGCTGACAGCTCCCCTACAAAGGGAGCCAAAGCCTCTCCTCATAGGCCCTTTTTGGTCCGTCAGGTGCTGACCATAGGGAAGCGCAGGACGGTTGCCAAAACGGAGAGCCGAGCTGGAGGTGGCCCGAAGCACAAATTCCCGTAAAGTCGGCGGTTTTCACTGTGCCAAAGCCTCTCCTCATAGGCCCTTTTTGGCCCGTCAGGTGCTGACCGCAGGGAAGTGCAGGACGGTTGCCAAAACGGAGAGCCGAGCTGGAGGTGGCCCGAAGCACAAATTCCCGTAAAGTCGGCGGTTTTCACTGTGCCAAAGCCTCTCCTCATAGGCCCTTTTTGGCCCGTCAGGTGCTGACCGCAGGGAAGTGCAAGACGGTTGCCAAAACGGAGAGCTGAGCTAGAGGTGGCCCGAAGGGCCGGAGAGGTTGGTCTTAAACAAATGGGCCATCCTGCGATTCAGGATATCGTGCACTCATATTGTTAACCATGATATAAATGAAATTGAGTTGACTACAATCACGACAGCGAGTATAATAATCCCATAGTTCACAATAAAAATAGGGAGTGGGTTAACAATGAATACGATAGCAGCACTGGCAGATAGCATTATACAGGGGTACCGCATCCAACGCGGTGATGATTTGTCGATTTTCCTGGAAGCGCCTTTGGAGGAATTGCAGAAGGGAGCCGGTATTTTACAGCGCCATTTCTGTGGCAATCACGTCGATTTCTGCACCATCATCAATGGCCGCAGCGGCCGTTGTGGGGAAGACTGCAAATACTGTGCTCAGGCAGCCTGTCACCATACGGGCTGTGACGAATACGGTTTCTTGCCGAAAGAAGAAATCCTGGCCAATGCCAAGGCCAATCAGGATGCCGGCGCCAACCGCTTTGCCATCGTTACGTCCGGCCGGGCGCTGACCGGTGCTGATTTTGAAAAGGCCTTGGACACATACCGCACGATGAAGCAGACCCTGCACATCGACCTCTGTGCTTCTCACGGCCTGCTCACGCCGGAACAGCTGCACCGCCTCCATGAAACAGGCGTCACCAGTTACCACCACAACATCGAAACGTCGCGGCGTTTCTTTCCGCATATCTGTACGACCCACACTTATGACGACCGTATCCGCACCATCAAGGCCGCCCAGAAAGAAGGACTCTGCGTCTGCTCCGGCGGCATCATCGGCATGGGTGAAACCTGGGAAGACCGCCTGGATATGGCCATCAGCCTGGCCGAACTGGGCATCCAGTCCATTCCCATCAACGCCCTCATGCCCATTCCCGGCACGCCCTTGGAACATCGGACCCAACTCGACGGCCACGACATCCTTCGCACGATCGCCTTCTTCCGCTTCATCAATCCCGAAGCCAACATCCGCCTGGCGGCAGGCCGCAAACTCCTGCCGGAAAACGGCGCTACGGCTCTCCTCAGCGGCGCATCGGCGTCCATTACGGGCAACATGCTGACCACATCGGGTTCGACCATCGTCGAAGACATGGCCATGCTCCAGCGTCTGGGCCTCAGTAACCAGGACTTGGGCGAAAACAGCACGTGCGGACCGAGATGATCGTTGATCGTAGTTCGTTCGTCGTTCATCGCCTCGGACTCAGATGGTGCTGCGCGCCTTTCGACTCAAACTGATAATGCGTCCTCGGGTATCCCCTGCGGCGCATAGCGGTCGCCCCACGCGGTCGCCCCTACGATACGGGCGATGCCGCGTAATTATGTAACGATCGCTTTTGGGCGATTATAAAAAAATCCACAGCCGTAGGCTTGTGCCGTAGGGGCGCCCATAACCGGGCGCCCGCGCGAATCCTGTGCACAGCCGTATCCATGACGAACAGCACATGCTTTTCCGGACTGCGGCGCCGCCAGGCGCCATTTCCCTCGACGAACGATGAACGACCTACGACGAACGATACGCCATCCCCCTAGCCACTCATTCTTGTCTATGGTATAATACAAAGGATAAATAAATACATTCAGATAAATTTTCAATGAGGTGATTATCGTGGCAAAACAGATTTTTGTTACCGGTCATAAGAGCCCGGACACGGACTCCATTTGTTCTTCCATTGCTTATGCAAAATTGAAACAGTTACAGGGCATCGACGCTACGCCGATCCGCGCAGGCGAACCGAATAAGGAAACGGCCTTTGCTCTTGACTATTTCCACGTCGCTCCCCAGCCGTTGGTCAAAGACTTCTACGTCAAAGTCAGCGAAGCCGTCCACACGGAAGTAGAAGCCCTTCCGGTCAGCGCTAGCCTGAAAGATGCTGCCAAATGGTTCGCATCCCACGAAAGCGACGTCGCTCCCGTTGCCGACAACGGCCAGTTCGTCGGCGTCATCGAAAAGAGCCAGCTCGCCGATGAATTTGTCAAGACCGTCATGGGCGAAGAATTGAGCACGGTCAAAGCCTTGGCCCACGACCCGGAATTGTTCTTCAAACCGACCGACAACGGCCATGACATCCCGGCTGATGGCAAATATGCTGTCGTCGAAAACGGCAAATACGTCGGCATGATTTGTGCAGACTGCGTCGCTGCTGCTGAAAAACAGCCGGTCATCCTCGTCGACCACAACGAAAAGAAACAGATCATCGACGGCATTGATGAAGCATCCATCGTCGGCGTCATCGACCATCACCGCATCGGCGGCACCTTGGAAACGGCTGGCCCTATTTCCATCCTCTTCAAACCCGTCGGCTGCACGGCTACCATCGTCACGGGCTTGTATGAACAGGCTAAGATCGACATCCCTAAAGACATCGCCGGCCTGCTCTTGTCGGCTGTCATTTCCGATACGGTCCTCTTCCGCTCGCCGACCTGCACGCCGGCTGATCGCGAAGCTGCCGAAAAATTGGCTAACATCGCTGGCGTAGACATGGAAAAATATGGCATGGAAATGCTCAAAGCCGGTGCTAACGTCTCCGATTTGACGCCGGACCAGATCGTTCACAACGACATGAAAGAATTTTCCAGCGGCAATACGACCTTCACAGTGGCTCAGGTCCAGGTCATGGATACGACAGACCTCCTCGACCAGAAACAGGTCCTGCTCAACGCCTTGGAAAAATTGCGCGCTGAACACGATTACGCCGCTTCCTTCCTGATGATCACCAGCATCATCGACGAATCGACGAACCTCATCTTCGCCGGCAATATGGACGACGTCGTCAGCAGTGCCTTCGGCAAAGACGTCCTCGACAAGGAAGTCTACCTGCCCAAGGTCATGAGCCGTAAGAAACAGGTCATTCCGCCTATCCTTTCGGCAATGAAATAAGTGATGATTTTCAGAGGCCCCATCGACACGGTGTGGGCCTTTTTATCTGTAAAAGGGGAATAATGCATGAATCCTATTTTTGATACCCTCAACGACCGCCAGTGCGAAGCCGTCAAGCATACCGAAGGGCCGTTGCTGATTACGGCTGGCGCCGGTTCGGGCAAGACCAAGGTCCTGACCTGCCGCATTGCTCATCTCCTGGAACTGGGCGTCGCGCCGTACCGCATCCTGGCCATTACCTTTACCAATAAGGCTGCCAAGGAAATGAAGGAACGCGTGACCAACCTCGTCGGCGCCCAGGCCGACAGCATCTGGCTGAGCACGTTCCATTCGTTCTGCGCCAAGCTGCTGCGCTTTGAAATCGACGGCTTCCACGGCTATACGCGGAATTTCACCATTTATGACTCGTCAGACCAGTTGGTCCTGGTCAAGGACTGCTTGAAAAAGCTCAACCTCGACGACAAGCAGTTCATGCCGCGGTCCGTCTTGGGGACCATTTCGTCGGCTAAGAACGTCCTCATGGACGCCAAGGCCTTTGCGGCGAAAGCCTCCGATTTCTACGAACAGAAAGTAGCCGACGTCTACGCCTCGTACCAAGAAAAGCTGCGGGAAAACAATGCTGTCGACTTCGACGACCTCTTGTTCCTGGCCGTGCGCCTTTTGCAGGAAAAGGAAGATGTTCGGGAAAAGTACCAGTCCCGTTTCCAATACATCTTGGTCGACGAATACCAGGATACGAACCATGCCCAATACGCCTTGACCAAGATCCTGGCTGCCCGTTGGCGCAACATCTGCGTCGTCGGCGATGCGGACCAGAGCATTTACGCCTGGCGTGGTGCTGATATTCGCAATATCATCGACTTTACCCGGGACTATCCCGATGCGGCATCGATTAAATTGGAACAGAACTACCGCTCGACAAAGACCATCCTCCACGCCGCCAATGCCGTCATCGACAATAACGAAAGCCGGCCCAAGAAGACGCTGTGGACAGAAAATCCGGCAGGGAACAAGATCATTCATTACCAGGCTCAGACGGAACACGACGAAGCCGACTACATCGCCGGCGTCATCTATAACCGCCACGAAATCAGCCATGAACCGTATGGCGACATGGCCATCCTCTTCCGGACCAATGCCCAGTCCCGTGTCCTCGAAGAAAAACTCATGCGCTATGCCATTCCCTATACCATGGTCGGCGGCACCAAGTTCTACGACCGCAAGGAAATCAAAGACGTCCTGGCCTATTTGCGATTGCTCTACAACCCGGAAGACAGCTTGAGCCTGACGCGTATCATCAACGTGCCGAAACGGAACATCGGCGCCACGACGATGGAACACGTCGCAGCCTATGCGGAAGAACAGGGCATATCCTTGTTTGAAGCCCTGTCGTCGACGGACGAGATTCCCGTCACCAAACGAGCCCGGACATCGTTGGAAAACTTCGCTGCCATGATTTTCGACCTCCTCAACGACATCGAAGACAAAGATGTCTTGAGTCTCATCGAAACGGTCATCAAACAGACTGGCTACGGCGACATGCTCGATAAAGAAGCGGAACACGACCCGCAAGGCGAAAGCCGCAAGGAAAATGTCGGCGAATTCCTGTCCGTCGCCAAAGATTACATGGACAGCAATCCCGACGGCAACCTCCAGGACTTTTTGGAAAACGTCGCCCTGGTCAGCGATGTCGACGATTTTGAAAGCAGCGATTCCAAAGTGACCCTCATGACTCTCCACGCCGCCAAGGGCTTGGAATTCCCTGTCGTCTTCCTGACCGGCCTCGACGAAGGCCTGTTCCCACACAGCCGGACCTTGCTGGACCCGTCACAGGTCGAAGAAGAACGGCGCCTGGCCTACGTCGGCATTACCCGGGCGGAACGGCAGCTCTACGTGACCAATGCCACTACGCGGACCATGTACGGCCGCATCTCGGCGTATATGCCCAGCCGCTTCCTGGCAGAAATCCCGCCGCAGCTCATGGAAGACTACCATCGCAAGAGCGTCATGCCCCAGAGCCGCACGACGGCCGTGCCTGGGAAACAGCGCGTCTCCATCCTGACTAAGCCCGTCGCGTCGAGCCTGCCGAAAAAACACGCCGTGACCGACACCTTCGCCAAAGGCGACAAAGTCCGCCACAAAATCTGGGGCATCGGTACCGTCCTCGATGTCATCGGTGAAGGCACGAACATGCAGATGAAAATCCAATTCCCAACAAAAGGCGTCCGCCAAGTCGTCGTAAAATACGCCCCCTTAGAAAAAATATAGTAAGGGCCTTCGTAGGGGTCGCCATGTGGGCGACCCGCCACAGAACGTGTGAGGAGATCCTTTTCGGATAAATGGAACCGATTTTCAGGAATAAAGGAGGAACCTATGGATACTGAAAAAGCGCGTCTCTTGGAGCTGCGCAAAAAAATAGATGAATTGAGTTATCAGTATTACACCCTCGACAAACCGACGGTGACTGATTATGAATACGATATGATGTACCGGGAACTGGAAAACATCGAAAAGGCCCATCCCGACTGGGTCACGCCCGATTCGCCGACACAGCGCGTAGGTTCCAAGATTTCCGGCGGCTTTGAAAAATACACTCACGACCGGCCCATGCTCAGCTTGGGCGACGTTTTCAGCGACGATGAATTACGGGAATTCGACCAGCGCGTCCGCAGCGATTTAGGCGGCGAAGCGTTGGAATACGTCGTCGAACTGAAAATCGATGGCCTGGCGGTCAACCTCATTTACGAACAGGGCCAGTTCATCCGCGGCGTCACCCGCGGCGACGGCGTCGTCGGCGAAGACATTACCAACAACGTGCGCACCATCCGCACCATACCCTTACATATCGCCAGCGATTCGCCGCATATCGAAATCCGCGGTGAAGTCTACATGCCTATCACGTCATTTGAAGCCTTGAACCAGCAGCGCCGCGACGACGAACTGGAACCTTTTGCCAATCCCCGCAACGCCGCTGCCGGCTCCCTGCGCCAGCTCGACCCGCGCATTACGGCCCAGCGTAAACTGGCCTTCTTTGCCTATGCCTTGGGAGGCAACAGCGGCATTGAAATCAAGAGCCAAGAAGAATTGCTCCAGGACTTGGCGCAGTTCCATTTCCAAGTCAATCCAGAATACCGCAAGTTTACGGACATCGAAGACGTCATTACCTTCATCCACAGCTGGGACGACCGCCGCGACAGCCTGCCTTATGCGACAGACGGCATGGTCGTCAAGGTCAATTCCTTTGCCCAGCAGGCCCGCTTAGGGAACACCGTCAAAATTCCCCGCTGGGCTATTGCCTATAAATTCCCGCCTGAACAGGCCAAGACGAAAGTACTCGGCATTTCCGTCAGCCTCGGCCGGACAGGCGTCCTGACGCCGGCTGCCGACCTCGAACCGGTCCACCTGGCTGGGACGACGGTCAAGCGGGCGACGCTGCACAACGAAGATTACATCAAAGAAAAAGATATCCGCATCGGTGATACCGTCGTCATCCAGAAAGCCGGTGAAATTATCCCGGAAGTCGTCCGCTCCTTGCCGGAACGGCGTGACGGTTCGGAAACAGTCTTCACCATGCCGACGACCTGCCCGGCTTGCGGCAGTCCCGTCGTCCGCCGCGACGGGGAAGCGGCCTGGCGCTGCACTAACCCGGATTGCCCGGCGGTCATCGGTGAAAAAATCGCCCACTTCGTTTCCCGCGATGCCATGAACATCGACGGCCTGGGTGACGCCATCGTCCAGCAGCTCCTGGCTCAGGGGCTCATTCACGACGTAGCCGACATCTACGGCTTGACTAAAGAAGAACTAGTCGACCTCGAAGGCTTCGGCGAAAAATCAGCCGATAACCTGCTCAAAGCCATCGAAACGAGCAAGTCTGTCGGCCTGGCCCGGGTCCTCTTTGCCTTGGGCATCCGCTTCGTCGGAGCCAAAGCTGGCCGCGTCCTGGCCGAATCCTTCGGCTCTGTCGACGCCCTCATGAAAGCCAGCACGGAAGACCTGACGGCCATCGATGACATCGGCCCGCGCATTGCCGACAGCATCGTAGCTTATTTCCGCGATGCCAAGAACCAGGCTCTCATCGAAAAATTGCGCGCCCACGGCGTCGACATGACGGCGGAAAAGAAGACCCTCATCAATACGACCTTTGATGGCGAAATCGTCGTCCTCACAGGAAAATTACAGATGTTCAGCCGCAAAGAAGCCGAACAGGCCGTCGAAGCGCGAGGCGGTAAATGCACGTCCTCTGTCACCAAGAAGACCACCCTCGTCGTCGTCGGAGCCGACCCGGGCAGCAAATACGAAAAAGCCAAGAAACTGGGCACGCCCATCATCAGCGAAAGCGAATTCAAAGAATGGCTCGAACGGTGAGGGGTATCGCGTTAAGTTTTTTTTCATAGGACACATTCACGCTTGCCACACCGTTTGCCGTGGGTCGTGGATCGTTTGCCGTGATGGAGAATATTTTCGAACCACGACAAACGCCAAACGAACCACGGCAGGGGCTTGTCCCCTGCCTGCATTGGACATCGACGCCGTTTCTTTATATAATAATAGTGATTACGTTTTATTTATACATTACTGCGCTGTGAGGAGGGCTCTGCCTTGGAGAACCTGTCGAAATCTTCTATTTCTATTAAAAATAAATACAGCAATGAGCTGCTGCCGCTGGTCCTGGCGATTGGCGACTATATCGCCATCTGGCTGGCCGTCAACGTGTCATACAGCCTGCGCGATTTCCTAGTGCCGGGCTCCCATTTCCACCTGTCCTGGCTCAGCATCCACGTCATCGTGCCGGCCGTGTACCTGCTCTTTTTGCAGCTCCATCATCTTTATACACGGCGCATGCAGTTCTGGCAGGTCATTTCGGGCATCTTTAAATCCGTCTTCTACGCCATGATTTCCCTCATCTTCCTGATTTACATTGCCCAGACCGCAGCCTCGACGTCGCGTCTTTTCGTGGCCCTCCTCTGGTTGACGTCCTTTTTCTTCCTCGTTGCCGACCGCTACCTCGTCAAGCATATCCTGGGCCATTTCAAGATGCTCCAGCTGCCCGTCCTGATCATGGGGGCCGGCAAGACGGCGGCCATCGTCCTCGAATATTTCAAGAAAGATACGGGCATCAGCTACGATTTCATCGGCTACCTCGAAGACAACACGCCGGAAGCGTCCGTCGCCGCCATGATGCCCCATTTGGGCCGTTTTGCCGATGCGGAACAGATCATCCGCGAAAGCGGCGTCCAGCACGTCATGGTCATCGCGCCGGGCCTGAGCAATGAAGCCGTCCAGGACATCGTCTACCGCGTCCAGCCTCTGGTGAAGAAAGTCGCCTTCATCCCCGACATGGGCAGCCTGCCCTTGGCGACGCTCGACACGGAAAGCCTCATCGACGGCCACATCGTCGCCCTTAGCTTTCGCAACAACCTGGCTCTCTGGTACAATCGCGCTATCAAGCGCGTCTTCGACGTCATCTGCACGACGCTCGGCATCATCTGCCTGTCGCCGCTTTTCCTGGCCATCGGCCTCTGGATCTATAAAGATTCGCCGGGACCGATTATCTTCAAGCACCGCCGCGTCGGCCGGAACGGCAAAGAATTCAACTGTTATAAATTCCGCAGCATGTGCGTCGATGCCGATGTGAAACTGAAAGAACTCTTGGCACGCGACCCTGAGGCCCGGAAAGAATGGGAAACAGAATTCAAACTGAAAAATGACCCACGCATCACCAAAAGCGGCGCCTTCCTGCGCAAGACCAGCCTCGACGAACTGCCGCAGCTGTTCAACGTCCTCAAAGGGGAAATGAGCCTCGTCGGGCCGCGGCCCATCATCCAGGCCGAAGTCCCAAAATACGGCCCGTACATCAAGGATTTCTATATGGTCCGCCCAGGCGTCACCGGCATGTGGCAGACCAGCGGCCGCAGCGACACGACCTACGAAGAGCGCGTCCAGATGGACACTTGGTACGTCCGCAACTGGAACGTCTGGTTCGACATCGTCCTAATTTGGCGCACCATCGCCGTCGTCTTGAAGCATAAAGGCGCGTATTAGTTATTAGCCTCGCCTTATAGGAGAGGTGGCCCGAAGGGCCGGAGAGGTTGCTCTTGCTTTTGCAGGCCGCAGACCGCCTCGGACTCAGATGCCGCTGCGCGGCGACAGACTCAAAGTAACAACGACGCTTCGGGAAACCCTCAGCGCGTAGCGGTCCGCCTTCACAGGCCGGCCCCTACGGATGCCGCTGCGCGGTAACAAACTCAAACTGACCACATCGCCTCGAGTACCCCTCGGCTCGTAAAAAATGGCCCCACTCGAGGTCTTCGTAGGGGACGGCCAAAGGGCGTCCCGTCGTGAATCCTGTGTATAGCCGAAATTTATGACAAGAGGTACTCGGTTGTAATACAATCTTGAATCTGTTGCGGCGAAGCCGCATACGAGTCCGATGCCGCTACGCGGTGCAGTAAAAATGTCCCCGGCCGGGGGCTTTGTCGGGGTCGCCACGTGGGCGACCCGCCACAGAACTAGTGGGTATACCCAATACAGCTCTAATGGAGATGATTTCATGAAAATGCCGTTATTTATGATTTATCCGAATAAAATAGAAAGGATTGACCATTTTGTCTATTAAAATTATCGTTGCAGCTCACAAAAAGTACTGGATGCCGACGGATCCGGTTTATCTGCCTGTCCATGTCGGTGCCGAAGGCAAAGCTTCGATTGGCTATATGCCAGACAACACGGGCGACAATATCAGCTCCAAGAATCCTCATTTTTGTGAACTGACGGGCCTTTACTGGGCCTGGAAAAACTTGGATGCCGATTATCTGGGGCTTGTCCACTACCGTCGCTATTTTACGCGCAAAGAAGTGCGGAATATGGAAGCAAAGAAGCAACAGATTCTTACGGAAAAAGAATGGCAGGCCCTTTTGATACAACATCCCGTTATCGTGCCGGACAAGCGGAGATACTACATCGAAACGAACCGTTCCCACTATAACCATGCCCACCATCGGGAAGGTCTGGATGTAACAGAACAGATCATTAAAGAACAGTGTCCGGAATACCTATCGGCCTTTGAAAAAGTCATGAACCGCACCTGGGCCCACATGTTCAACATGTTCGTTATGCGACGTGATCTTTATAACGACTATATGCAGTGGATGTTCTCTATTCTTTTTGAACTGGAAAGACGGGTCGACATCACGGGTTGGGATACCTATGAATCCCGCATCTATGGCTTCGTCAGCGAACTTCTTCTTGACGTCTGGCTTGAATATAACCATATTGATTACGCCGAACAGAACGTCTCGTTTATGGAAAAACAGGATTGGATTAAAAAAGGCAGTGCCTTTCTAAAACGGAAACTTTGCGGCCGCTAGTAAGGACTTCACCTCAATTGATAAATGGATATCTATTATTTATCAGCAAATATGACTGCAAGAATCAGGAAAATATGGTAAAATATAAATCTATTGATTATCAAGAAAAGAGGATTTTCGCAATGATTCCTATAATGGCACAGATTGACTTATGTCAGGATTTGGAAAATTTAGCAAGAAATGGTTTAGTTCAACTTGGTTTTGATGCGGAAAAAGTTAAAGGCCTACAAAATCCTCTGGTAAAATTCTTTGAATATCATATACTGCATATACCGATGAAGAAACGCAAAGTCTGTAAATCGGATGTATTTCAATGCCCGAAGCAATATGAACAAGCTTTGGAAGAATTCATCCAAAAAGTCGAAAATGGGGAAGATATCAATCCTTTTTTATCCAACAAGAGAGATGATTTGGAAGCAAATGATTTATTATTATATGATTGGAAAATTTATCATTTCCATTTGACCCGGCGATACAATAGCAACGGGCAGCCGACGCGCAGCAACTACTTGATTTTTGCAGTTTGCACAGACGAGACGATGTTTTTTATTCAGATGTATAAGCATCAGAAAAAGGCTGTCTTTGCTCAAAAAGAACTTTTAGAGATTATGAGTAGGAATTGGCCGCAGTTGGCAGCCTATCGCGAAGTAAAAAATGTTTCTGTTAGGGATATAACTGACGAAGAGCGTCTTGCTATTCGTAATAAGCATGAATTGATGTTGACTAATATCTATGGAAAAACTTATTTTTCACTTGGCGGGGGTTATGTCTCCAATGGGTCTTCGCTTAGAGCAGTGCAATTATCCGATCTTTTGTTGGATGCAATGAAAGATTTAGAAAAATGGATTTTTCTAAATTTGAGTTCTATTCATCAAAAATATGAGAGAATTTTTGAACAAAGTTTGTGGAAAAAACAATTGTCTTTTAAATTAGTTGCTTGCGAAAAAGACGGTTATATCATTTTAGAGCGCTATAATCATTTTGTCATGAATATTCAACCGAATAACGGTGGATTTAAATTGAAAGAGATTAAAGTTTTATTTTAGGAGAACCTATTTATGGAGAACCAAGAGCCTTTTTTCAGCATCATCATGCCGGTATATAATGCTGAAAAATATGTAGAAGCGACTGTGGAATCGGTGCTGCAGCAGTCCTATACAGATTTTGAACTGCTGCTTGTCGACGATTGTTCTGCTGACAGCAGCTATTCTGTTTGTCAGGAATTGGCAAAAAAAGACGGCCGTATTAAGCTGCTTCGAACCCCAAAAAATGGCGGTGCTGCGGTAGCTCGTAACTTTGCATTTCAGCATATACAGGGCAAATACCTGACCTTCATCGATAGTGATGATATCATTGAACCGAACTTATTATCTGTTGCTTATTCCTATGTCAAAGATGATCAAGCTGACTGCGTGAAATTTGGCTGCTTTGAAGAATATTTCAATGCTGATGGAGAAAAGGCTTATTCAAAAAAATGCTGCTTGACTGAGCAAGTTTATGACAATTCGGATACTATCCGGCAGCAGATGGTCCGTATGGAACTGATTCCGCTCTTTGGTTATCTATGGAATACGATATACCGGGCTTCCATCATTTTAGATAAGGGTCTTTTATTTAATGACCAGTATCGGGTCAATGAAGACTTTGATTTTAATATCCGCTATTTTAAGTATGTGCAGCGGCTGCAGTGCAGCGCCTACTGCGGCTATCACTATGCAAAGCGGCTGAACAATCTCAGCTTATCGACAAAAAATAATGACGAATATTATGACCTGCATATGATGAAAATTAGAGAATTCCTGCAGAGTTTTCCTTCGATAGAAAGCATCGATGCTCAGACGATGAGCAATATTTTCTGGCTGTACACCCGTTTTGTCTATTCTGCAGTACAGCGTAAAGCAGCAAATAACGAGCCTGTTGATGCGTTTATTAAAGACATTCGGCATAGTAAGTTATTCACTATTTATCAATCCGTTCATTTTGTCGGCATCAGTGCCAAACAGAAAATCATGATTTCGATTTTGCGTTCGAAACATGAAGCATTGTTCCTTGGACTGGTTCATGGAATCAGTTTTGTCCGTATACATTGCCCATTTATTTTTGCAGCATTAAAGAGGTGAACAAAGTGTCCAAAAATTTACCTATTCGCATATTACAGATTGGCATGACGAAAAATATCGGTGGTCTTGAGACCTATTTAATGCAGCAATTTGCTCATTTGGATAAAACTAAAGTAACCTATGATTTCGTCAATATTACCAGTGAAGATGAAATCGTTTTCAAAGATAAAATTTTGCAGGCCGGTAGCCATATTTATGGGGTGCGTTCCAGGCATTCCAACCCGATACGCCATTATTGGCAGTGGATTATACTGCTGCATCGTATCGCTAAAAACTATAAGGCAATCGTTTTGAACTCCAACAGTATCACCTATGTTTTCCCAATTTTTATTGCCCGGTTTTTTGGCATTCCTATGCGGATTATGCATTCGCATAACTCTGGTTTTGAACAGGAAATCGGCTTTGCTAAAAAAGCTATCATGAAGATGAACCGTTGTTTGCTGAAATGGGGAGCTACTGACTATTTTGCCTGTTCACAACTGGCAGGTAAATGGATGTTTGGGGAAAAGACGCCTTTTACAGTCATCCCTAATGCGATTGACTGTAGTAAGTTCTGCTTTGATTCAGAAATACGCAATGAAATGCGGAAGTCATTACATATTGAAGATAAATTTGTCGTTGGGCATGTTGGCCGATTTACATATCAGAAAAATCATGGCTTTTTAATTGATGTATTTAATGAAATTCATAAAATAAATCCTAAAGCAGTTCTGCTCTTGATTGGTGACGCTGTAGGGAACATGTCGTATTATGAAAAGGCAAAACAAAAAGTTCAGCAATATGGCTTAACCGGATGCGTGCAGTTTTTAGGCATGCGCAATGATGTGCCGTTGTTGATGCAGGCCATGGACTGTTTTGTTTTTCCATCAAAATTTGAAGGATTAGGTATCGTAGGGGTTGAAGCACAAGCGGCAGGACTGCCCTGCTTTTTTTCAGATACTATTACGCGGGAAGTCGGCTTAACAGAATTGGCGCATTTTATCTCTCTCAAAAAGTCCGATGAGGAATGGGCAAAAAAGATTGCAAGGAGTCATTACACTGAACGCTCTAAGTTTGTTAATATTGTCGCAGAAAAAGGATATGACATACATAGGACAGCTAAAATGATGGAAGATATTTATTTAGGAAAATAATTGAAATGGTGGAGAATATAAAAATGAAATATGTAGGTGAAAATTTAGCTCTTAGTAAAAATGCAGGGTCTAAGGCAAGAACTGATATTGAGACAATATTACATGAAAACTATGATTGTTTATTCAATGTTGAAGCAATGCCAACAAGTACAAATAAAATCAAAAATATCTTATTAAAAATAAAATATTTTACTCAAAAGCAAAATTTAAAAAGTGCTAGCGAATTACAGAAAATATTTACTGATACTGTGATTTTACAATATCCATTTTATTTTAATAGAATACATAATCATCTTTTGAATAAGTTTATTTTAAATAATAGCGTGATTATTTTTGTTCATGATATTGATTCTCTGAGACATTTTGGCCAGGCGGTTTTGGAAGATGAGATAAAATTATTAAATCAAGCTAAGATTGTGATTGTGCATAATCATTATATGAAAGATATTTTGTGCAGACATGGCCTTACTGCAAAGGTACTTGAATTAGGCCTATTTGATTATATCCTTGACCAAAAGCCTGATAATCATCAAAATAGAGTTCATTTTGGGAAAGAAATTGTCTTTGCTGGTAATTTGCAAAAAAGTGGCTTTTTGCCGTTATTAGCTAATATTGATGAGAATTTAATCTGGAATTTATATGGGAATGATATTCCCATTTCTTTAAAAAATAAAAAAAATATTATTTGGAAGGGGAGCTATAGCCCTAATGAAATCCCCTTTAAATTGGAAGGAAGTTTTGGACTTGTTTGGGATGGAAATTCTTTAGATGAATGTAGCGGATTTATGGGTAACTATTTAAAGTATAACAATCCTCATAAATTATCTCTTTATATTGCATCAGGGATGCCAATTATCACATGGGAACACGCTGCTATTGCAGAGTTTGTACAAAAAAATAAAATTGGATTTGTTGTTGATAGTATTCTGCGAATTCCCGAAATAATAAATACTATTGATGAAAAAACTTATTCGACTTATGAAAATAATATTCAAAACTTGCAGGAACAGGTCATTAATGGGAAATTTACAAAGTCCGTATTACATCAGTTAACTTTTTAAAAATGTATATAGAAAGTATTGACACAATAAATTATTTTATAGATTGGTGAAATGTAATGTATAATTTGATATTGAATTTTAAAACTCTTTCTCTTTATGATTGGGAATGCATTATGTTTAGTATTGCTATTCTCTTAATACCCTTTCATACTGGACATATGGCTTTGAGTATTTCTATTTTTGGAAGTATGGGGAGTAAGTTAAGTATTTTTCCTTTAATGATTGGATTATGCTTTTTTTTGTATCAATGCATAAAAAAAAGAGAATGGTATGTTCCTAAAATATACAGTGCTTTTTTTTGTATTCTCTTTGTTTGGCAAATTCTTTCGTTGATACATGGATTATTGATATTTCCTGATTGGCAGGAAATATCAGCTAATCAATTTAAAAAATTGGATTTTTTACTTTCAATTTTATCTAGTAAAGGGATTGTCCTTGATACGTTGTCTATCGGACGCGCTTGGTGGATAATAAAACTTATTTTCACACATATTCTAGAATATAGTGTGACTTATGGTGTTGTAATATGGGGAATTTCTTTGTTCTATCAAAATAGGAACACCTCTTTTCAAGCATTGCGTTATGGAATTTTGGGTGGTGCTATCATTTGTTCAATATATTCTGTCATAGAATTTTTATATCTTTTTGGTAGTTATGATGCTATGGGGATTTTGGCATATATAAATCCCTGTATTTATGATATAGAAATAGCACATGGATGGTGGCCACCATTATTAGGGGGAAATCGAGTGCGCTCCGTATTTGCAGAACCAGCATATATGGCGCTTTATCTGACGGTAACGATTCCGTTTCTTTTAGCACAGATTCGTGTATCGAAAACTAAAAAATGGTTCTGGAAAGTGTTATTTGCCATGCAACTTTTTATGATGTGGGGGACAAATAGCAAAACGGCTATGGGAATTTTACTTGCTGAAGCTTTAAGTGCTATTATTTTCTTCTATTTGCGTAGAAAAAAGATTTCTTTAAAACAAGTCTTTTCTCCACTATTGATTATTATCCTTTTATGTGGCCTTGGTATAGGATTGAATTGGCTTTTTCAACATCGATATGCTGTGAACTATGATTTAATTTCTATTACATCGAATACGGTTACTCTAAAGATAACAAATAAGAGTAATATTGTTTGGGAGAAACGAACAGGTATTAATCTTACAAGTGCTTGGTTTACGAAAGATTGGAAAGACGAATCGGGGCGTGTAAATGTGCCATTGGATAGAACTTTACTTCCTGGTCAAAGTTGTGAAATTACAGTTAATCTTCCGGAACCTATCAGTAAAGAAGAGTATCCGAATGTTGTAATGGAATTGGTAGCCAATAATGCGTTTCAAAATAATATAAGACTTGCTTCCCAAGGTGCAGCAAAATTTACGTTACAGTGGAATCAAAACCATTTGGTAGATAAAGGATTGGCAAAGCCGCTAGAAAATAAGATGACCGCTATGACGTCTCAAACAGAGGGAAGTAATCAGCAGCGTTATGGGATGATGTATGTAGAAATGTTAGTCGGACGCGATCATCCATTCTTTGGAGTAGGGGGACAAGAGCTGAAACAAGCATATCTAGTTTCCTATATTCCAGATTGGTTAATGAAAAATCGAGAAGTACAGTTGTGGGTTACTTATCAAAAGACAAAAGGGTTGTTGAAATCTGGGTTTCCGATTATTAGTGATTACACGCACCAATTTGCCAGTTATGGTTTCCCTGGGTTTATTTTATTTTTGCTACCTTCTTTTTGTGGGCTGATTCTTTTATTTAAGGAGAAATATTATTGGCTAACATCTGGTTCTCAAGAATATTTGCACATTGCAATTTTGGGTATTAGTTATTTTGGCCTGATGATTGCTTTTATTGGAGGTAATTCAACTCAAATTTATATTTATTGGCTTTTATTGGGCGCCTTAATCGGTTATTATGGGACATTGGGACGTGATAACAAACCTCAATGATGAATTTTTCCTTTTACTTTTGAGATGAACATGTAAAGCATAGAATCTTTTGTGAGCAGCAGGATGCCGGCATAAATGAGGCAGCCTGCTGCTATTGTTATAAAGGTGTGAGTGATGCCCGGTTTTAAATAAATACTGAGTGGGTAGGTTACAGCGAACATGATGAGGCCACTGAATAAGTATTTAATAGAAAGTTGCCCGATTTGGGCAATCGAAAAGACATTGCGGACAATATAGAACTGTACAGCCGTTACTGTGATTTCTGCAATCAATGAAGCAATAGCAGCTCCGATAGACTGCATCATGGGGATGAGAAAGAGATTGAGGGCAAAGTTCACGACAGCCCCGCAGACGACGGTCAGGGTCAGTTTGTTTTGCTGATTTGTCGGCAGCATGTATTGGATACCTGTGACGTTGCTGAGGCCAATGGCGATGACGAGGCCGCTGAGAATCTGCATGAGGGGTACGACTTTATCATAGCCGGGACCAAAGAACCAGGGCACGAAGTTATTACTGACGGCAATGAAGCCGCAGAACATGGGAACTGTTAAGAACCAGACGAAGCGGTACGAGCGCATCATGCTGGTGCGGATCGTTTCATAATCTTTGTGGGCGTACGCATAGGCGATGCGGGGCAGCATGACCGTGCCCAGTGAAGTGACGATAGTTAGGGACATCTTGACGACTTTTTCTGCCTGTTCGTAATAGCCATTTTCTAGCGGCGAGCCTGTCATGACGCCAATCATGGTCTTATCGAGAACCGTATAAATCTGGATGGCGATTTGCGGTAAAAACATCTGGATGATGATGGAGAAATTCCGGAACGGCTTGATTTCCCGTCGTGGTACGGAAACGAGGTATTGGGGCAGATAGAGCCAAATAGAAAGACCGGAAAGGACATTCATCATACCGATAAGGCAGACGTATTTGTTCAAATCGGTTGGTTCGTGAATCAAAACGAAGATAAGGATAATGCTGGCGAATTTGATGATGAAATTCCGCAGCACGATTTTACCGAATTCTTCTAATCCTTGAAAGAACCAGGAGATATCGAAAAGAACGGCGATGATGTTCAATGCTTGGTACCAATAAATCAGATGATCGCCGGCAAAGCTGGAAACGACGAAGTAATAGACGCATAGGCTAAGTCCTACCAAGAGGAAGCGGATGCAATTCACTTCATAGAATGTCCGGCTCTGAAGATGCGGATCATCCTGCTGATAGGCGATTTCTCGCTGCGCATAATCAGCAACGCCAAGGGAAGCCAATAAGATGAAATACGAAACAATGGAATAGGTATAACTATAAGTTCCGATACCCGCCGGTTCAAGCACGCGGGACAGGTATGGTGTCGTAATAAAAGGGGTAATCAATAAGAGCAGCTGATAGCTGACATTATAGATGTAGTTTTTTGAAACACTTTTTGACATAGAACACTCCTGCTTGAATCAATGAATTTTATACTCTTCTATATATAACATATTTATATCTGACGGACAAGTTGTGATATGGTATAATTAAAATGTTTACAGCATTTCACAGGAGAAATTTTACACGTATGATTATCTGCTTGTTGACAGCGGTTTATTTGAAGCTGTGGTTGCGCACGAAATGAAGATGGTCGGGAAGTATTGTCTGGTATTTTCCATATCTCGAATAAAGCGGTTGAGATTATGTAAATCAGTTCGTGGAATTTAACTACTGTGACCAGAAAGGACTTGACAAATGTTTGATGAAAATACATTCTTGACAGACAGACAGACAGACAGACAGACAGACAGACAGACAGACAGACAGACAGACAATTAGTCTCGATTTTAGTACCTTGTTATAACGAAGAAGCAGTTCTTCATGAATTTTACCGGCGTACGGTACAGGTCATTGACGGTATATCGCGGTATGATTTCCAGTTCATGTTCGTCAATGATGGCAGCAGGGATCATACGCTGGATATTATGCGGGAGCTTCATGAAGAGGACAGTCGCGTATCGTATGTTGATTTGTCGCGCAATTTCGGCAAGGAAATCGCTATGATTGCTGGCATCGATTATTTGACGGGCGATGCGGCGATTATTATGGATGCCGATTTGCAAGATCCGCCGGAATTGATTCCAGAAATGATTTCCTGGTGGGAAAAGGGCTATCAGGATGTCAGTGCTAAGCGGCGTAGCCGGGCAGGAGAGTCGTTCTTCAAGAAGTGGTCGTCCCATGCCTTTTATACGATTTTGCAGAAGATGTCCAGCGTGCCTATGCAGCGTGATGTCGGCGATTTTCGCTTGTTGGATAAACAGTGCCTCAATGCTCTGCGCCTGATGCGGGAATCTCAGCGCTATACGAAAGGCTTGTTTAGCTGGATTGGTTTTGAAAAGAAAGAAGTTCTTTTTGATCGTGATGCACGAGCTGCCGGCAAGACGAAGTGGAATTATTGGAAACTCCTCAACTTGGCCATTGAAGGCATCACCAGCTTTACCATCGCACCGTTGAGGGCATCGGCCTTCGTTGGCTGTATTTTGGCATTTTTTGCCATCTTGTATATGCTCTTTATCGTTCTTCGCACACTCATCTGTGGAGAAGATGTGCCTGGCTATCCGTCTCTCGTCTCTATCATCCTTTTCATCGGCGGTATCCAACTCTTTTTCCTCGGTATTATCGGGGAATACTTGGGCCGCGTCTTTAATGAAAGTAAATTTAGGCCTCTTTATTTGGTGAAAGATTATAATGGGAAAACCGTTATGGACCAGAAAGGGGCACGGCACTGAGATGAGAGATAAATTTAATGACTTATTTTTGAAGATGGATCAGAATCCTAAGTGGAAGTTGCTCGGTGTATTGTTTTTAGTCGTGATTATGGCTATTCTGATGTTTCGTTTGAATCATCCGACTCCTTGGGTTGTTGATGACATCTTGAAAGGTGAAGGCACTAAACAAATCCATTCGTTCAAAGGTTATTTTAAAGAATTATGGAATTTTTATTTTTCTTGGGGCGGACGCATTTGGGGCGAATTTTTCGCGTACCTATTTTTATCGATTCCGAAACGAGTTTTTGATATCATCAATACGTTCGGCTATCTTGTCTTTGTCGGCCTGATTTACGTGAATATCACGGGTAAAATTAAGTTTTCACCGTCTCTTTTTGTGTTGATTAACTTTTTGCTTTTTGCCTGTTTGCCAGCTTTTGGGCAGGATATTTTGTGGATATCTGGCACGGCCAATTATATGTGGTCGAGTTTGATTCCGTTGCTTTATATGGCTTTTTGGCGGTTTTATCTTTACAAGGAACGAAGCTGGATGAATTCTATTTCAGTCGTCATCGTTTTGATGTGTTTGGGAATTTTATCTGGCTGGTCCAATGAAAATGTGTCAGTATCGCTGATTTTATTGGCTGTAGGCTATATGTGGTTGTATCGTGGGAAATACAGCGTTATCCCGCGGTTTGCCAAAACAGGTATTGTTGGTCTGGTCATCGGCTCACTGCTTCTTTGGCTGGCACCGGGTAACTTTGTGCGCTTTGCCTCGGAACATCATTCCCGTTCTATTATCTATATGATTGGAAATGTTTTCCATAATATTGGTGCGCTCTTTGATTTTGAATCTACCTTGTTACTGATTATCAGCTTTGTTTTGTTGATGTTTTTTGTAAAAACGAGAAGAAAGAAAGTGGCAGCCCTCTTTATGGCGGCGGGTGTCATGTCTGCTGTTTCTATGAGTGTTGTCGGCGGTATTTCTGGTCGTGTTTTCTTAGGCTGCGTCGTCCTCATGGTGATTGCTGTGGGCCTGTTGTATGATGATTGGAATGATACCCTCACAATTCGTCAATACCGCTGCTTATTGATGATTGCATTGCTACTTGGCATGCATACTTTTTATAGTGATGCACGGACAGGTATTCAGGATTATGCAAACCGTTGGAATCAGAATTTGGCAATTATCCAGCTGGAAAAAGAAAAAGGCAATTTTGATGTATATATTAATCCCGTTACGCCGAAGAATAAGTTTTGTGCGACTTATGGGTTGGACGATATTAAGCCTAAAGAAGAAAATCAACATTGGTTGAATAAAGGCGTAGCTCATGCTTTTGGATTGCATACGATTCAAAGCATCTATGTAAAAACTGATAAATGAATTAATACGAGATGTCGATAAGAAAATTGTCGGCATCTTTTTTTTATATGGTATAATATATATTATGGCTTTTTTACAGGAGGTAGCTTATATGTACGATTATCTGATTGTTGGTAGCGGTTTATTTGGTTCTGTTTTTGCCCATGAAATGACGAAGGCTGGTAAGTCTTGTCTGGTTCTGGAACGGCGGGATCATGTGGGTGGCAATGTGTATTGTGAAGAAAAGGAAGGAATCCGGATTCATAAATATGGCGCTCATATTTTCCATACTTCGAATAAAGCGGTTTGGGATTATGTGAACCAGTTCGTGGAATTCAATCATTATGTTAATTCGCCGGTAGCGAATTATAAGGGTGAATTGTACAACCTGCCTTTCAATATGAATACCTTTACCAAGATGTGGGGCGTCGTTACGCCGAAGCAGGCGGCGGCCAAGATTGCCCAGCAGCGCCGGGAAGCGGGGATTACGGAACCGAAGAATCTGGAAGAACAGGCGATTTCCCTGATTGGCACGGATATCTATACGAAATTGATCAAGGGCTACACGGAAAAACAGTGGGGCCGGAGCTGCACGGAACTGCCGGCCTTCATCATCAAACGTCTGCCGGTACGATATACGTTTGACAACAACTATTTCAATGACCGTTATCAGGGCATTCCTATTGGCGGCTATAATGTATTGATCAACGCGCTCCTTGAAGGCATCGAAGTTCGGATTGGCGTCGATTATAATAAGACTCGCCAGGAATATGAAGGAATTGCGAAGACGATAGTCTATACGGGTCCGATTGATGAATACTTTGACTATAAATTGGGTCGCTTGGAATACCGCGGCCTTCGTTTTGAAACGGAACGCATAGAAGAAGAAAACTATCAAGGTGTAGCAGTCATGAATTATACCGACCGAGAAACGCCGTATACACGCAGCATCGAACATAAACATTTTGAATTCGGCGAACAGCCGGTTACGTATGTCACCAAAGAATACCCGGCAGATTGGCATCCTGGTGAAGAAGCTTATTATCCGGTCAACAACGAACGGAATCAGCATTTATATGAACAGTATGCAGCCTTAGCAGCACAAGAAAAAAATGTCATTTTCGGTGGCCGTTTAGCGGAATATAAGTACTATGACATGGATGACGTCATTGCCAGTGCCTTAGAGATGGTGAAAAAATATGAAGCCCATTCGTAAAGCCGTCATCCCGGCGGCCGGCTATGGGACACGCTTTCTGCCGGCGACCAAGTCGATTCCTAAAGAGATGATTCCCATTGTAGACAAGCCTGTGATCCAGTATATCGTAGAAGAAGCCATTCAAAGTGGCATCGAAGAAATTTTAATCATTACCGGCCATGGGAAACGGGCCATCGAAGACCATTTTGATACGAATGTCGAGCTGGAGTATCACTTACGTCAGCAAGGGAAGTTGCAGTACCTGGAACTGGTACAGGAAATCTCGAAAATCAATGTCCATTACATTCGCCAGAAACATATGCGCGGCTTAGGGGATGCGATCCTTTGTGCTGAATCCTTTATCGACAATGAAACTTTTGCTGTCCTCCTCGGCGATGATATCATCTATCATGAACAAGAACCGGCCATGCATCAGCTGATGAGAATGTATAATAAATACGGCGCAACTATGGTAGGCTGCCAGACATTGAATGGAAATCAAGCCGTTCCGCGGAATATTCTGCAAAGCGTGGCTACCGAGAAAACAGGCATTTCCCGTTTCCTCAACGTAGAAAAGGCAGTCGGCCATGAAGCTGATGGAAAATCAGCCATGCTGGGACGCTATATCCTGACACCGGACATCTTTGAAATCCTGCGCCGCGTCCAGCCTGATGAAAACGGCGAAATCAGATTAGCCGATGCCCTAAAAATCATGGCCAGCCGCCAAGCTGTCTATACTTGCCAAATAGAAGGAAAACACTACGACGTAGGCAATCAGTTAGATTACCTAAAAGCAACGGTAGAATACGCCTTGCGGCGCGAGAATTTGGGAGAAGATTTTAAGGAATATTTAAAAGAAAGGATTTGACAGATGATTGATGAAAACTACACTTTTGACAGAAAGACAGACAGACTATTTAATATTGATTTGAATCGTGTTGGGTGGATTGATGTAGCGAAAGGGATTGCTATTGTATTAGTGATTATTGGGCATACTGTACAGTTTGGAGGCGGCACTCGCAACTTTATTTTTTCGTTTCATATGCCATTATTTTTCTTGTTATCTGGTTTTACCTATAAAGTTGCTCAAGATTGGAAAACATTTAAAAACCATTTGAAAAAAGGTATTCGACATCTCATTATTCCTTGTATCATCGTTTCCTGTATTGGCATTATTATACAATGGGGAATGGGACATAATTATAGTGGTCAAGCACTATGGATAATCGTAAAACGGATGGGAAATGCCCTTTGGTGGGCATCAGGCGTAGGGGTACGTTCTCATCCTGCTGCGGGTGCAATTTGGTTTTTGTTTTCTCTTTTTTGGGCTAAAATAATTATTGATGGGATAAGTCTTTTGTTTCCCAATAAGAATAAAGAATATATTTATGTGTTTATCGGATTGTTAGGGGTAGCTTTAGGGATTAAACACAAATGGCTTCCTCAGAATTTAGATGTAACATTCGTGACAGTTCTGTTTATTTATTTAGGAATGCTATGGAAAAGATATATTGCTGTCATTCAAGAACATGAAACGATTCTATTCCTCTGTGCTGTTTCATTTTGGCTTTGTTGTCTAAATTTTGATATATATATTGAAATGGCAGGAAGATCTTATCCATATTTAGCCATTTCAATTATTGAAGCTGTTGCAGGTTCATTTGCAGTTTGTTGTTTTTGTAAAGCTCTTATGGCTAATACAAAATTAAGTTTTCCCATCCAGTTTATCGGAATGCATACTTTATTAATTTTTCTTGTCCATCATATGGATTGGGCTGTTCATGCATTATGGCAAACAAACACGATGTGGAAAACATGCGCCTTACGAATTGTAATCGTTTTTCTTGTAAGTTTCGTTATTTATATTGTTAACAGAAAATGCGAAATTCACAGGAATCATCGGATGAAGGTTGAGTGAAAATAGCTATAGTTAGTAGGATAAAATAAACTGAAATTACGATAGTGAAATATGCTTTTCAAACATATGATATGCGATAAAAGCCATGAACTTCTAGGTTCGTGGCTTTTATTATTTTGGGATATTACGGAGGCCTATGGGGGCTCTTGATAATTTGCCGTATATATGATATATTGAATTGGAAAGTTTGTTCGCTTAGCGTGCTAAATATTTTTGCTCAATGAATTTTTTATGATTAGGCAGTACTTTTAAAATGTAGGGGATATGATCAATGAACATTTCGGACGTTATAGCTGGAATTCGCTGGATTTATAGTAATATTGCAATAATACTTTCTATGGTAACGGCTATTGGGGCTTTGTGGAAATTTCATAAACAACAGGAATTAGCCATTACGTTGACACTGCCTGATAAACTCTTTCTGTCTTGAATCACTTATGTTTTGAGGTATAATCCCGAGTTTGACACTTTTGAAAATAAAAAATGCTCGCAAACAGCGTGGTTATGCGCTCTGTGAGCATTTTTATTTGGTTTTAATGTGTGCTATATTTTTTCCACTGTTATTTTAATTTTTTTGAGTCCTTTATCGTTGCTCGCATAGCCGTTTGAGTCATGAATTCATAGTCGGTCCTGAACCCGAAAAGTTCATGCAACTCATCGGTCAATGCCGTTCTTTTATAGGCCGGGACATATCCGTTGGTTTTGCTTAGTCGAGTTATTGTCATGCAACTCAGGGTCTTTAATATCTGGCTGCAGGTATATTTTTCATTTACAGGTCGGGCTTCGAATTCAGATTTCATGATCCGGAAATTCTCTTCAATTTCCCAGCGTCGTCGGTTAATCTTCAGAATCTCTTCTGGATTTCCAACGATGTTTGTAATGACGGCGTAGAATCCATCATATTTGGATTCTTCCTGTATACGTTTTTCGTCCAGGCTATAGACATACTTCTTGGCAATTTCTCCGGTAGGGCATACGGCTGTTTTTTCAATAAAACGAGCTGGGTCGTTGAGATTATTCCGCCGCGTCTTTTTCCCAGGAGAATCAATCAATTTCTGGGCATGCTGGATTTGGGATAGGATTGTATGATATAGACACTTTTGTTTTTGCCAGTTCCTGTAACAGTGGCATACATAAAAAACACCTCTCACAGGGTATTATACCATATAGCATAATATAGCATAAATAAAAAGAGAAAATTTGACAAAAAGATGAGCTTATTTACTGGCTTCATGGGCATTTTTTTATGAATTAAGTGTCAAACTCCCGTTTTCTGGGGACTCGATGCCTTCAGAAAAACAATTGCTTCATAATTTGTTTTGCAATATAATCAATAGTAAGAATGAAAAGACTGATTATATTATGGAACTAGACCGCGATAACCAGTCAGTATTTCTGCTGACAATAAGTATCCTGATTTCCTGCGAAAGGCAGAGAAAAGATTGACTAAGGCGTAGCGAAATCTATTTCAGTCGATAAGAATGCTGTCATAAATATCCGAGAAGAAGCCAGACGAATATAGCCTGACGTAATCCATAAATACCGAGGCTACTGAAAAACTCCCGATCTCATGCTTTAGCAAGCAATATATAGTAGTTATCACTGTATTTATATCTGTATATGGTATGCAAAAGCCTTCGCATGAGGACTTTTTCAGCGGCCTCTAAATACCGTGGGTCGTACGGGAATCTACGCCTGTGGAGAGAGTATAAGTCGCCTCCTACAATAAGATTTTTATACGAGATATTTTTACAGAGCATATATTTATTGATGGATAAACAGGCATTTGAAACGTGGAATTCGTCTTCTTATATTAATATTCAAAATGATTTTAACTATGGAATCATAACATGTGATTTGTATGGAGGATAATAAGCAATGGGAAAAACACATAAACAATCTATCTTTGACGATAAATTTTTATTTCAAAAAGCATATAAAAAGCTAAAATCAGATGCATATTATGATAAAACAAAGGTTATCTTAAAAAAAGACATCGTGGAATTCGAAAATGAAGAAAAACTAGATATGCGATTGTTCGATATACAGAATCATTTAATTAATACGGATAATGATGTGTGGGAAGAATATATTAATGAAAAAATTCTAAATGGTATAAAGTGTATCATTTTGCCTAAAAAAATTAAACGAAATAGGGAAGAAAATTCCGGCATTATTTCTAATATTGAATCTGAATCAAAAAGTATTAATGTTAATGAATATCAGTCTTTTATGCAATTACCAGTTATAGGGCATATATTGAGCGTTGTTTGGGTACTAACTATTGGAGCTGCCATAGATGAAGGGGTAATTCATTGTTATGGTAATCGTCTTCGTGAGGAATTGCATACCTCTTATGACTATTGTAAATTTAAAAGGCGGATTACTTTTTCTCCCTATTTATTTAAACCCTATTATTTGCAATATGAAAACTGGCAGGATAGTGCATTAAAAATTGCAGAACAACACATAAAGAATCATGATGATATTTTAATTTTTACCTTAGATTTTCATCGTTTTTATTATGGGCTTGATGCAGATAACAATTTTGAAAAGTATGTTTTAGAGGAAAGTGGTTTATCGGAAGATGATAAAGATGATACAGATGAGCAAAAGGCCCTAAAGCGATTAAATACATTGATATTTAAAATTATTAAAAAATACGCGCAGGTATATAAAAAATATTTTTCTGATTCTAAAGATGAATCCACAGGAAATATTCTTCCTATTGGTTTTCTGCCGTCAAATATTTTAGCTAATTTGGCACTTAAAAAATTTGATGAACTCATTGTTAATAATTGGAACCCTCTATATTATGGGCGTTACGTAGATGATGTTATTATTGTCGATAAAATTAGCCATAATCATCCTTTGTATGGACGAATTAGAAATAAAAGTATATCGAAAGAAGATTTTATTGCAGAATATTTTAAATCATGTTGTCGATTGGGTATTTTGAAAAAGCATGGTCAATCTCCATACCAATTGAATTCGCAATTATTGAAAATTTTGGGAAATAAAACAAAACTATTTTTCAATGTAGAAAAATGCAAAATTTTTTATTTTTCTCCTAAAAATTCTTCGGAATTACTGGTTACATTTCGAAAACATTTAGAAGAAAATAAAAGTGAATTCCGCTTTTTGCCAGAAGATGAGGCTACCTTTCAAGAAAGCGATTATACTGAAATTTTTGATATTGAACAACATGAAATTAATAAATTCAGAGATATATCTGAAATTCAACTCAATAAATATAAGCTATCTAAATTTTTAGCAAAAAACCAACAAATGTTATCCACTGGATTATATGAAAATTGTTATTTTTTGAATAGACTGATTGAGACATTGACAGATTCTCAATTGATAGATAATTATACGTTGTGGGAACGGATTATTACAATTCTTAGTTTACAGCAAAATAAGGGATTGCTTATTAAGGTATTGCTTAAGATCGAATATGCAATTGACAAAACTCGTTATGTATCCTGCACTGACCAAAGTAATTCTCCTATAACTGATAATATGTGCGGACGTTTACGGCAAATTTTATTTTCTGACTTATGTCGGGTACAAAGTGTACTACGCTTATGGACTAATTCTAATGAGAAAGATTTTAAGAGATACCAACAATATAGTCGATTGAAAAAAAATTTTACAAGATATGACAAGTTGATTGATAATTATGAAAAAGCTCGCATGGGGGATAAATATCTTTATGCGATTTGGCCAGAGGTGTTCTTTATTTGTCAAGAAAAACTTCGGCAAGATGAAAAAAATGCTGGAAAGACGGCAGAAGAAATATACTTACGAAATGATTTACAATCTATATTTCAACTACTGGCGTCCACTAATCTGAAATGGGATAATATTAATACGAAAGTACTGTATAAATATTATCCGTATTTAATTCAAAATTATGATATTTTTATGGCCTATCAGTGTGTATCTATGGGTTCCAAGTGGCGTATGGATGAACATTTATATGATAATCTATTCCACTTGTTCATTAAGGTTAATTTCAATCCATATAAAAAAGAGGCTGATGGTAGAGAGGCGGATTATGGCTTTGCTATAAATTCTGTTTTTAGAGATGAGGAATGTCAGGAAGATGAAGACCATAAACAAGAAAATAATAAATGGGGAATTTGGGTTAATAATGAGGCGAAAAAAAGTATTAGAATTGCTGTTTCGAATATTGAAATGAGTTATTCTGATGCTGAAAGTAATTTATTACACTTGACGACGAAGACACAAGAACGAGGTAAAAAAATTGTTCGTTTGGTAAATAGTGCGTTGAAAGATCATGCAGATTTATTGGTCATGCCCGAATGTTGTCTTCCTTTTGAGTGGCTGGACATGTTAATTCATACGTGCAAAAAGAATGATTTAGCAGTAGTTACTGGTATTGAACATGTCTTTGCTGGGAAAAAAGCCTATAATTTAGTGGCTGTTATTTTGCCTTTTAAGCATCACGATATTCCTTGCGCGCTTGTTGTTTTTCATCCTAAGAATCATTTTTCTCCTAAAGAGTTTCAGTGTTTATCTGAAAGAGATTTTGAACTAATGGATGTAGAGCATCTGTTTAATAATAGTCAAACTCAATATGAATTATATCGGTGGCATGACTTCTATTTCTCTGTATATTGCTGCTTTGAACTATCTTCGATTACTGAGCGTTCTTTGTTTCAAAGCTATGCAGATGCCGTCATTGCTGTTGAATGGAATCATGATATATATTACTATCGGAATATTTTAGAATCATTGGCGCGAGATTTGCATTGCTATTGTATTCAGGCTAATTCATCGGACTGTGGTGATAGCCGTATTACACAGCCTTCAAAGCATGATGATCAAGACATTTTGCGTGTCAAAGGTGGCGAAGCACCGACTGTATTGGTTGGCACTGTTGATATTGAACGATTGAGACGGTTCCAGTGCAAGGGTTACGGGGAACAAAAGGCAGATGGATATTTTAAACCGACTCCTCCCTTGTTCAATAAAGAGGTGGTCGAGAAAAAAATTCGTGGGGAAAAATTATTCTAGACTATGTGGAACATTACTGAATGATGTGACCCCAAAAAGTTAGACCTTGGTAACGAGACAGTTTTTACTGTCTCGTTACTTTTTTTATGCTGTCAGTCGGAAAATTCTGTATTGGACAGGACTTTTCCAACCTAGTTTTTCTTTGATTCTTTGCTCATTATAGTATTTGATATATCGTTCGATAGCAGCTTTTAGTTCCTCATAGCTGTAGTAAATCACCCCATAATACATTTCTTGCTTCATTAAGCCGAAGAAGTTCTCCATGACAGCGTTATCATGACAGTTGCCCTTTCGAGACATGCTCTGAAAAATTCGTTCTTCTTTAAGCTTCTGGGTATAGGCTTTCATTTGATATGCCCAGCCCTGATCGGAGTGAAACGTTCTTCGATACGGACAATCAGCCGTGATTTTGATTGCTTCAGCCTGAGCTTCCAGTATGTTTTTAGCCGAAGGATGTTTAGCTATTCCATAACTGATGGTTTCATTGTTGAACATATCCAGGAAAGGATCCAGATAAAGCTTATGCGGGGTCAGATGTCCCTGTGTATTTTGAATTCTGACGTGTCGGTTGTAATCTTCTGGTGCGGAATGGTCGTGTTAAAACGACGTCGTATCCGATTCGGAGCCACGGTTCCTACCTTGCCTCTGTAAGAGCTGTATTTACGGCTTTTTCGAGTAAAGGATGTTACATGAAGGCCTAGTTTCTGCATGATACGTTGAACTTTCTTCTTGTTCACGCAATACCCTTGATTCCTTAATTCACCGGTCATGCGCCGATAGCCATAATCTTTATGCTGGCTACGGATTTCCTGTATTTTATCTTCTAGTTCTTGATTGGGATTCTCGCAGTCAAACCGTTTCTGCCAGTACATATAGGTTGCCTTGGGCATCTGCGTATAGGAGAGAAAAAAGCATTCTCTATCCGGAGTTTGAGATTTTCCTCCTCTAACTCCTGGATATGTTCCACACTGGTATTAACTACCGGTTTCTGACCCTGAGTATCTGGTTTTCTGGTTCGTGATTCGCTCAACGTTCTTTTCCTGCCTTTCCTATGTGGCCGTAATGCATCCGGCCCAGCTATTTTAAATTCATTGACCCATCTGGCAATCATTGTCGGATTGTTGATTCCTGCTTGAAGGGCTAGTTCCTGATATGAAAATTCACTTGTTAAGTAAGACTGTACCACAAAAAAGTTTCTCTTTGAAAGAGTATATTTTTCGAGAACGAGATCTTTTCAATCCATTATTTCCAAATGCTTTGTAAGCTGCAGTCCACTTTAGCAATTGGCTGCTACTTGCCATCCCATATTTACGTGAAATAGAAGTACACCCTTCGTCACTGTTCGATAAGGTAAAAATATATTTCGCAAATTCAATTTCATAAAAAATAGACATAGTCTATTGCCGCTAGTACAATTAAGTTACCACACAAAATTCGTAAGGAGGCAATAGACCATGTCTGGTAATATTATACAACTTAATGAGGATCTTATAAAGAATAATTTAAAGGATCTTGTACGCAACAGTGTAGAGGAAACACTGAACGCCCTGCTCGACCACGAGGCGGATGAACTCGTCCGCGCTGGCAAGTATGAGCGAACGGGAGATCGTAAGGGCTACCGTTCCGGTCATTACGAGCGGAATTTTGGCACGACTTCCGGCGAAATCAGATTACGCGTGCCGAAGCTCAAGGGCATCCAGTTTGAGACGGCCATCATCGAGCGCTATAAACGTCGTGAATGCTCTGTCGAGGAAGCCCTTATTGAGATGTACCTGGCCGGCGTATCCGTGCGCCGTGTCGAAGATATCACCGAATTGCTTTGGGGCACAAAGGTCTCCTCTGGCACCATCAGCCATCTCAACCAGAAGGCATACAAGCACATCGAGGAATGGCATCAGCGTCCTTTAACGGGGGAATATCCGTATGTTTACGTCGACGGCATTTACCTCAAGCGCTGCTGGGGTGGCGAGATTCAAAATGTCTCCGTTTTAGTCGCTATTGGCGTCAATAAAGACGGGTTCCGTGAGATTCTCGGAGCAGCAGAAGGCATGAAAGAAGACAGGGAAAGCTGGTTGAACTTCTTCACCTGGCTCAAAGGCCGTGGCCTTGCAGGCGTGCGTCTCATTATCGGCGATAAATGCCTTGGCATGCTGGAAAGCATCCCTGTAGTCTTTCCTGAAGCCAAATACCAACGCTGTACGGTCCATTTTTACCGGAACGTCTTCACAGTGACGCCAAAGGCTAAGATGAAGCAGGTTACCTTAATGCTCAAGGCAATCCACGCGCAGGAGAGCAAGGAAGCTGCACAGGAAAAGGCGGTCTCCATTGCCGCCAAGCTCCGTGAAATGAAGCTTTTATCCGCAGCCAAGAAAGTCGAGGACAGCGTGGGCGAAACCTTGACCTATATGGATTTTCCAACAGAACACTGGAGCCGGATCCGCACGAATAACCTAACAGAACGGGTGAATCGCGAGATACGCCGCCGTACACGGGCCATTGGTGCCTTTCCTGACGGCAACAGTGCTTTATGCTCGTCTGTGCCAGACTTCGTCATGTTGCCGCCTCGGAATGGGTCTCAAAACGCTATATGGACATGGAGCATCTATTCAAGATAGAATTTGAGCAGCCAAATGACGAGGAAAATCCATATATCTGATTACGATATTTACTGGTGGATGAAATGAATTTGCGAAAGAATCTTGACACTACCATAGTTCATATAGGGCCTGCGCCAAAGATAGGCATGTTATAAGTGACTGGGATGAATTCAGCCGTAAAATACTAATTCCCTGTGGTGAAAAAGGATTTTTGAAGGTGACGGAAGGTGCTTTTACTATATCATAAACATATGATGTCGGTAATAAATTGGATTACCTCAAAGCAACGGTGGAATATGCCTTGCAAAGCCATGAACTTTCTAGGTTCATGGCTTGTTTCGATTTACAATTTCGATACAAAATGTTACAATATGAAAAAACGAAAACTGGTAAATGGGTGATGATAATGGATAAAAAATATGATTTGCGTATTATAGAGTTATCCTTACACAATTTTATGAATGTCGCCGATGGACGTGTTAAATTATCTTGTTCAAAAGATAAACAGCGGAATTTTGGCCATTCTGATATTTTAGGTATATATGGACAGAATGGCTCAGGGAAAACTGCTTTTATCCATGCTTTAGCGATTATCAAAACTTGTCTTATGGGACAAAAATTGAATGATGAAGTGGCTGCTTATATAAAAAAAGATGCTTCCAGTATGACAATCCATATAGGGTTTTCAGCATGTGTCGATGAGGAAATCTGGGATATTTTTTATGATGTTACCATACAGCAGGTACAGGATGATAATCAGGCAAAAGCGCAGATAAGTGCAGAACGTATTTCTGTATGTAATGGGAAAAATAGAAAACAGACATGGATAAGCAGCGATAGTTTAAATGTGTTACGACCTAAAAAAAATTTTAATAGCCTATTGAAAGCTAATAATATAGCTCTACAAGTGAAAAAAGGCATTGTACAAAGTCAGGGAAGATCGTTTATTTTTTCTAATGAGTTATATAAAAGCATGGAGGCTATAAAAAATAGAGATAGTATCAGCCAAGCTCGTTTTATTTTAATGCAGTTAAAGACGTTTGCTACAGAGTATTTGTATATTATTGGAATAAAAGATATTGGATTTATTAATTTGAGTATTCTTATGCCGTTCTATTTTCATATACAAGACAATAATACACATTCGTTTGGCACCATTGCCATCCCTATCGATGGCCCAGCGACGATACCACAAAATGCATGTAAGACTGTTGAAACTTTGATCAATGATATGAATTCGGTTTTAACCTTCTTGATTCCCGATTTTCAATTAGAAATGCAGAATATTGGTGATGAGCTTGACTTACAAGGTCGAAAAATGAAGAGAATAGAACTTGTATCTCTAAGAAATGGCCAGGCGATTCCTTTAAAGTATGAATCAGAAGGGATTAAAAAAATACTGAGCATCCTTCATGTTTTTGTGGGGGCTTTTAATGATTCGTCTATGACAGTAGCTATTGATGAGTTTGACGCTGGAGTGTTTGAATATTTATTGGGAGAAATATTAGATATTTTTCAAAAATCAGGAAAGGGACAACTTATTTTTACTTCTCATAATTTGCGCCCTTTGGAACTGTTGGACCGGGATTTCATTGTTTTTACTACAACGAATCCTAAAAATAGATACATACGCTTAAAAAATGTAAAGAGCAATAATAATTTACGGGATTTTTATTATCGCACCATTCTTTTAGGTGGACAAGATGAGAATTTATACCATGAAACTAATCAATATAGGCTGCAATATGCTTTGAGAAAGGCAGGACATCATGGGGAAAACTAGGAAGATATGTTTATTTATTGTAGAAGGCATAGCTGATGAATCATCGCTAGCGTTACCATTGCAAAATATTTTTGATAGCTACTATAAACAAAAAGGGATAGAGTTTCAGATTACCCATGGAGATATAACATCGAGAAATGGTACAACAGTACAAAATATAGTGGCTAAAATTGGTAAGGCTGTTACTAATTTTTTAAACAGGCATCATTTACAGAAAAAAGACATTTATCAAGTAGTACAGATTGTTGATATGGATGGAGCTTATATTGAAAATTCTGGGGTAGTATTTGATGCTAGCAAAAGTTTTTTGCAGTACCCTTTTTATGGTGAGAATAAGATTTTTGTCCAAAGCCCAGAGAAGATTTCTTTATTACAGGAGAGAAATTGCCGTAAGTCACAAAATCTTGAACGAATTATATCCTTACCCCAAGTAATGGGGATACCTTATGATATCTATTATTTTTCATGCAATATGGATCATGTGCTGCATGATAATGCGAATATGGATGATACCAAGAAAGTTGATGAAGCGGAAAAGTTTGCCGAGAAATTTGGAAATGATTCTGAGGGTTTTCTTGGATTTATTGAAAGTGTTTACCCTAAAAGTGTTGATTGCAATAAGGAGAAATCTTGGGAATACATCAGAATGAAGAATAATTCGTTGACTAGGTGCAGTAATTTCATATTGTTTTTTGACCATAACCAATGAATTTATCGCGTAACTCCTCGGAGATGGGGCGTTTACGATTTGTGGAACTTGGGAGAAGTTGGCGGACGTCATTGGTTATAAAACGTCTTGCGTGGAGATGGCGCCTGTGTTTTTAGATTGAAAAGGAGAGCGACATGTACAACCATTTTTCATTGAAGCGATTTATTTTAGCAGGTTTTTTATGCAGTTCTTTATCCATTTTAGCGGTGCAGGCCGCTGAGCCGGCTTCGCTCGCGGGACAGGCGCATCGTGAGGTGCATACGACGGTGGTGACGCAGGAGGAGTGGCATTCGTCGACGCGTGAGTCGGCGTCGCATTCGGGCTGGAGTGTCAGCCGCCCTTCGTCATTGGGGGATATTGTCTTTCCGGCGATGGCCAGGCATTTGCCGCCGCCAGGGATGGAGACAATTTCTTCGCAGGTTAAAGAGAAATACGATGCCAATTATAAGGACGGTGTCCTGGCTGCAGTCAAAGACGGTACCGATAAGTGGGGTCTGATGGGCACGGACGGAAAATGGCTCATGGCGCCGGCGTATAAGTCCCTGTCCTATGCTGGTAAAGGTGTGTTCATGACGGAAGGGAAGAGAGGGACGGCTTATGTCGATAAGCAGGGCGCACCGGCGGTTTGGCCGGAGAAAGAAGCAGCGTCGGTCCATTTCTTCAAGGATCAGGGCCGTTATGGTATTCAGGACAAGAATGGGGACATCGTAGTGGCGCCGACGTATAAGGCCGTGCTGGCTGACTTCAGTGAAGGCCTGGCTTTCGTCAAGGACAATAAGAGCGAGAAAGTGGCCATTGATGAAAAAGGCCGGGTCCAGTTCGCTGCGCCGTATGATGTCATTTTGTCCTATCACCACGGTCTGGCGGAATACCAGCGCAGGGTCAGCCATTTTAATTTGGGCGGTTTCCTCGCCGGCGCGTTGATTGGCTCGTCGACGCATTCCGGCTATTACGATGGCGAAGTGGCGCCTTTGACTTATGACGGCGTGAAGCGGGGCTATCTCGACCGCGTCGGCAATATCGTCATCGACAGCAAAAATGATGCCGTTTATCCGATGACGGAATTTGGCACCTTCGTTCGCAATAAAGGGAAATTGGGCTTCGTCAACCGCAAGGGGCAGTACCTGATTGCGCCGGGAAATTACAGTCTTGATGATGGGCGGCTTTTGGATGATGTTGACGGCTTCGTTTCTTTGAAAGATAAAGAGAATGGGAAATGGGGCGTCTTCAGCATGGTCGATGGGGCACAGGTCATCGATTTTGCCTATGACGGCGTACAGTTCCTGGGGGCACAGCGCCTTTTGCTGACGAAAGGTGATAAAAATATGCTCATCAATCAGGAAACAGGGGCTTTCGTTGCGGAATTCCCGGCCAGTGTGAAATGGATGGCTTTCCTCCTCGACGATTATACCTGGTGCTGGAACGACAAGAAAGAGTATGCCATTGTCGACAGGAACGGTCAGGTCCAGTACCGTGCTGCCGCCGGCCAGATCCAGGACGTCCAAGGCTTCCGCAACGGCCTGACGCCGGTCAAAACAAAGACAGGCTGGGGCATCATGGATCATCAGGGCCAGTGGATCGTGGAGCCGCAGTATAAAGACATTACCATGGTGTAGGAACGGCTCTAAATCTGGCCACTATCCTTGACGGGTAGGAAAATTATGCTATAATATTATGCTATAATGAACGTAGGAAAAGAATGATATTGTTAGAAGTGTATATGTAATACGAAGCCCCCCCGGGCGGCAGCCTCGGGGGCTTCCTATGTGTGGCGTTCAGCAGAAACGCACTGGGGCTAGTTGCTCATACGAGTAATAATGGCGTCTAACCACTTGCAAATGTAGTAGGAGACTATGGCCATTTTTTTGAGCAGTATGTTAAGTAAGAACAAGGAACCTGTTGTATAAAGTTTTTATGACTTTGTGTAGCAGGTTCTTTTTTGGTATAATGAACTGTTAGATTTTACGGTGAGGAGTGATTTTTTTGAAAGGGATTGTATTAGCTGGTGGTAGTGGGACGCGGCTGTATCCGTTGACGATGGTGACGTCTAAGCAGTTGTTGCCGGTGTATGATAAGCCCATGATTTATTATCCGTTGTCGACGTTGATGTTGGCTGGGATTCGGGATATTTTGATTATTTCGACGCCGTCGGATTTGCCGAATTTTGAACGGCTCTTGGGAGATGGGTCCCGCTATGGTATCCATTTGAGTTATAAGGTGCAGCCGTCGCCAGATGGGTTGGCTCAGGCCTTTATTCTCGGTGAAGAATTCATTGCTGGGGAACCGTGTGCTATGGTTTTGGGCGATAATATTTTCTACGGTGCTGGGCTGACCCGTCATTTGCAGCAGGCTGCAGCCAATACGGAAGGGGCTACGGTGTTTGGCTATTATGTCGATGATCCGGAACGGTTCGGCGTCATTGAATTCGATGAAAAGGGCAAAGCCATTTCTATTGAAGAAAAACCGGCACAGCCGAAGACCAATTACGCTGTTACGGGCCTGTATTTTTATGATAAGCATGTTTGTGAATATGCCAAACAGGTCAAGCCGTCGGCGCGGGGCGAACTGGAAATCACTGATTTGAATCAGATGTACCTGGAAAAAGGGAATCTCAACGTCGTCACCCTGGGACGGGGTTACGCCTGGCTCGACACGGGAACGGTCAACAGCCTGAGTGAAGCTTCAAATTTCGTCAAGGCCGTAGAAACGAGAGCCGGCATCCAGATTGCCGCCTTAGAAGACATCGCCTACGGCCACGGCTGGATCGATAAAGAAACCCTCATGGAAAGCGCCGTCAAATACGGCAAGAGCCCATATGGACAATATTTGAAAAAAGTCGCAGAAGGACGATTTTTGAAGGACGTTTTTTAAAGGCTTAAAAAGCAGCAGTTAGGGATTTGGGTATTAGTGGCTAGTGGCTAGTGGTTCGTGGCTAGTAATTAATGGTGTGTATTTGGCATAGCATTTATTCTTATCTCTTTAAACGAAAGGAGTAGGTGGTATGTCTGTAAAATATTATCAAGATCTTATTGTTTGGCAAAAAGCGATGCGGTTGGCTCGTGAGGTTTATACTATCGCGAGGCAATTGCCAATAGAAGAAAAGTTTGCCTTAGCTGACCAGATACGAAGGTCAGCCGTGTCTATCCCTTCCAATATTGCAGAAGGGCAATCAAGGGGAACGAGTAAAGATTTTATCCATTTTTTGCACATTGCTCGTGGGTCTAATGCTGAATTGATGACTCAAGTCCTATTGTGTGTTGATTTTGGATACATCAATGACGAAACTGCTCGCAGTGTCAAAAATTTGAGCAATGATGTTGGTCGGCTGATAAATGCCCTGATTGCACGATTGAAATCCCTTTGAATAAATAGATAAAATAGCAAACCTGGCTAGCCACGAGCCACGAACCACTAGCCACTTATCGTATAAAGATAGTTTGTATAAAAGGAGTGAACCCTAGAATGAATATCATCATTACCGGCGGTGCCGGGTTTATTGGGTCGAATTTTGTGTTTCATATGTTGAGGGAGCATCCGCAGGATCGGGTGATTTGTTTGGATAAGTTGACGTATGCCGGGAATTTGTCGACGTTGGCACCGGTTATGGGGCAGGATAATTTCCGTTTTGTCAAGGCCGATATTTGTGACCGCGATGCGGTGTATCGGTTGTTTGAAGAGGAGCATCCTGATGTGGTCGTCAATTTTGCGGCGGAATCCCATGTCGACCGGTCTATTGAGAATCCGGCGATTTTCTTGGAAACGAATATCATGGGGACGGCGGTCCTCATGGATGCCTGCCGCAAGTACGGTATCCAGCGGTATCACCAGGTGTCGACTGATGAAGTCTACGGCGATTTGCCTTTGGACCGGCCAGATTTGTTCTTTACGGAAACGACACCGATTCATACATCCAGCCCGTACAGCTCCTCCAAGGCGTCGGCCGATCTCTTGGTCCTGGCCTATCATCGGACCTATGGCCTGCCGGTGACCATCAGCCGCTGCTCTAACAATTATGGGCCCTATCATTTTCCGGAAAAATTGATTCCCCTCATGATCATCAATGCCTTACATGACAAGCCGTTGCCCGTTTACGGCGATGGCCTCAACGTTCGCGATTGGCTCTATGTCGAAGACCATTGCCGGGCTATCGACCTCATCCTTCAGAAGGGCCGTGTCGGCGAAGTCTATAACGTCGGTGGTCACAATGAAATGAAGAACATCGACATCGTCAAATTGATTTGCAAAGCATTGGGCAAGCCGGAAAGCCTCATCCATCATGTTACCGACCGCAAAGGCCATGACCGGCGCTACGCTATCGACCCGACGAAAATCCATGAAGAATTGGGCTGGCTGCCGGAAACGAAATTTGCCGACGGCATCAAAAAGACCATCCAGTGGTACTTGGACCATGAAGACTGGTGGCAGCCCATCATTTCCGGCGAATACCAGCAGTATTACCAGAAAATGTATGGAAGCCGGGGCTGAAACCTCGGCGCAGTTCGCAGGCCGCCTCGGATTCAGATGCGGCGTTGCCGCGACAATTCATGATTGTATTACGACCATGAATCGTTCGTCATAAATTTTGGCCATGCCTAGGATTCACGCGGGACGCCTTAGCAGGACGTCCCCTACGAAATCGCATGCAGGCGATAAAAAATTATGCGGCTGCAAGCCGCAGCTGTAGGGGCCGTCCCAAAGGGCGGCCCGCTGTGAACAGTTGGAGAGATATGGTGTTAGCATATAAATAGGACAAGTCAAACTGAGGTTCCTAATGGTGGTACAA